>Ga0114973_10001517_pt1 | contig 17269 bp, 15 predicted proteins | sample M_140807_MF_Meta_FD_87025 | JGI IMG/M metagenome (GOLD analysis project Ga0114973, IMG submission 87025) | Freshwater microbial communities from Lake Montjoie, Canada to study carbon cycling - M_140807_MF_MetaG | ecosystem: Environmental > Aquatic > Freshwater > Lake | place: Lake Montjoie...
GACTCCTTGAGACCCTGTCTAACTTCGGGTGGTTTCAGTGTCACGATCGGCTTGCCTTTCAGAGTGAAAAGATAGACCATTTCGCATTCTACGAACCGTGACTCCATCCATGTCACAACATCCACCTTTGTTATGGTCTTCTGCTTCATCGCATCATACAGACCCAGTGTAGTTCCGTCCCTGAGCTTCACGAACCCTGCTTTCACATCCTTTGGCGTCCAGCGAACAATACCGAACCTCATGGCTTTCTGGGCGATGAGGAACTCAAGAGGACTGGGCTTCGGTTTGAGAAGGCGTATGCTTTCCTTGTATTCAGCCTCTGTGATAATGCGTCGTGCTTTCAAGGCTTCCAGCCGTTCAGTCGCTACTTCGGCGTTGTAGCCGAGTACCTTGCCTTTGGTTACGTGGGCTTCTTCAAGGATGTTCCATTCAGGGAGAATACCTGACTTTATGTCACCAATGCGGACATCCTTCATTCCTTCTAGATGCTGGATCTTCTCCTTGAAACGTGCGGGTGTGTCTGGTGTTAGAGGAGCAATATCCATCGCATCCAAATCCGCCGAATAGAGAACAGCCCTATCAGAACCACTTCCAAGAACAGTGGGATCACCTGAAAGACTCAAGTCACGCAACAGATGAACGGCGGGTGCTATGAAATGCTCGGGGAACTCCTTTTTTAACGCTTTAACACGCTTCATTCTATTAACAAGGAAGAACTAAAAATTGAAAGCGAAACCGCCACCTGTTAATAAACGGTATTATAAGGTGGTTTCTTCACGGGAGGTTTTGCCACTTTTTTTGGAGCAAGTCCTAGTGAAAAAAATATTTTTTGGAGGTCTCCCTCTTTTTTTTTTTTTCTTATTAAATCAGTTTTTGGAACTCAATATGTGCCCAATCCTCCCGTGTATATGAGGTCAACTAGTCCCTTTTTACTTACAATCCGAACATACCTCTGTTCCACTACAGTTACATCCAATCACTAAGGCATGCTGTAGAGTCCTTTTCTTGTAGTTGGTGTACCAGAGTTCAGGCATCTGTGCTAGCATCACATCATTCGCATCCATTTCCTCTTCCTCTTTTGGAGGTTGCCAGAAACCCATCCTTGCTAACTCCTCTGATGTATAACAGCAGTCACAAACAGTACCACCACAATCCGAGCAGATGTTCCATTTACTTTTGATGAATGCTTCAGCCTTCTCTTTTGTCTCAAAGATCTCAGGTTTCCACTTATCCAGGTTGGCTGTGACATCTGCCATAGATGGCTTCATATCCTTTGGTACATCTTTCGCAGCGATGTAGATTACCTTACCGCTGATTGCGTTCGTGTAAGTGATGATGCTCCACATAATGTCCTCTTCCTACTTGACCTAACCACAGCCCGAAGGCTGTGGCTCAATTTTTTAGTTTCATTAGAGTTGGTGCTCCTACTCACACCCTTGCGGGTGGAAATCTCCGAACCCGGAGCAGGGTTCACTCTAACCGCCTCTTTTTATTTGTTTGGTTTCCGTTTTCAATTTTCACTTCTCCGCCTCCGCCTTCGCCTTTGCCTTTGCCGCCTCCATCTTCTGCCTCTGCCTCCAGATGCCACTGCTCCGCTTTACATCTTCGGCGACCTTTTCCCAGGTATCCATCTCCTTCACCTCCGCAGGTTTGATGTAGATGGTCTCCACCTCCTTGTGCTCCTCTGTGCCCTCGGGCAGGTCGCTGTTGACGTCATCCAGCCAGTCCCGCTCCTTGAGGTCGGCGACCAGGGCGTTGTACTTAGCGGTCAGGGCGACCAGTAGGTTGTATTGCGTCATGCGAAGGTGCTGGATGTTCTTGCGGGCTTCCAGGTATTCCTCGGGCTTGAAGCCAGGGCAGAAGTCGCCAGGGTCGTCCTCGTCCTCCACGGGGTCGGTCTGGCACTCCATCTCCTTGGTCTCCTTGGCTGGGGCAGGGGCGACCGCAGGAGCAGGCACGCCCTCCTTCTTGTTCTTCTTTGCCGTGAACTCTTTGATCTTCGCATCCACCGCCTTGATGGCTTCGGCGTGCGTTGCCTTCTTGAGTTGGTAGGTGTGGTTGATCATGCGGACATAGTCCACATCCTTGCCCTCCAGGTACTTTTTGAGCACTGTCTTCGGGTCTGCCTCCAGGGCGAGCAGGTATGCCTTTGCGACGGCGAGTTCCTTGAGGATGCGGTTGTAGTCCACCTGCCTCTTTGCGACCTCCATGTTTTCCTCGTGACCGATTACGTTTTCGTTCTGGGCGGGGTTCATGTCTGCTTTTGGACTGCCGGGAAACAGGGCGGCAGGGCATTCAATTTTATAGCCCGCCGTCCCCGGACATCAAAGACCCCCCCCTTGGGTCTGATGTCGTGTGATGTAAAACTGGTTGATGTCGGGGGACATCATAGCGACTTTGATGTCGTGGGACGCAGGCACTAAAATTTGAAAGCCCGCAGCCCGCCTGCCCCGGGTCAAGCGGACGAGAGTAATATGGACATGCCCAACGAAAACATGCCTGTAATTCAGCACGAGCAGGTAATCCCTCCCAAGGTGGTGGAAGCCTGGGAATGTATAATCTGCTACGAGGGAGGGAAACGCACGGGGCAGATCACGATCGCCTGCGGACATACAATCTGCCTCGGGTGCTATACCTGCGAAGTCAAGCGGGTCGCAAGTCTCGGTCAAGAACTCAAGTGCCCGTACTGCCGTCAAACGGTTCGGCTGACCGAGGGACCTTCCAAGGAGGAGCAAGACAAGATCAACAACCACATCCGGGTCATCCAACTGGATAACCACCGGCTGGCAGGTCTCCAAAAGCAGATGGAGGACATCCAAAAGCAAATCGCCGACCGCAAGGTCAAGGTTCTCAAACTCGCCACAGATACCGGAGCCGATATCGCACAGGTCCAAGCAGAGGTACTTCTGCTCCACGCCCCAGCGATGCCCGCCCCGCCAGCAATCCCGCAAGCTCAGCCCGCCCCGCAGATGGCTGGGGTTGTGGTCCACATGCCTCGGGTTCCGCAACCCGTCCCGCAGATGCCCCCCGCACATGTGCCGATGGACCATCCCGAAAACGGAGTCCGATGCCCTGGCTGCAGAACTCAACGTCCCGTCCAGGATGTCCGATACCGCCACGTGCCGATGGAGGACGGGGAGGTTCACCGCCTCAAGAGATGCGAGCGATGCCTGCTGATCGCAAAGAGGGCAGCAATCATCCGCTGGAACAACGGACAGTAAAAAAAAACAACTAAAAATTGAGAGCCAGAAAAGCAAAAGAAAAGAGCCGCCGAGCCACCCAACCTCAGTCCTTCGGGGCTGAGGTTAGGTCAAGTAGGAGGAGGGTATTATGTCAGCATTCGTGAAATACATCTTGAGTTTCAAGAACGAGGACTCGGCGTGGGGAGATGTCAGCAAGGACTTTGCCCACGAGCAATGCGAAGTCAAGCGGGGCTGGGGATACAAGAAGGTCAAGACGCATCTAGAGGAGAAAGGTGCCTGCGATCGGGTCTTGGTGATCCTGGATGAGATGTGGGAGATGTTCACAAGCCAAAGGACGGAGCGGACCGAAACCCGCAGGGCGTGAACGGGAGTATTGGTGCGGGAGTAATACGGCTGAAAAACAAAAAAAACAAAAAACGAAAACTGAAAAACTAAAAATGTGGTGGCGGGTGGCGACCAATATCCCCCCAAACCTCCCATCCATTTTTTTAGAAATCTTGGCTGGAATTAAAGTCTAACTTGCCGCATTCGTGACGCTCCCTGATAAGGGCATATTCACTAACCTTGTGCTCAAAGAAGTTCGTTTTGCCTTCCAGTGCGATCATCTCCATAAACGGGAACGGGTTCTGTGCCTGCCACAGTTTCGGCACGCCCAGTTGCTGACAGAGGCGATTAGCGACGAAGCGGATGTATTGCTTCATCAATTCATCATTCATACCTATCAAACGGCAGGGCAGGGCTTCTGTGATAAACTCCTCCTCAATCGCCACGCCGTCCTTAATGATTTGATGGACTGTGTCTGCGTCAAGTGGTTCCAGTTGTTTATAGTAGGCGACTGCGAAGTCGCAGTGAAGCCCTTCGTCACGGGCGATGAACTGGTTGCCGAGCCCCAGCACGGGGCAGATGCCACGAGACTTGAGCCAGAAAATGGAGCAGAAAGCACCGCTGAAAAAGATACCTTCGCACACCGCAAAAGCGATCAAGCGTACCCTGAAATCGTCGGCGGACTTGATGTACTTGATACACCAGTCCGCCTTCTTTTTGATTGCTGGATAGTTGATGATCGCATTAAACAGTTCTGCCTTTTCCTGTTTATCGTGAATGAAACTGTCTATCATGTTCGCATAGACTTCCGAGTGGATACCTTCCATCGCAATTTGGAAACCATAGAAGAGTTTCACAACTGCGGATGTGGACTCCCCATAGAACCTCAAAGCCAAGTTTTCAGCGACGATTCCATCAGATCCCGCAAAGAACGCCAAAATGTGCTTGATGTAGTAGCGTTCATTATCATTCATCTTTTCCCAGTCTGCGTGATCCCTCTGCTGGACCTGAACTTCGCCGGAAACCCAAAAAGCGGTGATCGCCTTCTTATACAGGTCATAAAGTGGCATGTCCTTCGGCTCAATAGGCAGTAAACAGTAGGACATTTCTTAACGGGCATAAAAAAGCCAAGCGTCCTATACGCTCCGATTTTACCTCTGGATTCAATATGGATACCAGAGTTTACCATCCACGTTACTACTACGTCAGCGACGAGGGTGTCCAAGCAAAGCCCATCCCGCTAGACTACGCTCCATCGGCTTCATTAAATCTGTCGCTATTTGATAGAGACGAATGGCAGCAGATAGTATCCACGGAGAAATCTCATGGAACGAGAACCTGGAGCAGTATTTCAAAAGCACGGGTGAAAAAGCCCACGGTCTTGCTTGGATACACAAGAAAGGGGAAGAGATATACAGTTCTCGTAAGGCTTGGATAGATTTGCCGGTGATTGTGATGAGTTCTGTTGTGGGCTTCTGTAGCGTTGGGTCTACCAGCATCTTCGTGGGGATGCCCGGCGTAGCATCGCTTACGCTCGGCGTGGCTTCCTTGATCGTTTCGGTTTTAAACACGGTTGGGTCGTATTATGGACTTGCGAAACGGGCTGAGGGTCATCGTCTGGCGTCAATCCAGTATGCTCGGCTGTACCGGTTTCTAAGCATTGAACTGTCGTTGCCACGGGATCAGCGGATGACTGCTCATGACCTGCTGAAGTATACCAAGGACTCGTATGAAAGGCTTCAGGAGATTGCTCCATTAATTCCTCCTGAAGTTCAGGCAGAGTTTCATCGGAAGTTTGATTCGGTTCAGGATGTGGAGAAGCCGGAGGAGTTGAACGGTCTGTCTCATGTTCAGGTGTATCAAGAAGCAGTCCATATTGTATCGCCACGTCCCGATCCGACTTCTCAAACACCGGTTTCGTTCGCATTAAAAACGAATATACCCTCATCGGAATTGCCAGTCGCTGAGGTAAGGCGTCCGGTTTCGCCTTCGCCTTTGCCTTCTGTGGTTTCGGCGGTTCAAACGGATCAACCTGTTTCCGTGCCCGCCGTGCCACAGTCTTCAGAGCCTCCACAGGAAACCCACTGACCTGTGCTAATTGTTCCAAATCCATAAAACCAGTATCGGGTAGTAAATGTAGGGCGAGGAACTTTTCCCTGATTGTTTTCATTACTACTAATCAGAGAGAAATGCCTTACGTGATAAAACCCTACAAATATGCGGAGGGTCAGCGTGGCTACCGTGTATATAAGAAGGACACGGATCAAGCGTTTAGTCATCATCCTTTAACGAGGGAGATGGCTGAACGCCAACTTCGGGCGATCTACGCCAGTGAAGGGAGACACAGCAGGATGAGTATGCGTGGTGGTAGCCAGACAGCAAAGGATGAAGAAGAGGATAAAGAAATCCTTGAGTATCCGCTGTCGGATGGTGATATCCGCAAGTGTCTACCAGACCTCAAGATTATTTCTTATCCAGATTTGAACGACATGTCGCATATTGAAGAAGCATTTGACTCTTACGGTAGGTGTTTAATTCTCTACCTGACAGAGAACGAGCACACTGGACACTGGGTTTGTATGTTGAAGAAGGGCGGGGTGATTGAATATTTTGATCCGTATGGGGGATACCGCCCTGACGAGGAGGGGAAGTGGCTTTCAAAAACCAAGCGTGAAGAGTTGGACCAAGACTACCCCACATTGACTAATCTATTAAGAGCCAGTAAATATAAACTCGTGATTAATCCTTATCATCTTCAAAAAGATAAGGGGGACATTTCTACGTGTGGTCGCCATTGTGTAACCCGGCTCTACCATCGTGCGATGAATATCCGTGCTTATAAATCGTGGGTTGATGCGGAGTGCCAAAAGTATAGCCTAAATCCGGATGAAATGGTCTCCGCATTCACTTTCAGGCTCATCAGGAAGTAATCTGCGGGGTTAAGACTAACAAAAAAAAGACGCTATAAGTAGAAATGTCATCGTATGCCTTACTGCCGAACTCCCGTGGTGATGCGGACACCATCTTCTATACGGCGAACATTGTGAATAACAACACGAGTACAGGTGGCACTGGTCCTGATCCTATTGCGACCTACACTGATACTCGTGACGTTCCAATCCTGAAGGATGCGAATGATTACGAGTGTTGTGTCCTGAAGTGTAAGATTAACGGTGGCGGTAAGACTCTTCCGGTTCTTATCCCGCAGATCCAGCAGGGGTCATCTATTAATAACACAGTCTATAGCGTGACGCTTTCTGCGGCGGTGTGGGATAACACAGCCAGCGTTATGAAGTTCGGGCAGAGCGATGAGACGTTTATTCAATGGACTCCGGAAAATCAGGATCAGGGTACTTCAATTCCTACGACGGCTACGCCCGCACAGAGTGATTCGGATTACTATTACGCATACTCCTTTAATCACGTGGTGTCGTTGGTGAACGTTGCCCTCTTGACTGCTTATGGCACACTCCAGACCAATATCCGCAAGATGACGAACATGAGTGGCTACACGCTCCTGAACCGCTGTCCTACACTGGAGTATGATGAAGTCACAAAACAGTTTGCTTTCTACACGGACACTCTGGGCACATGTTGGAGCAAGCCCACTGCCCTGGCGAATACGCTGGTTGGACCTCCTACTGGTGCTAATCTGACCACCTATGGTCTTGCTCCGACGAGTGCCACTACGGAGTTTCTGTTCGTTGGATACAACTTGAACTTTGATGGTCTCTTCACGAACTTTGATACGCAGTTTTTTGGTAGTGCTCAAGTTGTATTCGCAGCCTCTGGCGGTGGCACGACCAGCGGTGCTCAGGTTCTCTACCTTCCGGAAAACGTTCTGTGTGTGCGAAACAAGACAGGTACAAACATCCAGACGATGATTGATCCGAGCACGGGGCTGGCGTATAGCACCCCGAGGTTGAACTATGTAACCGTTCAGGATTTCCTAAGCACGAGCAGTCTCTGGAGTCCGGTAGACTCAATCGTCCTAACCACGACGATGCTTCCAATTCGTAATGAGTACGTGTCTGGACCAATCGTAAACGGCACAGGGACTACTGGTGCTGCGAAGAGTGGCTCTTCTAGTTTCCAGCAAGTGCTTCTGGATTTCAATCACACCTACCCAGATCAAGGAGCGGACGATTGGCGTGGATGTCTGTTCTACGAAACCCAAGGCGAGTTCGTCCCGGTGTCTCTGGGTACCAGCCACACGGAGATTAAGACGATTGATTTCCAGGTCAATTGGCGTAATCGCTTAACAAACACGCTTGTTCCTCTACGGCTTTACAATTTCTCAACTATCCACGTTCGTCTCTTGTTCCGCCGAAAGAAGTAGCCCCGTCGTTTTTCTTAAAAAATAAACGGAACTACTGGTATACACAATGTCCTCTGAGATCCAGAAGGTGTCTGTCGTGGATTCCCGCATCCTCCAGCCGAAGCCCAAGTTCGCCGTAGAGAAGGGACCGCTTTCCCTTACCAACGTGACGTATCGGGCGATTACCGCTACCTCGTCCCAGTGTACCTATAACGTCATCGTCCCGAGCGAGTCCGTCTTTGTGGATCGTGCCGTAGACTGGACAGCGACCATCTACGGCTCTGTTGATGTTACGCTTACTGGCACTGCCGTCACGGGTGCTCCTATCGTTGTCTATGGTAAGGACTGTGCCCTTGCTCCGTTCCCGCTCCACCAACTTTGCTCCACGATGTCTGCCACAATTAACGACACCACTACGGTCGTGAACACCAACGATGTTCTTGCCCAACTTCTCCGCCTTGCGGATTACAAGAAGCACCGTAAGCAGCGAACGTGCCCGACGATGTTGGATAAACACCTGAAGTACCCGCACTCCTTCCCTGTCGCCCAGTCTACGGATGCCAAGATCCAGTCCCAGTACCCGAGGGTTGGAAACTCCCCGCTCAGCGGTTATGAGAACGCATACAACGTGGATGAGAAGCCGAACGGTGCTTGGGGCGACTTCCAGTGGACGAACGCTGTTGGTGTTGTCCCCACAGCCACGGGCGATACGACGGTCGCCGCCGCCACTGGAACTCAGGAATACACCCTTACTACGTTCACCAACGGTAGCACGCAGTGTTGCTATGGTGCGAACGTTACGGCGACACAGGTCTTCCGTCTCTACTTCCGTTTCAAGTCCACGGAGCGTCTCCTCATCAGCCCGTTCATCTGGGCGGATGACTACGAGGTCAGCACGGGTCTGTTTGGTGTCCAGAACATCCAGTTGCTGATGAACTTCCAGAACCCGATCGGCGGTGGGCGTATTCTCCGTTTCAGCCAGGTTGCTGGTCAGGGCGGTAACGCCACCTCCACAACGAGCGTGGTAGCGAGTAACGAGTTGTTCCAGTCGTCTGTCTCTGGCGGGGCTGTCCAGAACGCCGCCGTAAACGTCCAGTACCTTACGCCGTCGCTTGATGTTCCGCTCCCGGCGAAGAGCATCGTGCCCTACATGGACTACCCCCGTTATATCTCCCAGTCCCTCACGGCTATCACATACGGCACGATTTTCGCAGGCTCCACAAACATGACCAGCATAACTTCACAGGGAATTACATCCCAGACGATCACGCTTCCTGCGATCCCGGATCTGCTCGTCATCTATGCCCGCCCGAACACCTACCCCACGACGGCGGGTGGCTCTACCATTGACCCTTCGCAGTGCGACTGGGTTCTCCCGATCACAGGTATCTCCGTGAACTTTGATAACTACGCTGGTCTCCTTTCATCCCACACGCAGGAGCAACTGTACCGCATGTCAGTTCGCAACGGTCTGGAGATGGACTGGGACGAGTGGCGTGGTTATGCGAATACCTCAGCCCTTAACAACACAGCCTACACCACACCCAAGGGTACTATGGTTCCGCTCGTTGGTGGTCCGCTGGTTCTCAAGCCTGGTCGTGATATCGTCCTCCAGGCTGGGCAGGCTCCTTCGCTCGTTGGTAACTTCTCCCTCCAGTTCAACTTGTCCGTCCAGAACCAGACGGGTGAGTCCCAGACTGCCGTCCAACTCTACGTCATCGCAGTCAATAGTGGTTTCATGGAGACGATCAAGGGCTCATCCCGTATCATCAAGGGCGTGCTCACGGAGCAGGACATCCTTTCCGCCCCGATGGGACCTGGCTCATCTGATGCCCACATGAACCGTATGCTCGGTGCGGGTAAGATTGAGGACTCCGCCAACGATATGGATCGCAATGGTCGTGGCAGTGGTCGTAGCAGCCGTCACGGAGACCACCGCAGTAGCCACCGCAGTGGTCGCAACAGTGGTATGAGCGACTACCGTTGAACGGGAGGTTATAGCCAATAAACCAAACTGACTTTTATAAAAACCAAAAAAAAAGAAGTGTGTCCACCTCTTTTTTTTTGTTTTGTGTTTTTTTGTTTATCGTTCAGCCCCTAAACCTCCCGTTTACCCCTGCCAGAAGAACCTGTCCAGGTTTCCGTCGTTCTGGCTGTCGTCCTCTTCGCCGTCGCCCCACTGTGCTTCGCACACCTGCTGGATACGCAGGAACACTGTCTCGTTGGTTGTGTGGATAACCAGGCAGCACACACCGCTACCTCCTTCGTAGTCACCTACCTTCACGCACGCCGTGTAGCCAACGCCAGACCCGTCCTCAAAGGGTGACGTTCCGTTTGGCTTATACAGGTACACCGTGTACCGTCCGTCCGCCAGTGCGAGCAGGGGGGAAAGGTCGTTGAGCGTCATAGTGTCTTTGGTTTTCTAACCCGGACCACAGGGCGAAAACCGTTTCAACTTTTTACCCCGCCGTCCTACGACATCAAAGTCCGTAGTTTGATGTCCGACGACGACGCTACTAAAAGTTGAAAGGCGGCACGCCCTGGTTACCGGTACAGCCAGACACACACACCCCCCCAAAGACACTATGACGACCCCCCACTATGTTATCCGTGACTGCTACTTCAACGCCCACATCAACCAGGGACTGGTCTTCAAGGACCTGAACCTGCGAAAGGTGATGGGCAGCCTCGCTATGAACGGCTTCTGGGAGTTCGGCGGCGAGAACCACACGCTGGCGGACTTCCAGAAAGACCCTGCGGACAGCCACTGCTGGCTGGAGGACGCTGACGGAAACGTCTACGACTACTGCTACGAGCACTACCTTATGGTGGCGAAGGTTCGCACGGGCAGCATGAAAGGTATGCGGGTCGGCGAGGTTCGCAAGGTCAACCACCACGAGGCGAGGCTGCGGGGCTTGACTTACAAGGCTGCTCCGCCTGACGCACAGCAGTGGCTCAAGGTTCGCATGCTCCACAACTCAGGCTTCATCAGGGCTATCGGCGGGCTCTGGGGCACGGACGAGGTCACGCCGCCTCAACAAATGCTGGACGCTATCAAGACGCTCCAAGACCTGGGCGTGAAGCCAAAGGCAGAGAAGTGCCAGCCCTACCCTGAGCCGCCGCCACCCGCTGAGGAGGAGGAGGAGGAGTACACCAGCATCCTGGTAAAGCCTCAGCAGAAGAAGAAGTCCAACAAGAACAAGAAGTAAACAGTAAACACAACAAACCACAAACCAAAAAACAAAAGAAAAGAACATCATACCTGGAAGTGGCGGCGGTATTTTTTTAGGTTTTTTGTGAAGGATGTCGTTGGTCCCCACAAAATATAAGCGGATAGTGTGCCGGCTGCCGTAGGATCCGTCCAATCCTCCCTGTGCCTGTGTCTATCCAAATAGAGGCGGCGGCGTTCCTTGGATTTATGGTGGAGGTAATCAGAATACCCTGCCGCCCCGAAGTGGGTTGTAATTGAATGACCGTCATCATCAAAAATAGCGGTGTATTTATGTTTATCATCATCCGCCGCACGTATTTCTACTAGTCTCATTGCTCTGTTATGATTACACAACATCGTCTTCTTTCACGAACGCATACCTGATGTCCTCGGGGGGCTTGTAGATGTAGTGGTGCTCTATCAGTTTCCTGCGGAGGCGTTCGGTATCTAGCCTGATGTGGCTCGTGTTGCTTTTGTAGAGTCCTTCGCCGTTCTTCTTGGCTTCGTCGTCCATCGTAAGCTCGGAGTTGCGGGTTAGGTATTGCGTGAAGTATGTCAGACTGATGTGGCAGTCATCCGCCTTCTTTTCATTCCGCTCGGTCATCCAAGTCTGGAACTCTTTGAAGAGGGCTGAGGACTCTCCTCGGATGTGTGCGGAGTCCGCAACCCGTGTGATGACCCAGCGGAGGATCAGGTCTGCGTTGAGCCGCCGCATATCTATGTAGGCTTGCGTGACCGGTCTGTTGATCTGGAAGTCAATCGGCTTCTTCCACGTCTCGTAAGTCTTGAGGTATTGGTAGAACGCATATTGCGTCTCCGCCTTTTCCAAGAGGTCGTTGAGTTTTGTGAAATACTCTGTGTCGTTGCGATGGTGCGTCTCCACGTCCACGAACCACATCCTGCGGTCGCCGGGCGTTGCTCCATATGTGGGGAGCGGGTTCTCATTGTTCGTGCCCCAGACATATCGGGCGAAGTCGTTCTGCTGGTACTTCGGCACGCCCTTGCGATTTATCATCTTGACCTTGCTTGTGATGGATGCCTTCAAGACATCAATCTCCCGCACGTTGTCTCGTCCCTTTGCTTCCTCTATGTAGATCAGCAGTTTGTTCTCCAGATGCTCCGTGAACTGGTCATAGAGCAGGGAGTTGTTCCCGAGCACGAGGAAGTAGTCCTCACCCAGCAATTTCTCTCCGAACCATTCTATGAAGAGGTTCTTTCCTGTGCCTCCGCCTGGCTTCAGCATCTTGCTGATATCCCGCAGAACCACGCTGGTCTGCGACTTCTGCCACGGAGTCTGGATGATGTTCGCTAGCCATTTCAGGAAGTATTCTGGGTTCTGCGATGTCAGCGTTGCGATGTGATAGAGGATCGGCTCCACCGCCTCATCCATCTCGTCCTGCGTCATCGTGACCTGGATGCTTTCGCCCCGCAGCCCCTTGAAGAGGTTGTAGACCGTCGGCGGGCAGTTCGCCACATCAGGGCAGAAGTCCATGCGGTCGTATTCCTTGCGGTTCTTGTCCTTCTTCCAGATGTGGTAGAACGGTTGCTTCTTGACCTTCTCTCCATCCCAGATCTTGAACTCTTTGTTTGCGTAGAGGAGGTTCGCCTCTGTATCGTTGAGGAAGGAGCGGGTACCGTTGTCGTGGAGGTGGCAGAGGCGTGTCCCCACGATGAAGTTCTTTAGTTCAAACTCCGTCTTCATCTTCTTGTATTCATCGTTGTCCTCCTGGTTGATGAGGGATGCGAAGACTTCTGGATTCTCCTGCTTCAGCCACCAGTAGATTGTTTTGATTGTGACCTGTTCATCCATCGGTTTGTCCTTGAAGGATTGGTAGGTGTAGTAAGGCGTGCCTTGCTCGTATTTCTCTGACCGCTTGCTGAACTCATCAAAGACCTCCCAGGGTATCTTGGCGTGGTACAGAGCCATTCCTACCTTGATCCAGTCTGCGTGGTCATCAGCGTGTTCCTTGTTGATGCTAGCCAGAGCCTTGCGGATGTCATCCACGTTCATGGAAACGTCCGCTTTCATCTTATCCATCTGGGCTGCGTCCTTCTTCACAGCGATCGTCATCTTCTTCTTGTCCTCCTTAGCGATGTTCGGCTTGTAGAGGTTGATGACGTAGTCCACGATCGCCTTGGGGCATTCGGGGATTTCATCCACCGTGTCCGGGAGGTTCTGCCATTTGTATTTGTGCGTCTTCCCGCCAGCGATGTACTTGCTGGGTTCGCAGTATAGCAGTGCGTCGTTGTTCCTGATATCCAGAGCCAGTTTGTTGCTGGTCGTGGTCTTCAGGTCTTCCGTGTATTTGAAGATGAAGTGGTATCCCTTCTTGGTGACCTGCTTGATCGCCCCAGCCTCATCGCACATCCTCGCCAGTTTGACGTTGTGCTCCAGCTTAGGGTCGTCCACATCTATCGCAGTGATGCCGGACTTCGGTCCAGTCAGCAGGGCATACCCCGATGCTCCGTTGCGACAGACTGGGTGGTCTCGCCAGGAGGTACTGTGGAACAGGAACTTCTTCGCTCCTTCGCCCTTCTTCGCTGTGGCGTCCCAGGACATGTCGCCGCTCACGACCTGCCATCCGATCTCTTTGTATGCGTCCAAGAGTTCTGTGTGGTCTGTCATCCGTCCCTTGACTTCGGGGTGTGTGGCTTTAGGTCCCTCAATTTTTAGCCTAGGCTCTGTAATTACCACAGGGTCGGACATGCTTATATACATCTGCGTGTGTTTTTAAAATGGCTTTTTTACCGCTGTCGGTGATATTCTTCCTTCACGGTAAAGAAGAATATCAGTCTTGTCGGGTTTTCCAGGTAATAAAACCGGTTTTATTACCTGGAAAATCTGTTATTGTCGGTATTCTTACTTACCTTGTCGGCGTAGTTGCTTACATCTGGTTAATAAACTCCTCCGTGTCGGTAAAGAACTGCTTTAACTTCAACTTGAACTCCTCAGCCCGAAGCCGGAGGAGTTGCTTACAAACTTCCTTGACCTCCGGCTTCGCCTCCCGCTTGTAATTGAATTCGTAACCAATGAGGTCGCCCCATTCCATTCTCATCGTATCCAGCGTCTTGTAGAAGACCCACTGGAACTCCAACTGCCTAGGGGTCTCAGCCTTCGTCGTGATCGTAGCCGGGAGATTGTATTCCCGGTTGAGATCCGTGAAGTCCCCCGGCGACAGTGCCGTGGCTTGACCGATAATCTCAATACGCCCGGGACCACTGGTAAGTTCGTCGGTCTGCGTGGAAGCATCGGAGGTGGAGGAGGACATCTATATACTTACTTCCGGTAAAAGAAACTGTTCGTTTAAACGCAGAAAAAAGAACATTACCAAGAGTATATGAAGCAGATCACAGAGTTTATGTTGTCCCTCGTGGAGACGCTGAAGAAGGAACGGGAACTCACAGACTCCACCACATCTGCCTACCTCAGGACGCTGTACTCCCTCAACGGGGATAAGGCATTTAAGAACCTGGCATTTCTAAAGAACTTTGATGTGATCCAGAACAAGCTCAATGACCTAGCAGAGTCCACGCAGAAGACATACCTGGCGTCCATGGTGTCCGTGCTGACCCTCTACAAGGATAAGGCAGCATACAAGAAGACCTACACGCACTGGCATGATAAGATGATGACCGCTGCGAAAGCCAGCCGTGAAGTGGATACCAGCGAAAAGACGGAGACGCAGAATAAGAACTGGATGGAGTGGAAGGATGTCCTTGATGTGAAGAAGGAATTGGAAAAGAAGGTGGATGCTTTGGCGGGACAGAAGATGATCACTGCCGCCCAGTACGATTTCATTCTACAGGATCTCATCCTCAGTCTCTACACGGACATCCCGCCTCGTCGCAACCAGGACTACCAGAAGATGTATGTGGTGAAGAAGTGGAATGATAAGGAACCCACGGACAGGAACTATCTGGACTACGATGGGAAGCAGTTCGTATTCAACGTATACAAGACCGCCAAGACGCACGGACAGCAAACGCTGGCGATCCCTGATAGCCTATTCAAAATCATCCAAGTCTACCTGAAGCACCACCCTGTCCATAAGGGTGCTAAGAAGTTCGCTCCGTCGTTTGTGTTCCTAGTGTCAGCCGATGGCTCTGCTCTTACGGCGGTGAATGCGATTACCCGGATTCTCAATCGCATCTTTGGAAAGAAGGTCGCAGCCTCCATGCTCCGCCACATCTACCTCAGTGATAAATACGATATTAAGGAGATGAAAAAGGATGCGGATGCTATGGGGCACAGCCTATCAGAGCAGAGGGAGTATATGAAGGGTGGGGAGACCGTTCAGACTGTGGAAATCCCCACGCTTAATATTATTGAATATGAGTAGATATGGCACCCACAAACCCGAGTTCATGTTCAGTCATCGTTTCACCATCGCCTTCTGGTAACTTCATAGTTAGTTGGGTAGGCGGTGCGACCGGAACTGTAAATATTAACGTGTTTGAAAGTGCGACGGGTGGCTCGCCACTAGGTGGGTATTCTGTTGTAGCAACACTGAATGGAACTGCGATTACTGCTGGAACCGCAACCGTTACTGGCTACACCCCCATTTCGGGCTATTGGTATTGCGTGATCGTTCATAATACATCAGCCGCTGGTAATGATCTTGCTGGTCCAACAATCAGTCCTGCTTATCAAAACTACCCTCCTGGCGTTACACCGACCTTTACGCTTGACTCTCTTTCTGCTACACGTATGGTTGTATCGTGGTCTGGTGGTTCGGGCATTTCTACAATTGGTTTCAAGGCGTATATCGCCGATGCCACTAATATGACTGGGTCTACCCTGTTTTACGATTTTGGCACGTATAGTGCTATAGGCTCTGGGACGCAAAATATGGACTCAACATACACTCCAGGCTACTCCTTTAGTGCCACGATGTTAGTTACGTTTCAAAATAGTACAACGGCGACAGTTAGTATTACACCCGGTAAACAATTGGCTTCTCCCACGGTGGTGACCACAGGAGGAACCTTGACTACAAACGGAGGACAGTCAATCGTAACCTTCACGAGTAGTGGCACGTTCAAACTCATCTACCCTGCGAACACTACGATGACGTATCTCGTTGTGGGTGGTGGTGGCGGTGGTGGATATACAAACTGTGCTGGTGGCGGCGGAGCAGGAGGGGCGGTCCAAGCCAGTGCTGGAATTCAAGATATGACCCTACACGGATCGTATGCGGTCACGGTCGGTAATGGCGGTGCGGGCGGTACGTCTATGTCTGGTGATAATGGGCAGGACTCTTCTTTTAATAGTACTACAGGAACTGGAGGTGGAGGTGGAGGTAGTATTGCTGGTGCGTCGCCCCGTAATGGAAAAGCGGGTGGGTGTGGCGGTGGTGGCTCATATAGTGCCGGAATTAGTGCCGGAATTGGTGGGGCTGGGTCGCAGGGTTTCGCTGGTGGAAACGGTTCATCCATCCCCCCCTGGGCTAACAATGGTGGTGGTGGTGGAGGTATGGGAAGCGTCGGTGTAGCGGCGAATTATATAACCGTCGCCGCCGCTGGAAATGGAGGAGATGGAAAGACCTATACTATCGGTGGTAATTCCTACACTGTCAGCGGGGGCGGTGGTGCTGGTGGTGATAGCGGTTATGGTGCTGGAGGTTCAGGTATAGGTGGTCAGGGTGGTTATTTTGCTGTTATTTGTACTGCTGGTGCTACAAATACAGGAAGTGGTGGAGGTGGTGGCGGTGGCGGACAGGTAAACCCACCTGGTGCCGCAGGAGGCTCAGGCGTAGTCCGCATCGCATACCGAACCAAAGTAAGTCTCAATCCTGACTTGACTCCGTTCAAGCCTCGTAGCCCAGTAGGACGCTCGGATTATTACAAGCATCCTGGTCGTGGTATGCCCCGCTACATGACCGAATGGATGGACTCCCTAAACGTCTAGTTTGGTTTAATAAGTTCTGCCGTAGAACTAGCAATGGCAGACGAAATAGAAGACTGGAGTCCATTAAAAGCCCCGCTTTGTAGAGTGGGTTCAAAGCAACGCTTCGCTGAACTTCTAGATCATATCCTACCCGAACATCGTGTCTACGTTGAACCCTTCGCAGGCTCAGCGGCGATTTTCTTTTATAAGAAACCAGCCCAGCGTGAAGTCTTGAATGATCTGGACTCCAGTGTCACGCAGACCTACAAACTGATACAGCAAATAAGCCCGGCTACACAGTTTCCGGACTTGGATTCCGAGGCGAA
>Ga0114973_10001518_pt1 | contig 17265 bp, 16 predicted proteins | sample M_140807_MF_Meta_FD_87025 | JGI IMG/M metagenome (GOLD analysis project Ga0114973, IMG submission 87025) | Freshwater microbial communities from Lake Montjoie, Canada to study carbon cycling - M_140807_MF_MetaG | ecosystem: Environmental > Aquatic > Freshwater > Lake | place: Lake Montjoie...
GGGGGCGTCTTGGGTGTTAGGCGCGTCGATGCGGAGCTGGGGCTCCGCGGTCCCAGGGGGGCTCTGTTTCATGGCAGCACCTCCCAGCGGCCGCCTTTGTCCGGACCGCTGCGTTGAATTTGTCCCGCTGCCTTCAGGCGACCCAGCTGCCATTCCACGTCTTTTTCTGTGATTCCAAGTTCAGTAGCCAGCTCTGCCGAAGTTATTTCTGGCTGGTTTATGAGAAGGCGCAGGACTTTCTCCCTAGTTTTCTCCCCAGTCACTTCCGATGCCGCTGGCGGAGACTGCCCTGCCTCTGGTCGCCGGATTAGCGCGAGGTATGCCTCCGACGCGCGAAAGGTCAGCGTCATCTCAGACAGGCTCGAGTCAAATTCTTCCCTGGGACCGCGGAGCCCCAGCTCCGCTTGGACGTTCCCTTCTCTCCGCGTGTTTTCCTGGGCGAGTGCTTCCTTGTTGGGGGCGTCTTGGGTGTTAGGCGCGTCGATGCGGAGCTGGGGCTCCGCGGTCCCAGGGGGGCTCTGTTTCATGGCAGCACCTCCCAGCGGCCGCCTTTGTCCGGACCGCTGCGGCGGATGCGGCATTCGGTCTTGAGCTTGTTGAGGTGATATTTCACTCCGTTTTCGTTGATGTTCCCCAGCAGGGCCGCGATCTCGGAGCGGCCAACGCTTGGCGATGCCCGCATAACCTCGAGGATTTTCTGGGCAGTTTTCTGGGCAGACGACTTCGCCGCTGTCATTCTTGCCAATACAGAGGGTGCCGCCCTGCGCGTTGGCAAAGCCGCAAATCCAGCGCAGGTACTCGTCGCGCCACGTTTGTTTCCACTCTGTTTGCTGGCTCTCTTTCATACGAGCCGGATTTTGCCTGTGAGTAGCTCCTGCATCATGCCCTGTTTGAGGGTGCGGGTCTTGTCCCGCTGCGCTTCGAGAGCGGCGATCTCTGCGTCCATGTCCGAAAGCACCGCGGCGATGGCGGTTTGTTCGGGGAGGGGCGGAAGCTGTACGATTATGTCCGCTAGTGATGACGAAGAAATGTGAACTACGGCGTCACCCTGTCCCCGACTTGCTTTCTGACGATTAATTGAAGGTGTATTCGAGCTGAAGCCAAGCAACAGAGGGTCAACATTTTGTGGGCGCAAAATCACAATGTCACCTCCTGCGTAAGCTTCAAAAGAATCGACGTATGCAACACATTTGCCGATTTCCTCTTTTGTCTCTCCAGAGCCAGCAAACAGGAGGTCACCCTGTTTTAATAAACGGGCGGTTGCTGCAACTTCCGGCGAAATGAACGAGTAGAATTTTTTGATGTAGTCAGAGTGACGCGTATAAATTTCTCCATAGCGTATGCATGGGAGTTCGCCACTTTGAGAATCATCTTTGCGTACTCCGCTTCCTTTGAAAAACGTTCCCAACTCCCCCAGACGCCTCACCTCCCACTCGCCGGTAAAGCTGGGGAGGCGTTTTTGTCCGGTGAGGAGCTGCTGCATGGCGGCCGCTTTGAGGTCGCGCTTCTTCGCGAGCAACGCCTCCTGCGCCCCCAGCAGCGCATCCACCTCAGAGAGCGCACCAGCTATCGCCCGTTGTTCGGGGAGCGGGGGGAGAGGGAGCGGATACGGTCTGAGTTTCTCAAGATTGATGTTTAGCTGCGCATTGTGGGTGGCGATGCTTTCAAAGGACGCCTTTCGCTTCGACAGTTCGTACGAAAGCCAGATGACGTCCGTCTCCTTCATCGGAGAAATGGCTACGAGACTGTCTGGACAAGCTGTGTCGAATGAAGCAAAGCCAACATCGCCAATATTTGCAGCTATTGTGAAAAAGAGAGTTCCTCGTGGGAACAGCTTGCTGACTCTTAAGCCCTCTTTATTAAGGGTTTGAGAAAACGTATTAATTTTTCCGTTTGAGTTTGTTACATCCCCAGTTTGGATAAAGGGAATATCGCCTCCGTAGTAACGTGGGTCATTACGGGGACGTACTGTGAATTTACCACGTTCAATGTGTGCTAATTCCTCAAAAGCCTTCACCTCCCAATCCTCCGGAATGACGCCGACTTCGGTTTGTTTGTAGCCGGATTTCATCGTGCGTCTCCACCAGACGGTAATTGGCTGATGGATGGATGGTCGGTTAGGATGCGCATTTGGCGGATAGCGATTTCGTTAAGCCGGATGACTCGCTCCGATTGGGAGAGTCCCATGTGGATTAACTCCGCATTTATCGCCTCAATATTGGCGAGTACTAACAGCTGTTCTACTAGAGCATAGTCGCGCATGTTCCCATCGAGGGTTGGGTTTGCATCTCGCCATTGTTTGGCAGTCAGACCAAAAAGCGCGACATTCAGGAGGTCGGCTTCGCTTGAGTAGGTGAATGCCGCCTGTCTGGGCGTGATGGTCGCCGGTATCAGATGTTTTTGCACCGCGTCTGTGTGGATGCGGTAATTCAACTTGCTGAGCGTGCGGTTGAGGTTCCACGTTAATGACAGCCGCTGATTCTCCTCCTCCTTCAGGCGTCGGAATTCTTTAATGAGGTAAAGCTTAAACTCAGGGCTCAACCACGACCCGAATTCAAAGGCGATGTCCTGATGGGCAAATGTCCCGCCATATCGGCCCGCGCTGGAGGTCAACCCCTTCGCGCCTGTAAGCGTGATCCACTTTTTGACAGAGAGGAAAAAACTGTTCCGGCCAGCTTCATTTCTAATTCCCTCGAATTCGGGGGAATTAAAGTCTGGATTATGAATCCGCTCCCAAACCCCGAGGAAAAGGATGGTATCTTTGTTTTTGAGCCACTGCTCAATAAGGGCACCACCGCCATCAAAATTGCGCACCATGTCGGTCAGCGAGATGTAGTCGCCGTTTTCCTTGGTGATCACAGCGATGGATGCGCCTTGGACCTCGATCGTCGTTTTGGATTGCTTGCTCATGAAGGCGTTCCTCCGTTTTCGGCGGCTTCCTGCAGGGTCAGCTCCAGTTCGCGCCGGAGTTCCTCCCGATCGGGGAGGTAGAGCTGGTATTTCTGGACGAACAACTGGCTGTTCATCTGGTAGGTGGCGTACTCCACCAGCAATTCGTTTTTATCTCTGGAAAGAATGATTCCAATAGGCGGGTTGTCGCCTTCGGCGTTCTCCTCAGCGGCAAAATATCCCAGATACAGGTTCATCTGCCCGATGTCGTGGTGCTCCACCGCTTTGATTTTAAGGTCAATCAGGACAAAGCAGCGTAGGATGCGGTGGTAGAAAACCAGATCGACGCGAAACGGCGTGTTGTTGATTGGTACGCGGTATTGTCGTCCCACAAAGGTGAACCCTTTCCCCAATTCCAGCAGGAACGGTTGGAGATGGTCGCAGAGGCGGGTCTCCAGATCGGTTTCGCTGACAGAGTGCGGTTCGGGAATCTTGAGAAACTCAAAGACAAACGGGTCCCGCAAGAGATCGGAAGGCTGCGCCACGAGTTGCCCCTGCTGGGAGAGTTGGAGGATGGCGGCTTTGTCTTTGCCAGCGGCGAGCCGGAGGAAAAGGGAACTGCGCTTCTGTCGCTGGAGTTCTTTGACGCTCCATTTTTCTGCTATCGCCTGCTTTTCGTAAAACCCGCGCTCTAGAAGGTCATCTATCGCCAGCAATTCCACATAATGCGACCAGCTTAATTGTCCAGACAACGTCTGGACTTTTGGGTGGGCCAGATAAAATGCCCTCATCATCATTACATTACTCCGACTAAACCCCTTTCCATGCCGCACTGTCAGATCGCGGCTGAGGTTTTTGATGAGGTTCCTCCCATACTCCGCCCGCGCTTTTCCGCCCTGTTCAAACTCCACGATATCCCGACCGATTTGCCAGTATGTTTCGGTGAGGTGGACGTTGACGGCTTGGGTCGCCCTGACTTGACCGGCGACATAGGCCTCCGAAATGCGGCCCAGCAGGTCTGTGTACGCTGGCTCTGGTGTAATTTCTTCACTCATTTTAGAACATCCCCCAACTCGATGCTTTTGTCATACCGCAAATCCCATCTGTTTGAGATGCGCCTCCACCTTCGCCGATAACGCCTCCACGTCCGACTCCAGTTCCGGCAAGCGTTTCGCGTAACGCTCCGCCAGCACGCGGATGCGCCCCGTCAGCGTCTGCGAGACGCGGTCGAGTTCGCCCTGTACGGCGGCGGACAGCGATGCCAGCCATTTGTCCTCTACCACCAGCGTGCGGATGTCGTCATCGGTGAGCTTGGCATACTGGGCGAGCACCTTCTCCATGAGGGCTTCCTGAGCCGACTTGGCCTGCGCCCCCAGTTCCGTTTCGCGCTCGCAGAGAGCCAAGTATTCGGTAAGCACTTTGCGCTCTTCAGCGGCCTCGGGATCGCTCTTAATCTTCTTCAACCGGGCGGCTGCGGAGGCTTTGGTGAGTTTGTCCTTATCCTCGTCCTTGGCGTCCTCCAGAAGACCGTCCTCGCCGCAGTGTTCCTCCACCAGCTCCTCCAACGTCTGCCCGACGGCCGCGGCATCTGCTTCGAGCCGCTCGATCTCCGCCTGTTTCTTTGCAAAATAACGGGCCACCAGCAGGGACGAGGGCAGCAGCTCCGTCTTGTACTTGCGTTTGCCCACGCTGAAGTCGGGTTTGTCTTTGGACTTCTTGCCCTTCTCCTCGACGAGCAACTGCGGTTGCGCCGCCGCACGCCAACCGTCGGCCACGATCAGGTACACATCGTCCTGCATGAACTCGCCCCATTGATCCAGCTGATGCTGGTACACGTCGTACGGATCAAGCAGGTGCACCTTTCCAAAGGCTTCCAGCAATGCCTCTGAGAGGGTCTCGATCAGGGCTTTGGGGCGGCATTCGGCGGACAACGATTTCAGAGCAGGCAGCCATTTCGCGAGCCAACCGGAAAACGTCTGCATCACCGAAGCGTTGAACGACGTAAACTCCGGATGCCCGAAGATGGCCGTCTTGACCTCGCCCGCTGCCACCCGCAACGCGCTGTAGCCCTCGCGCAGGGGCGCAAACAGGCTCGCGCGGACGCTGGGGAAAACGGTCCAGTATTCGGCGAGGGCGTCGATGTCCCTGTTGGGGATGCCGCCATGAAGGTGCGCCTCAATGTCCTGCAAATCCTCCGGCTCTGTGCTGTCGATGTAGCGGGGCAGGTTGAGATTGAAATCGTTCTTGGGATCGCTGATCTCCGACAGCGGCACCATGCGGGAATAGCGGGGGAAGTCGGCCTGTCTAGCGAAGGTGTCCACGAGCTTGTGGATGTCCTGTTCGCGGAGCCGGTTCTTGTTGCCGTCCTTAATGAACCCTTTGGAGGCGTCGATGAGGAAGACGCCTTTGCGGGAAGCGGCGTCCTCTTTGTCCAACACGATGATGCAGGCAGGAATGCCTGTGCCGTAGAAGAGGTTTGCTGGAAGGCCGACGACCGCTTTGATCAGGCCGCGGGTGAGCAGGTTCTTGCGGATGACGGCCTCCGCGTTGCCGCGAAAGAGGACGCCATGCGGGAGAATGCACGCGCCTTTGCCGGTGGACTTGAGCGAGCGGACGATGTGCAGCAGATAGGCGTAGTCGCCCTGTTTGGCGGGCGGGACGCCGTACGGATCGAAGCGGTGGAAGGCGTCGTTGTCGGGATCGAGGCCGGTGCTCCAGCGTTTGTCGGAAAAGGGAGGGTTGGCGACGACGTAGTCGAATGTCTTGAGCGCGTCGCCGTCTTTGAAGAGCGGGTTGGCGAGAGTGTTGCCCTGTTTGATTTCGGCTTCGGCATGGTTGTGAAGCACCATGTTCATGTAGGCCAGACCGGAGGTGGCGGAGTCTTTCTCCTGACCGTAGAGGGTGACCTTCACGTCTCTGCCGTAGCTGGCCTCGTCGCCGACTTTGAGCAGGAGCGAACCGGAGCCGCAGGTCGGATCGTAAACGGTGGTGTTGCTGGTGACGGAGGCGTGCCGGATACGGAGGATGCGAGCGATGATGCGCGAGACTTCGGCTGGGGTGTAGAACTGGCCTTTGCTCTTGCCGCTTTCGGTGGCGAAGTGGCGCATGAGGTACTCGTAGGCGTCGCCCAGAATATCATCCCCATCGGCGCGGTTTTTAGAGAAGTCGAGGGCCGGATTCTCGAAGATCGCGATGAGGTTGGTGAGGCGGTCCACCATTTCCTTACCGGAGCCCAATTTCGTGGCGTCATTGAAGTCCGGCATATCGGAGAGCCGGTTCTCCTGCGCGAGCGGGCCTAGGATGCGTTTGTTGATCTGGTCGCCGATGTCGGGCTTGCCCTTTAGGGCGACCATGTCGGCGAAGCTGGCTCCTTCTGGGATGGTGATGAGGGCGTCGTCGCGGCCCGCGTACTTGTCGCTGACGTATTTGACGAAGAGGAGCACGAGGACGTAGTCCTTGTACTGGCTGGCGTCCATGCCTCCGCGCAGTTCGTCGCAACCGGACCAGAGGGAGGAGTATAACTCAGATTTTTTGATGGCCATCGGGGTGGGAAAGTCTGGCGGAGATTAATGAACGGGATGCGTAATTGCGAGAAAGACTGGGGTGCAGTGAAAGCAGCCCCAGTCCCAGAGTAATCCTTAAAGAGCGAGGGAGGAATTCCCGAATTTACCTGATGGTGAAGGAGCGTTTGTCCTCCGCGTCGTTGTATTTGGTGAAGAAAACGATTTTATGGCCGCGGCTTTTCAGCGTGAGGGAAGCCCTATGGTAGTACCAATCCATCTGTCCCCGACCTTCCGCGTAGTATCTCCATTTGGGCCCCTTTTGGGGATCAGAGAAATACTCAACCTCCATCAGTTCGGCCATTTGATTCGGGGTCAATGCGTCCAGAATGCTGGCGTAACTCCGGTAAAATTCGCCCACAAGAACGATCCGGTCTCTTAGATTAAGCGCAGCAAGCTGCTCCTTAAGGGCATCCAGAGTGCTGGGCGATTCTTTTGGTTCGCGCCGCCTCCTTTTTGGCGTGGTTTCGGGATGCGGCCGGAAGGTGAAGCGACGGGTCATCGTCTCCGACGGTTCCGGCGTATTCTTTTGGACTTTCAGAATAAGCCCTGATAGCCGACACACTGAGTTTAGAGCTTCTGCCATCTCCTCCAAGGTCATTGATTGCTTGGGTGAAGGCTTCGTATCGTTGGATGAGGCTTTCAGGCGTTCCTGAAACCGACCGATGGACTGCCGCTCCAGTGTGTCGCAGCTCACGACGAACGCCTCGCCGTTGAGCACCTCGAAGATGGCATTCTGGACGTAGTGACGGCCGATCTCGATGGCCCTTTCCAAAGAGATGCCAACGATAACCCAGCTGGCCTCCTGATGCGCAAGGTCAGCCGAACAGCCGGTAATGCGGAAGTGGACGATCTGGTCCTGCTCAAGCTGAGTCCGCAGGCGGGTGTCGGCGGCGTGGTTTTCCGGCTCTGGCAGAATCTTTTTCGGATTGAATGCGGTAATGATGTGAAAGTCAGACGGCCAGCCTGTGGCGGGTGTGGGTCCGTAAAAAACGGTTTCAAGATATTCGGTAAGAAGCATGGCAATTTTTTGGCAGGAAGTTTTTTTGGCGAGAATTCTTAGGCGGCTTGCTGAAGAACGGGCGTGTTGTTTTCCGTCAAATCCGAGGACAGGAGGACATCCCGAATGGCGCGTGCCGCCCGGACGTTGTGCGTGTGCAGGCTGACCCGTATTTTACGCTTGGTGTAGTCGGGGAGGTGTTCTGTGTAGTGGAGCCACCAGGTGCCGTTGTTGTTCCAGAAGTGGTGGTTTGGGGTGTCTCCAATGCGGATGGCCAGCTTTGAGGTTTTCATGGTGGTGTTGGACTTAACGCACCAGGAACCCGAGCAACAAAAAACCGCCGGTCCCAATCAGGAAGCGGCGGTGAAGGCGCGGAGAGATTTTAGTTCAGCGGATTACTCCCCGCTGCACATCGAAAGGCACTTGCCCTCCAGCCACCGTAGGATTCTCCGTCCGCGGTTGGCAGCACTGGTTTCCCAATGCGTTCCTGATGTGGAGTAGAGCTCAGCAGAACTCAGGACACGGCGCAACGGGAATTTGTGTCATAAACAGAGTGGGAACGGAGCGAAACAGAGTGCAGGACAGAGTGAGATTCTGGCCCTAAATCTGAAGAGGACGCTGCTTTGTTGTGCATTGAGGGACAACAATGAAGCCCTCTCGTGAATCCCCAAAGGCCGTCGTCAGACCAAAATAGAACTGTTGGGCAGTCAATGCACACAAGGCGGCGTCGACAAAATCGATGTTGGTAAGCGGACCAACATCAAAGCCCTGCTCGCTCAACGATCGGCGGCGGATGAGGCCTTTCGGGCTTGCGGGAACCACACTGCCCGCTAGCGCGCACGCAACGGCGTGAGGAAACGTTTCTAGTGCAATCTTTCCAGTTTGCTGGGAGCCATCGAATAATTCATGCGAGTTCCTCAGAAGCTCGTACAGTGTCTCGCCGTTGAACACCCAGCCGTAAAATGGATTCCCCGCTGCGGTGGTTCGCGACGGCGTTTTGAAGCACTGGATGGTTTTTCCATCAATCGCCAGTTCCCGTTCTGCGAGTCGGGATTTTCCTGATACGGCCCACTTACAGGGGGCATCGATCGCAACGACGTTTGCTTGTACCTCTAAAATCCATTCGTGTACCTCACTCGCTTTCTTGAAGTGCCGCGGTTCAAAGCAGCCGTTCGCGAGGGCGACTGCGTGAAAACCTTTGCCAAGACCGCCGACATCTACGCCAACCACCATTGGGGCCACTCCCAAGAGTCGAGAGCCTAGGGGATGCGCAAGAACACTGGAATCTCCAGCGACATTCCGCGGCCCCCTATGCAGTCCAAGAGAGCGGTCGGCCAATGCGTCCATGAATAAGGGCACTGACAATCCAGCCAGCTCAGCCGCCATCTCCAAAGAAAGGCTTTCAGTTCTGTAAAAAGCGACGGCGATTTCTAGGCGAGCCTCATTTTTTGAAATGCCTGCGGATTCCAAAACGTCTTCGGGAAGTTCAATTGTCACCACTTTACTCACGCTTGGAACATCACTCTATTTTTGGCAGGAAACCAAATCCATAAGCCGTATTGGGATAATTCGCTGACTCGCTGCAGTCGATCGCTGGCCTCTGCGGGGTTGGATGGCTTCCAAAGCTAACGCATTAAGAAGGTTTTATCCCCAAAAATCCTGCATCGACTCGTCAAAACGGATCGATTGGCGGTATAGTCGATCAGAGTGGAGTGAGTTCACTCCTCCGGCGCGATTTTTCCACACCGACTATGGCCCGCCTCAAGAACCGTCTTCACGAACGCTTTGCATGGCTCATTGCCGAAGGCATGGACCGCAAAGCAGCCTACGCAAAAATCTGCCCCTACGTTTCCGATCCGGCGACGCAGGGCTACAGGCTTTATCACCGGCCTGAGGTCAAGTCACGCATTGGCGAAATCCAGTGCGAGGTTCACTGCCGTTCACTGATGGCCATTGATGAGAAGCGCGACCAGCTCCGGCAGATGATCGAGGGCACTATCCCTACAAAGCTGACCCGAAAACGGGACGGCACCGTAGAGGCGGTATTCGACATGCTGGGGGCCTTGATCGCCGACGCAAAGATAGCTGGAGAATTCGACGGTCCCAAGCCTGAGGAGAGGGAGCAGGAGACCGGTATGACGTTTGAGGTCTATCATCGGAACCATCCAAATCCGCCGCGGGAGTGGATGCAGGTTGGGCAGATTGGCGTATAGACCGGAGCGAGAATCGGTCTGGATTATAATTTTCCGGCGGGCCGCGGCGCGTCGAAAAGAGCCGCTTTCGACATCGGGAAACAACGGGAAACTTCGGGGGCCTGTGTCACGTTTTGTGTCACGTTTTGTGTCACGTTTCACCCTTTTTAGCACCCCCTATTCTCTCTAAGTCCCTTATTACTAGCGTAAAGTGTCTCCGGCGAGGATCGAACTCGCATTTACAGTTTAGGAAACCATCGTTCTATCCATTGAACTACGGAGACAATTTTTCGAGGTGCAATCCTAACCGCCGCCGCCCGTCGGCTCAATACTGGAAACTCGCGCGGTAAAAAACCGCTCGTGCCTCAGCAACCGCGTTACTCAATTTGCGGGAACGAAAACCAGCCTTCCAGCAAAACAGTCAGCCAATGAAGCCGCTCGCCGTTCGACGCGAGGCAGCTCACTTCGAGCGGATTCGCCTTACCTCGTTTCCGCTGCGTACGCTGTAAATGCCTCCTCTAAGTGCGCTGATTCTGCGTCGCCTTTGTGGAACACAAAGCGGTGGCGCAACTTGAGTGTCTCGCCAGCGGAGAGCACGGTGGGTGCTTCCGGGAGAGTTTTATCCAAAGATTTTGAGCCAAAGGGGTTAGCTGTGAACAGCCCGTAGGTTCGCACGTGCCACGGCGTCGGATAGCGGTAGCTGCTTGGGTGGTTGAAGAACGCGATCCCGAGTATCTCGCCTTCCACCGGACCGTAATAGTCGCACCATTTTGCACTTTTGGCCCAGGCGTCTTTATCCATCACCTTGTTGCTGTTAATGATGTGTCCGCCAGCTGGCGTGTCCACCGCCATGCTCGAGGGGACGCGAATGGAAAGGCCCGCGTCTTTGCGATCCTCGAAACGTACCTCGCCCTCGGTCGCGTGAAAGTCTTGGTCAAAGTCGATGGTGCGCGTTGAAGCTGTCGCACGGAAGGTCAGGCGACGGTCCTCGGTGAACAACCGTTTTCCGGTGGAGTCCACGTGGTCGCAGTGTTCCTCAATCACGGCGTGTTCAGCATCCGCTTTGAGAGTGAAGGAAACATGCTGGATGCGACCCAGTTTGGCTATACGGGGGTCTTCAGGTTTGGGCTCGTCACCAGCTTTAAGAGGCTTTTCGTAGCTCAGGCGCTCTGGCCAAGTGGCGCTACCTGCGGCGTCTTCATGGCCGAAGGTGATTCCGCGATGGTGCGGGTGGTCGCGTTGTGCTTTGGACTCTTCGGGCACTTCCTGCATGGGATATGCGCGGGTCATTGCCTTGCCCGTGGGGCCGTAGACGGGCCAGAGATAGGGTTTGTTGGCTTGATCGATTACGTAACTCGCAAATGGCTCTCCATTTACGAGTACATCGACTCCATGCGGGTTTTCCTTGGTGCTAAAGCCGGTATCGGCCGATTCAGCGAAGGGGGCGCAGCAAAGCAAGGTCGCAAAACTGATCAGTGACAGTGAGTGGGAGGAGAATGAGACTTTCATCGGGAGGCTAAGTGTATGGATGGAGCGCGCAGTAGTGCAGTAGCAAAAAAGGGGAGTTTGGTACCGGCGAAGGCGGGGTTTGTTGACTGAGCGGCGGGCGCGATATCTTTAGTAAAGATAAGCCAAATAATGTGGAGTAATGTGTATGTCTGATTTTAAGCAACCTACCCGTAGCCGAGGATCTCAGGGCGCTCCAGCACTGCCTGTCACACACACTTGTGCGTTGACGTTAAATCAGTTGCAGGTGTTGCGAGGACTGCTGCTCGCGCGAGGTTGGGATTTTAGCGAGCGGCCGTATATGCACTTTTTTGCGCAACACGGTGGGGTGTCAGTGGCGGCTTACCAAAAGGGACCAAAAATAGTGGTGCAAGGAAAAGGAGTGCAGGAGTTTGTGGAATTTATTTTGGAGCCCGAGGTGCTTGGCTCTTATGGAGCAGATATCGTGAGGACCGATGTTGAGAATGGAGATTCAGATGCATCAGAAATAAAAGCGAGGGAGGAAGTTACTCCACATTTTGGAATTGATGAGAGTGGGAAAGGAGACTTTTTTGGTCCCTTGGTGATAGCCGGAGCATATGTGGACTCGGAGATTGCCAAGCGCTGGGTGGCTGCTGGGATTCAGGACAGCAAGTTGATTAAAAGCGATGTAAGGATCCGAAACTTAGCGCGGCTCATTCTTGGAACGCCACAAACCTATACAAGCGTTGTGGTTATAGGTCCAGAGCGGTACAATGAACTGTACAAGAAGTTTGGAAATTTGAACCGGCTTTTGGCTTGGGGCCACGCAAGGGTGATAGAGAATTTGTTAGAGCAGAAGCCTGATTGTCCTCGGGCATTAAGTGATCAGTTTGCGAATCCAAGTTTAATACGTAACGCATTACTGGAAAGGGGGAAGGGTATCAAGATGGAGCAAAGAACAAAGGCTGAGAGTGATCCCGCTGTGGCGGCGGCATCAGTTTTGGCTAGAGCCGCATTTATTGATTGGTTAGCGAAGCAAGAAAATAGCTGGGGAGAGGCGCTTTTGCGAGGTGCTTCGGGAGCGGTTAAAGCTTTGGGAATTCGGATAGTTACGCAGCACGGAGCAGACTCACTTGCAAAGGTCGCCAAATTACACTTTAAGACTGCCACAGAAATTTTATCTGCAACTTCTTGCACACAATTCTTGCCCGAATTGAACGAATGAGATTAAGTCGCATCGCTTTATGGGGACATTAACTAAACGAGACCTTGTTGTTCAGATCAGTAGTGAAGTTGACTTGGTGCAAGCCAAGGTGCACGAAGTCGTGCAAAAGACGCTGGATTTGATTACCGACGCATTAGCCCGCGAAGAAAACGTGGAACTTCGTAACTTCGGCGTGCTCGAAGTGCGTTTGACCAAGCCACGTGTGGGCCGCAATCCAAACAAGCCGGAAAAATCCTTCGAGATTCCAGCGCGTTATACCGTTAAGTTCAAGCCAGGCAAGATCATGCGCGAGCGCGTATTGAGCATTGGCAAAAAGACGAAGGCTGTGAAGGCCGCGAAGGGTAAAAAGTAGTCTGCAACCAAATTTAACTCTCAACTAATACGGATCAGCGGGGCCCTCATCATTGAGAGCTCCGCTTTTTCTTTTTGAGGATACACATCCTTCTTCGCCGTTGGAGCGGGTAGGGGCAAAAAGACTAAAGATCGCCTTTCCACCTAATTCGTATGGGTTGACGATTCACTGTTGTGTGCCTCAGAGTTTAATCCCGCGAGGGCCCCGGCTGCTTCGCCCTCCGGCGGATGCCTTCGGATCGGTGCGCGACGGCATTCCGTGCTTTGCGAAGCGGTTTCGCGATTCTTCTCGTATGGAAAAAAATTTCTTCAGTGGCCATCAAGTAGAAGTCTCGCGTCTGGATTCGGGTTCCTCAACGGACGGGCAACTACCTCTCTTTGAACATCGAGAGCTACTTTCTGGAGAGTACTGGAGACGCATTCCTGGCTTTAGTCAGGTGGCGTCAGAGGAGTTCCAGACCCACGGTTTTCAGCAACGGGCCACAGTCACTAGCGTGGCTCAGTTGCGCACGACGCTTGGCGGGCTTGCGAGCGATGCTTTTTTCGACGACCTCGCGGATGGCATTCGTAATGCGCCCATGGCTTTGCGCATTTCTCCTCACTTGCTGAGTCTGATTGATTGGGAAGATCCAGCCGCTGATCCGATCCGCACCCAGTTTCTGCCTTTACGTTCGTGCCAACAACCGGATCATCCGATGTTGCAGCTCGACTCCCTTGCCGAGCGAAAAGACTCGCCTGTGCACGGTCTGACGCATCGCTACCCGGACAAGGCTTTATTTCTACCCGTGGACACCTGTCCGGTCTATTGCCGCTTCTGCACGCGCTCTTACGCCGTGGGAGCCGGGACCGAATTAGTTTCGGAGAAACTAAAGCTGCACGCCAACCAAGCACGTTGGGAGGCTGCTTTTACTTACATTGAGTCGCATCCCGGGCTGGAGGATATCGTCATTAGCGGCGGTGACTCGTATAATTTGCGGTCCGAGCATTTAGAGGCCATCGGACGGCGACTTCTGGGAATCCCGCATGTGAGGCGGATTCGTTTTGCGACAAAGGGTTTGTGTGTGATGCCCCAAAAGATTCTCTCGGATGTGCACTGGACCGATGCTCTGACGCGCGTGGTGGAATTAGCACGTAGCTTGCACAAGAGTGCGGTGGTGCATACGCACTTTAACAGCCCCAACGAGATTGTTGAAGTGACTCAGCGCGCGATGAATTTGTTGGTAGAGCGTGGGATTACGGTGCGCTGTCAGACGGTGCTGCAACGGGGGGTGAACTCGGATGCAGAGGTGATGCAGTTACTTATTAAGCGGTTGGGATACATTAATATACAACCCTATTACGTGTACTTCCACGATCTGGTGCCAGGGGTGGAGGATTTGCGAACTTCGTTGGCCGACGGCTTGCAGGTGGAAAAGCGAGTGCGCGGGACTACTGCTGGCTTTCATACGCCTGCGTTTGTTGTGGATACGATGGGTGGGGGAGGAAAGCGGGACGCGCATTCCTTTGAGTATTACGATAAGGAAAATGGAATAGCGGTGTTCACGAGTCCGTCGGTCAAACCGGGGGAGCGATTTCTGTATTTTGATCCTTTGGAGAGTCTGGGGGAGAGCGCGCAAGAGCGTTGGCAGATTCCGTCGGAGCGAAAGGCAATGGTAGGGGAAGCATTGGAGTGGAGAGGCGAACCGTTCCGTGGGTTGGAATGGCGAGATTAGGCGCAGATTGGGGGCGCTTTCGGGGTAGCATTCGAGGATTCTAGGGGTTGGAGAGGGGCTTACTCTGCTCCCGGCAATGTGTTTTCGGGGATGTTATGGACGCCCTCTTTAATTTCGCGCTCGGAAATGCTTCTGGACTGGCTAGAAACATGGCGTCCCCCATGATAAATCATTCAATTCCCCCAATGTTGCGTGCCTCAATGTGCGGTCACCCTCTCGGGGGCCATACACCCAACGTAGTCACTCTATTGCTCCATCCTTCACTTTAGTCACTTTTTATGCAGACATCCCAAACTCGTAGCTGGTGGAGTTATCTGACTCCCTATCATTGGTTCGTCATCGTAGTCGCTTCTGCGGCATGGTTTTTTGACTGCCTGGATCAGAGGCTTTTTTCTTTGGCCCGCATTCCGGCCCTTTCTAGTTTAATGCAGTTGCCACCATCAGACACTCAAGTCCAGGGATTTGGTAAAGTGGTGACGGCCTGTTTTTTAATTGGTTGGGGAGTTGGCGGGATGATTTTTGGTGCGCTTGGTGACCGCTATGGGCGGGCTAAAATGTTGACATTGACCATTTTAATTTACTCCGCATTCACGGGGTTAAGTTACTTTAGTCAAACTGCAACGGACTTTACTGTGTTCCGCTTTCTCACAGGAGTCGGCGTGGGGGGCGTTTTCGGCTTGGCCGTGGCCTTGATCGCTGAAACGGTACCCGCGGAGGCGCGGACTCAATCTTTGGGGTTGTTGCAAATTCTTTCTACGGTGGGAAATGTGTGCGCAGGGTTTGCGAAAATGGGGATCGATGCTCTTGAGGCGAATGGCACAATTATCGCGGGTTCGGGTTGGCGCTGGATGTTTCTTATCGGGGCGCTGCCCGCCTTCCTGATCATTTTCACGCGGAGCAAGCTCAAGGAGCCGGCTCCCTGGTTGAAGTTGAAAGAGGAAGGATTGTTGCCAAAGGGCAGTATTTTTGGCCCATACGCGAAGCTGCTCGCGGATACGCGTTGGCGAAAAAACTTGATCGTAGGCGCTTTAATCGCGGGTACTGGGGTAGTCGGGCTTTGGGCTATTGGCGAATATGCGGTGGATTTGCAGAAAGTAGTCTTCAAATCGTACTTTGAGAAGATCGTGGCTCCTGAGGCGGTGAAGGGGAGTGTGGACGCGGCGATTACTCGGGCTTACTTGCTTCAAATGTTGGGGGCGGCGGTTGGAATGACTTTGTTTACGCGCATAGCGAGCGCTGGGCGCAAGTTGGCGTTTGGATTGGGATTCACCGCCGCAATGGTGGTGACTTTTCTGGTGTACTGGAAAATGAATTCACCGATGGACGCCTACTGGATGATGCCTCTTATGGGCATGGCCCAACTGAGTGTATTCGCTGGGTTTGCTATTTATCTGCCGGAGTTGTTCCCGAGTAATTTGCGCTCCACAGGGACTTCTTTTTGCTACAATTTCGGCCGTTTTGCCGCCGCTGCGGGGAGTTTCTTTTCTGCAAAGCTTACCGTTGATGTCTACGGTGGATTTAAGGCGGTGGACGCTTCATTGCCTCTGCGTTACGCAGCGATGACGATGTGTGCTCTGTTTCTTGTGGCTCTGTTTACATTGCCGTTCGCGCCTGAAACCAAAGGACATCCGTTGCCTGAATAACGAACTAAAGCCGCTTTTCTGCAGCCTCAGCTAAGTTTATTTTGCAAAAGTTTGTTGAATTTCACTTGCCGAAATCGCCTTCATCTCGCAGTGTTCCCGCCCCTCACCAATAAAAGCTCGGGTGGTGAAATGGCAGACACGTGCGTTTGAGGGGCGCATGCCGCAAGGCGTGGGGGTTCAAGTCCCCCCCCGAGCACTTTTGGACCGTTTTGGGGGGCGTGAGTTTTAGCGGATGAGAAGTCTCGTTTGATGAGGGTCGTTTGATGAGGGGCGAGTTTTTTTGTGGTCGGCAGCCTGAGACACTCAAACGTTTGGAGATCCTCGCTGAAAGTCTTCAAGCGGATCTTGGCGATGCCCTCACAAAACGCGCTGCCACCAGCGCCTGCGTGTCAGTGAATCAGACCCTCGTCGCCTCGCGCAACACGTTCAACGAGTATAACTTGTTGCTCTGCCCACAAAGTGCCTGCCCAAAAAGTCCCTGTCCCAGTGCGCTCACCATAAACGCGAAGCCCCGAGCAAACCCAATTGGGTGTCCGGCGAAATCACCGTGCATCCTGACTGCATGGCGGGAACTGATCAGTAATGGCGTACTGGGACACTTCCGCTCTTCTGAAATTGCGGATGATGGTGACTTCGGGGGTGCTGAAGTTGATGTCTCCCCATGCGAGCTCGGAGCACTCTGCCTGTTAGAGGCCAGCCAGCCCCGTGAATTCTATGAGATCCCCGCGCTCCTTGGCCGTATCGGCGAATTTCTGCGAGCGAACGCTTTCCAGGATTAAATCCGTTTTCCTTTACACTAGAGTCTGACGTGGTATTCTCTCACCGCGTCATTTTCATAGTGTGCCTCCGATCTTTAAACCAGTCCGTTACGATTACTTGTGATCCTAATGGATTCGATGGGGTAAGTGTTTACGGGTGATTCTATGGGTAAGACGAGGTTTTTGGGATGGGCCAGAAAGTCTATTCTAGGAAGTTCATTAAGTAATAAGGGCAGTTAGCTCAGCGGTAGAGCGGCTCGTTTACACCGAGTTGGTCGGGGGTTCGATTCCCTCACTGCCCACCACCTTTATTCCGAACGACTTACGGATTCTGGAGGGTGCTTGTAGTACTCCTTGTAGTACATTGTCCGCCTTCGGCTGGGGTCTACACCAAAGTTTGGGGAGGGGTGTGTTGTAAGTTGAGGGTTGAGTTAGGTTGTTGATTCAAGGGGGAACGGAGTGGTTAAC
>Ga0114973_10001519_pt1 | contig 17254 bp, 16 predicted proteins | sample M_140807_MF_Meta_FD_87025 | JGI IMG/M metagenome (GOLD analysis project Ga0114973, IMG submission 87025) | Freshwater microbial communities from Lake Montjoie, Canada to study carbon cycling - M_140807_MF_MetaG | ecosystem: Environmental > Aquatic > Freshwater > Lake | place: Lake Montjoie...
ACAGGAAATGTCGTTTATTAGCTCAAGGAAATCTATTCCCCGCGAAATCTGCACCCCTGTCCAAATAAAGCCGCTTCCAGCACCGATGTCGCATAACTTGCCTTACTTGAGTCTTGATTCCTCAGACCCTGTGTGCCCAAAAGCACCCAGACTGAAGGCTTCAAGACCTGTAGGGCGCGTAATGCAGCCATTGGTCCTCGAACCGTACTTTATCTCTCATCTTTAGACGAGTGAGAGAAAAAAGAAGCTGTACCTTTTGCTTGTGGAAATATGTTATATTCCATGGGCAAAAAGCTTTTTTTTGGGTTTTTTTATGGATTTTGGGGGATTTTGGGGTTGGGATTATTTGGATTGGGGGAAATTTATGATGGGATTATTTTATGATGGTGAGCGGAATTGCGGTGGTTGGGGAAAATTATGGTTGGGATTTTTAGGGTTGGAATTTTTGGATGAGGTTTGGGGGATGCTCTGGTGGAGAATAAATAGAATAAGGATGAGTTGAGGTTTTCGAGGAATTTTTTACATAATGATATGTATTTTCTGGTATAATTACAGATTCTCCTTCTTTTACTATAATTTTTTTTTCTGGATTTTTAGATTTATCGTATATTTGAACTGTAATTTCACCAATTTCAACTTTTATATATTGAGTAGTTTTTTTATGTTTTTCTATAGGAATATCAGAATTAACTGGTAAGCTCATTAATACTACTTGCATTTCTTTAGTTGTAAAAATAACATTTCTATAATAACAATTCTTCTCTGTTACCGATTCTATCTTTATTTTTGACATTTTATATAAATATAATTAAATTTTAGTTACTATTTTAATTTTATTAATATATAACATAAAATGACATCTCAATGGAGTTTATTAGATAAAACAAATTTACAATGTCCAGATGGCAATGCTACAATTTATGGAGAAACTGGTTCATATTCTAATCCTAGCGCAATAATAACTAGCATTTGTTTAAAATGTGGCGATAAAGAAATGGGATGTAAATCATCAAGTTCTAAAGGAAGCGCAACGTATAGTTTTACTAGTCCAAAAGATATAAATTATTATAACTATCCTTTAGCAAGCAATGGATATTCTAAGTTTATTAGATTTATGAATGCAGGAAGAGCTGATGGACAAAATGGAGTTGGTGGTTTAATAGAAAATGTTATGACTAATACACATTGTGAAAATGGATTTAATGGATTTAATTTTGAACGATTTCAAAATCCTACTGATTCTAATATTATAGATTTAGCAAATTTTAATCCTTTATGTTATACTCCTTCTTCAAATACAGATTCAGGAAGTTCAGATTCAGGAAGTTCAAATACTGATTCAGGAACTTATGATTCTGGCAATGTGTTATATCTATTATTATTTATAATTGTTGCTATTGTTATAGCAATGTTAATTATAAGATATAATAATCAAAAAATGCAACAATATCAACAACTAAACAATCAAACAATGCAATAATTAAATAAGAATATGATTTAGAAAATATTTATTTTTTTTAATGGAAAGTAATTAAATATAATAAAATATAATCTATAAAATAATCTATAAAATAATCTATAAAAAAATGGTATATTTGCCAGATGAAGAAAAATGGATGATGACAGATACTAAAATTTTTTATTGTCCAAATGGTAATGCAAATATATATGGAACAAGCAATAATTCAAATAAACAAAATAGTATTTCTTCTATATGTTTAAAATGTGGTAATGAAGAACCCCAATGTATAAAATCTTCCGATACTTATGACTCAACCTTTTCTTTTATAGGGGATAATACCAAAGCTTTTTATTATTCTAATGTTCCAGTTACGGGAAATTTTAATAAATTTGTAAGTATAACAGATAAAAGCGATATTTCTACACCTAAAAAAACTTGTGGAAATGGTGTGCATGGATTTTATATTGAAAAATACAGAAATCCTAATTCGAAAACTGATAAATATATAGGTGATGAATCTCTTGCAGAATTTTATCCTATATGTGATTCAAATGATATAAACAATCCAGAACTTTTAAATCTAATAAAAAAAGATTACGCTTATTCACAGAATATAGATTCTCCTAGTATGAAACCCCCTATTATGGAATCAAATCCCACAACTAACGATTCATCGCAAAATAATACGACAGAAACAATTCAAGAAAATATAAAAACTACAATAGATAATTTATCAAATCTTAGTTTAATACCAGTAGTAGATAATTTGAAAAAAAAAGATGCTTTTTCTTATAATAATATTGCTATGTATATGATATTGTTTATCGTAATAGCATTAAGTATGTTTATATATTCTAGTTTATATACTAATTCTAAAAATTCTATTAATAATTCTAAAAATTCTAATTAGAATTCTAACAGTAATTCTAACAGTAATTCTAACAGAATATAATTTATATAATATTTAAAGATTGCAAAAGTTTGTTAAGATAAATATATACAATTTTTATTAAGATAAAATGACTACTGCATGGAATTTTTTAAATAAATCAGAATTCCAATGCCCAGATGGAAATGCCGTAATTTATGGAAAAGCAGCACCAGCAACAAATGAATATGGAGCTATTGTAAATGTTTGTTTAAAATGTGGCGATAAAGAAATGGGTTGTGCAAATTCAGGTTATACAGGAGGTGAGGATTATACATATTCCAATCTTAAAGATGCTAAATATTATAATTTTCCTTCAACAGCCAAAGGTTATGGAAAATTTATTAGATTTATGGATTCAGGAAGGTCAGATAATAGAATAGTTGAAAATAATTCACAATTAGGCTCTGTTATAAAAAATGAGCATTGTGAAAATGGAGTTAATGGATTTTATGTAGAAAGATTTCAAAATCCCGCTGATTTAACCAATATTGATTTAGCAAACTTTAAACCATTATGTTTTACTAGTTCTGCAGTTAAAGATCCATCATCTACTCCTTCAAACAATTCTAATGTTGAAGAAGTATCAGATAATACAGTATTAGTTATGATATTGTTTGTTATATTTATTATTATATTAGGTTATGTATTATATTTTATTAAAATGTATAGAAATATAAATAGAGCAGTTCAATATGTACAACCTATAGTGCAGTAATTTTAATAAAATATAATGATTTATTATTCATGTAGAAATACATGGCAGCAACCTTATAAAATTTCTATTAAAATAATATGAACTCTTTTTTTTTTAATAGAAATTTTATGTTTTATATGTTATTTTTATATATTTTTTTATGTCAAATATTATATAAAAAATATAAAATCTTGAAAAATGACTACTGCATGGAATTTATTAAATGGAACAAATTTACAATGTCCAGATGGAAATGCTACAATTTATGGAAAAACTGGACCAAGCACGAGTCCAACTTCTGCTTTAATAAGTGTTTGTTTAAAATGCGGAGATAAAGAAATGGGATGTGCAAATTCTGGATATACAGGAGGCGAAAACTATACTTATACTAATATTAAAGATGCTAAATATTATAATTTTCCTTCAACAGTCAAAGGGTATGGAAAGCTTGTTAGATTTATGGATGCTGGAAGAGCTGATGATAAAATTGTTGCGGGAGGTTTATTATTAGGAGATGCTTTAAATATATTACATTGTGACAATGGCGTTAATGGATTTTATGTAGAAAGATTTCAAAATCCCGCTGATTCAACTAACATAGATTTAGCAAACTTTACTCCTTTATGTTATAATCCACCTGTTACAAACCCTATATCTAATTCAGGTTCTGGTTCTATTTCAGGTTCTGGTTCTATTTCAGAAAATCCTATATCTAATTCTGGTTCTGGTTCAGGAAGTTCAAATACAGGAAATTCTGGATTAAATGAAAATATAAATCAAAATGAAGATAGTAAAGTTCCTATTGATTCACCAAATGTGATAGATAATACTAATTCAGAAACTGAAGATGTTTCGATTTCATTGTTTAATAATACAACACTTTTATTTTTTATAATAATACTTATATTAACTATTACTTTATCATATGCAATAAAAAATAAATATTATTCTTTTTAATATAATTATAGTAAGTTTATTTTTTTTGTATATATATATCATATATTATATATGCTAATTTAAAAAAAATAAAAATGAATGGATTTGTAGAAACTCCTGTTAAAAATTCTAGTATGTATGATAAAGAATATAGTAGAACGGCTCCTCTACCATTAACTTCCGTAATTTTTTACTATAATGAAAATTTAAATATTGTTGGTGTTGAACGAAATCTAAGTTTTACGATAGGAATAACAACAACTAGTGCTACGATTACCTCTAAATTAGTTTCCTTTGAAAAGGGATGTTCAATTCAATATGACTCTATAGGAAGGAAAATTTATGGAAATTATGATGACTATGGTTATAAATATAAAGGATATAATATATACACTATTATTTACAGAGTTGCTAATGGAATTTATGAATTTGCATTTCCAGATATTGGTATCCCTGGTAATCAGTTCAGTCCATTTAAGGAAGTCCCTGATATTAGTGTTAATCTTCTTATGAATCCTTTTCTTTTTAATAGCATGAACATTGGAAAAACTTATTCCAACCCATTAAATACTATTACTATTTATTATAAAAATGCAAAAATATTGGGATTTTCAACATCATTTGATATGGTAGGAAAGGTTACTAATGATAGTAAAACTATTGATTTAACTCAAGGATTGTCATTTAAATTCTTTAATGAGAGGTGTAAAGTATATGGAAATTATAATGATTATAAATATAAATTTAAAGCACCTAACCCACCTAGTATAAAAACTATTCATTATAAACACGGCTCCAAATCTATCCCAAATACTTATCCTCCACAATTTATATTTATGCAATATGGATTAGAATTTGCTGATATTGATTATAAAATTATAGCAACACCTAATAAACATGATTATGCAATAGAATATCCGCGAACAGGACAAAAATATGTAAAATTTAATACAATTATAAATTATAATTCTTCTCCAAGGTATGCATCATCCCGTAAAACATATCCTTCTAATTTAAGTAAAATTACATTTTATTATTATAATAAAGGTTCTAATGTATATTTAAATGAATCTATATATGTCTATGACAAAACATCATCTGGGTTTAAACCTACACCACCTCAAAAACCTATAATACGTCCTACTCCAATGCCACAAGTAATTATTACACCACAACCACAACCACAAATCATACTCCCTGTAACTACTACTGATTTAGTATTAATGGGATTTGAAACTGAATATGAAATTATAGGAAATGTTAGTGATATTGCTAAAACTGCTATATTACAAGATGGTATTTCTAGTGCTTCAGTCACAGGAACATATGGCAGTATAAATGAATATGACAGAAAAGTATATCAGGCAAAAATTAATATTATTGATTATAAAATACATGCGGATGGTGAATTATCTGTGAATTTTCCTGAACTAATTGGTATGTTATAATTTTTATAAGAAAAATAACTTATAAATATATAAAAATATTTTTTTATAATATATAGAAAATAATAATGGGTAGTTCATTTACAGAAAAGCCTGTTAAATATTCAACTTATACAAAAGAATATAGTAAAACATATCCTACTAACTTAAAAAATATTTTTAGGTATTTTTTATAATAATGGCAATTATGTTACAAATTATATACCTAGAATATCAAGATATATTAAATATAATTAAATACTTGTATATCAAGATATATTAAATACTTGTATATTTAATATTTGTATATTAAATAAAGTTAATACTTATTTTTTTATTTATATATAAAGATGAGTCTTATTCCTTTTACATATCCTAATGAATATTATCCTAATGAAGATGTTCCTATGGTTTCATTAGATTCTAAATATGATATACAATATATTCAATATTCCCCCCTTAAATTTGATACAATAAATATACGTTATCTAAATAATAAATATGAAATTATAGTAGGATTTACATTATTTGCAGGAGATATTGTTATAAATAAGGGGTCTAATGATAATACATACATTAAAATAATTCAGTTAAAAAATGGTATATCTTGGTCTATTAATTCAGTAAATCCTAATATAATAAGGACATATGGAAATTATAATGATTATGCTAATAAAATTAAACCAGTTACCATAAATACAATTATATATAGACCGAGCAGTTTATATTATGAATTGATATTTCCCGAAATACAATATGGATTTTTTCCATCTCCTGCTACAAATCTCACAATCTATAAAAATGGATATTCTAAAATATACCATACTGTTTTAACAAAAATTACAATATATTATGACAATTCTTATAATGATATATTGGGATTTTCAGCTTTATTAGATAATATAGGGAATACTAAATCTACATATTATAAAACAATTGATTTAACAAAAGGATTTTCTATAAAAATTAATAGTTCAGGAAAAAGAGTTTATGGAAATTATGATGAATTTACTTATAAAAATTATGCTTCTATAAAAAATATTTTTTATAGAAATACAAATGGAATATATGAACTATTATTTCCTGACTTAGATAATAGTTTTACAGTTAATCTAGTTACAAATTCTGAACTTTATAATAAAGAATTTAGTAAAATCTATATTGTACCCAATGGACTAAAAAATATAGTAATATACTATGAATCAAGGTATAATAATATAGTGGGATTTTCTACAGAACAAGATTTTATAGGAAAGCATTCATATAATTATAAATTAATAAATTTTTCTTCTGGAATATCTTTTTATTATAATGACTTAGGAAGAAAGGTTTATGGAAATTATGATGATTTTATGCATAGATTTAATAATATTAAAATACAAAATATTATGTTTAGAAATTCTAATGATAATTATGAAATATTGTTTCCAGATCTTTATATCGGTGGATATATGCCATATATGAAGTTTCCAGTTACAAACCCAATTTATAATGGATGGTATTCAAAAAATTATAATGGAGGAATAACCTTATTTGAGATATATTATAATGATAATGAAGATATTTTAGGATTTTCAACTAAAGAAGAAATCATAGGAACTAAAACAAAAAATATAGCAACTATAAGTAATAAAAATGGATTATATTTTAAATATAATTCTAAAGGAATAAGAGTTTATTTACCCTATATGATAGGAAATATGTATAAATATACTTTTAATTATATAAACATTATTATTTATAAAGTTTCAAATGGAATTTATGAATTAAGATTTTCAAATCTTTTTGATTTAGACCCTAATCCATTTATAGAAAAACAAGTTACTAATTCTACAGTTTATACTAAAGAATATAGTAAAACTTATATTTATGATATATCAAAAATTTATATATTTTATAATAACAATTATGAAGTTATTGGATTTTCAACACCTCACGAACAAGTAGGAAAATCAGATTCATCAATAACTACATCTGTATTTGCAAATGATGGATATTCTTATTATTTTACTAATAAGAATAAGAAAGTTTATGGCGAATATTATATATATGCTAATAAAGTTAATAAAAAAATTAACACTATTAAATATAGAGTTTCAAATGGAATTTATGAATTAGAATTTTATTGAATATTATTTAAACTAATATATAGATATTTTTATTTATACGCAAAAAAAATAATAATGAGTTCATTTATAGAAACTCCAGTTACAAATTCTAAAATATATAATGTTGAATATAGCAAAACATATAAAGAACCTCTATCAGAAATTACAATATATTATGCAGAAGATTATAAAACTATTATAGGATTTTCAACATATCAAGATTTTATAGGAAATGTACGTTTCAATCCCAAACTAATAGATTTAAAAAATGGAATATCTTTTAATTTTGATTATCAAACAAAAACATATGGAAACTATGGAGAATTTCCCGTCAATTATAAAAATATTTCTATAAAAACAATTATTTATAGAGTTTCAAATGGAATTTATGAAATAGCATTTTCTGACCTTAATATTGAATATATTCCATTTATAGAAACTCCAGTTACAAATTCTATATTATATAAGAAAGAATATAGTAAAACATACAATGAAAGTTTAAAAAATATTGTTATATATTATTCTTCTTATGCAAATAGTGAAGCAAATATTATAGGATTTTCAACATATCAAGATTTTATAGGAAGTTCTTTTTCTCCATATTATAAAATAATCGATTTAACAAATGGCATTTCTTTTGACTATAACTATGCAGGAAAAAGAGTATATGGAAATTATGATGAATTTAAATTTAAATATAAAGATATCAATCTACAAAAAATCATTTATAGAGTTTATAATAATGTATATGATGTTTTATTTACCGATATATTACCTTATAAGTTTAATGATGCCGATTATGATGCAGAAAGCGACCCAAACAATCCTATGTCATATTATACCACAGTTACATTATTTATAACAATACCTATAATTGATAGTATAAATGGTGTAGAAACAACTGTATTAACCATTGGGAACAATTCCGAACAAAGAATTCCAATATTATATAGTAGAAGAGTTAATGATGGTAAAATTGCTAGAATAACTGTATCTGCTATTGAAGATATTAAAAAAAAAGCAATATTATACGCAAATGATAAATATATAACTGATTATAATAACAATTTCACAAATAAATTTGGTATAGGTCTTAGTGATAATTCAATATTAGTGCCTAAAAAAATAAATATACCAATGGTAGAAACAATACCAAATGATATTATAGCAAAAGAATTTATTCCTGTTATAGAAAATGATATTGTAGCATCAAAACAAATAGGTATTAAATCAGATGGTTCTATAGTATTACTACCAGAAGAAATTATTCCAGATGATGAAATTCCACGCCCTCCTAATCCAGAAGATATTCCAAAGGAATCACAGAATAATATATCACAAGATATTCCAAAGGAATCACAGAATAATACACCAAATGACAAATTATTGGTAAATAATACAAGATTATATATTTTATTAATAATATTATTAGTTATATCAATAGTTATATATATGGATTATTTAAAGAAACAGAAAAATATTAAGAATATGGAAAAGACTATAGAAAAATATTAAGTAATAAGTATTTATTACTTAATACTTAATATATCATTTTTTTTAAATAAAAAATTGATTTTATTAAGCTTATTTAGAGACAAGATGTCAAGCATTCAGGATACAATGAATCAGATTCAGGCTATTATTGAGGAGAAATTACTTCCCCATGCCAAAGATCCTTCACAGTACCAAATTGCTGAAATTTTGCTCTCTCGTGTTGAGGCTATGATCAACACTGAGAGAGTATGTGGTGGTAATGTGTTGCTTTGCGATACGTGCCGTTCCCGTTGTGACCTTCTGAGACTTCGCCTTGCAGTTGCAAGAGATTCTCAATAAGGTTTCCACAGTCTCACAAAGACGGGAAAAAGCTTTTGAAAAAACAGTTTTTGAAAAAAGTAGAAATACAAAAAACAAAAAAAAAATCCAGTAGAAATACTGGAAAAAGCTTTTTTATTTTACATATTTTTTTATATAATATATTTTTTATTTTATATTTTTTATTTTATATTTTTTATATTCATATATAAACAAATCAAACCCAGTTATTTTTACCCATTTTATAATTACAATTGGCACATATAGGACGCAAGTTTTCTAGTGATGTTAATCCTCCATTGAATTCTGATATAATATGTCCGCAATGAAACCCATTAGCATTATTATTTATAATAATATTACATTTTGGACATTTTCCTGTATTATCATCTCCATATTCTTTTTTCCAAACTAATATACGCAGTTTTGGAGATATCTTTTTTTTCTTGTTCTTAAATGGCTCGTGATTTGGTATAATATCATTATTAGACAAATATTCTATAAAATTATTATTTATTAAAGGAAATATTCTACCTTCACTAACACAATGCCATTCATCTTTATAAAAATCTTCTAAATCGTAGTTTTGGTAATCAATGTGTTTTGCAAAAACATTATTCTTATTTATTAAATCCTCCATTAGACTTTCTATATCTTTAAATTTGTCTATATATTTTTTATTATCTAAAATTTCTATAAAATGAGAAATAGTATATCTTTTATTTACATTACTATTTTTTGTTTTTGCAAAATCTACTGAATAATTTAACATTAAATGTTCCTTTAATTTCTTATGTATATTTTTTTTAAATTCTGGTAAAGAAATATACGTGATATTACGATATGAATCTTTATTAACTTCAGAAAATAAATTTTCCATATCCTTATCATTTTCTACTAGATAAAAACAAAAAGAAAGGTATTCATTAGGTCGTGAATCAGAACATAATTTTTTAGAAGCTTCGACTCTATGTTGTCCATCAATCAAATATAATGAATATAAATCATTGTAATGATTTATAACAGCAACCACTATTTTATTTTTGAAATAGAAATAATCAGGATTCTTAAGATATGATGAGACCATTTCATTTATTTTATTTTCATCTATATCAGTTTGAAATATAGGATTTAATAAATTAAGGTCTTTAATCTTATTAAAGCATATTTTATTCTCTGAGAACTTCTGAGATTTATGAATATTTTTTCCCAATTCATATATTTCTTGTGGAAGACTCATTATCTCAATGATTTATACTTTTTCACTTATTTATAACTTGTATTGTTATATAAATATTTCTATATATTTATTATATTTATGAGATTTATTATAAATATGGTATTTATAATATGAAAAAAACTATAGATATTTTTCTACAATAAAAACTATAGATATTTTTATCTACAATAATATGAAAAAAACTATAGATATTTTTCTACAATAAAAAATAATATATTTTATCTTTATTTAAATAAAGTTATTTAACAATTAAATATTCTAATATCCGGAACTAAATTCCTCTAATGCTAGTTTTCTTTCTTTTTCATAATCAAATAACTTACTTTCTATCTTAAATATTTCTTTTGGCTCCAAGTCCCTTAGTTCTTCTACATATTTTTTAATATACAAGCATTCTGGGTCGAATTTTTTAGCTTGAGTATATGGATTAAAAATTCTATAATAAGGTTGCGCATCTGCTCCAGTTCCAGCAGACCATTGCCAACCTCCATTATTACTAAATGGGTCATAATCAGTTAATTTACTAGCAAAATATAATTCGCCATAAGTCCAATTTATATGAAATAGTCTAGTTAAAACATTAGATACAATCATTCTGCATCTATTATGCATATATCCTGTTGTGTTTAATTGCCTCATTCCCGCATCTACTATTGGAATTCCAGTTTTTCCTTCACACCAAGCATCAAATAATTTTTTATTAAACTTCCATTTCGGGTCTCCTCTGAAATTAGAGCCAAACACATGAGGAAAATGAAATCCTATTTGTATATAAAAATCTCTCCAGTATATTTCTCTTAATAATGCTTCAGTATCTTCTTTTATACATATTCTTGCTAATTCTCTTATTCCTATAACTCCAAACTTTAGATAAGGAGATAATCTAGTTGTGGATATATTCATATAATCTCTAGTATTTGCATAATCTATTTTTTTAACATTAGCTAATAAAACTTCCCCGTTTTTCCTACCGCCTTCATGTCTTAATATATCATTCTTTTTTGGTTTTTCTAATTTATGTTCTTTTACTATTTCAAAATTAAAATAGTATAAATTAGTTATATCTGGTTTAACTAATGGTTTTATACTAATTTCAGAGGCTACTTTATAATAAGGAGTAAATTTCTTATAAGGTTTAATATCATGAGGACTATTTATAGGAATATCCGTAAATGTTTTAATTTCTATAATATTATTTTTACTATCTATTTTATCATTCTTTTTCCTATTTGCTTTATCATGTAATTTATTATTAGGTTTAATTATTGCTTCTTCTATTAATTTATCTCTTTTAATAGAATATGGTGAATAATCCTCATTATAATAAATCCTGTCTATATTATTACATAATTTTGGAATAATTTCATGAGGCAATCCTTTATAAATATGTAATGGTATAGTTTTCTTTAATTCTATTAACGATTCAATCATAAAATCAAATGCATTCTGGCTAAAATATTCATTCTTATTTTTATTAATCTGATTTTCATCAAGTATAAATATAGCATATACTTCATCGCATTCTTTGCATGCATTGAATAAGCCAATATTATCTTGATATCTCAAATCTCTACGGAAAATAAATAATCCTCTCATTTTATATTTCTATAAATAGATTTCACTTTTTATTAAATATTTATAATAATAGAATGTCATTTATTATAATAAAAATATGTTAAATGGGATTTTTTCCATGAAAATGTTTTTTATTATTAAAAATTTATGTTATGTTATTTTCCATGAAAATATTTATATTCTAAAATCCCCATCGTTTATCATATCCCGAAATTCTAGAAGTAAAATCGGATTCTATAGGCTCTTTTCCGCATTCAAATCCTTCAGGACAACCTCGAGTGCTTTGATACATAACAGGGCATATTTTTTTATCACCTATCATTATAGCGGTTTTAGAAGTGCATTCTTGATGGTCATAACCTAATGCATGTAAAAATTCATGAGTAATTACATATTCTTGATAATCTCTATTTTCCATACCACTTCCATTATTTCCTATATAATTTTGTAAATCTATATTTATTTTTATTATATCTAAATTATAATGAGTATAAGAAAATCTTATTGGTTTTCCTACAAGTTCTGATTTTTTACATAAACTATTATATTTTTCTGTATTTATTCCATATTCATTATCCATATTCTTTTCATTTAATAAATTAATCACAACAAAAATAGAACCATTGCGTTTTTTTGCTTTTTCATAAAATTCTACTTTTTCTAAATATTCTATAGGATTATTTATATTTCGATTTTCCATAATATTTTTTTCTATAACTTCTTTTACTCTTTCTATAAATAATTCTTCCTTTGTTTCTTCATAATTTATATCTGTTTCTACTTTATCAATAGTATAATAATATTTAATACTTCCGCCTTTTACATTTCTTTTTCCTCCAACTTTAATATCTTTAATATCTTCATCAACATTAACATATTTTTTATAATCTATGTTATCTTCTCTATAATCTACATTATCTTCTTTATCATTACCACCTGCAATATTATGTAATATTTTACTTCTAAAAATCTTGTCTGATAAAATAGAAAATGTAAGTGTCAAAACTATAACTAAAATAACAAATAATAGAACATTATAAGCAGCTAAGAAAAATGGAGTTTCAAATATATCATGTAACATACAAAACATTTTATATATTCTTATGAATATAATACTTTGTATAGAAAACATGAATTTATAAAATTCATAAAACTTATCGAAAACATGAATTTATAAAATTCATAAAACTTATCGAAAACATGAATTTATAAAATTCATAAAACTTATCGAAAACATGAATTTATAAAATTCATATATTCTATTTAAATTTTGAATTATTTTATAAATAAAAATGTCGTATAAAACTATGCTTCAGGAAATATGCCAAAAAAATGCATATAAAATGCCTATTTATGATACTATAAATGCGGGTTATATTAGAGATAGTAATGTAAATTTATGGAGAACTATTTTAACTGTTTTCGATAGAAAATATGAGACCCCAGAAACATTCAGAAATAAAAAAGAATCTGAGAATTATATTGCATCTGCTGCATATAACGATTACATCCAAGCCTATGAACTATATCATAAAAAAACATATAATATTCAATCTATTCCTATAGATATTATACCACAAACGCAGCAGGTAAATTCTAATACTAGAACTCCATATAATACTCCTGAATTAGTATCTATAAATCATAATACTAATATTAATACTTTATTAACCCAATTACAGGATATTGATATTAATCAAAGACCTATTATAGATAATAGCAAATCTGTTTTAGATAACAGCAAAAAACAAGAAACAAAATATATTGTATTAATTGATTTAGAGAATGTTCAACCAACACTAAAGCATTTCAATAAAAATATAGAATATTATTGTTTCTATTCATCATATACAACAGTTGATATATCAAAATATAAAAAAACATGTATAATGAATGAAATTGCACATCCTACATCTGAAGCAGCAGACCATTTAATTACTTATAATGCATCTAAACTAGCAAGTAAAAATCCAAATCATACATTTATTATATTATCAAATGATAAATCTATGTCTGTTTTGCAGAAATTATTAACAGATGATAATATAAATACTGTTCATATAAACAAAGGAACTAAATTTACAGAATATATGAATGAGTTATTCGAAGGTAAATAAAAATTCACAAGTATATTTGTATTTATTCGTGAATTTCAATGTTATTTTTTATGTTTTCTTTCATTTATGTATATTAAAAATGTATCTTGACACATTTTTAATATACATTTTAATATAAAAATTGATTCTTTTATATTAAAATATACAATGTCAGAATCAGAGATTAAGCTATTTTATGATGCATTTCGTGGAGCTTGGTCATATTTATATGAAATGATGCTTTATGAAAAATCAAGACAAACCGCACTGCATATATTAAATAGCTTATTACCCTCTAATTTATCAGAAAAAATAATATTAGAATATACAGTAAATGAATTAAACAGAGTATTTTTTCCAAAACAAGATAAATATATTGAAATTTACATAAGCCCAAGAAACAATATTAAAAATATAGAATTAGTAAATAAATTTTATGATATATGCAATAATAATATAAATGAATGTGGAAAATACCAGTTTTTCAAATATTCCGCATTTAATATTAATAGCGATTTATTTAAACAAATAGACTATTCAAACTCAAATAATTCGAATGATGCGATTTTATACGAACATTTTATGGTGCAAACTGTAATAGGACATGATGAAAAAACGCCATTATTGCATATTATCATAAATGTAAGCAAAGATATAATAAATAAAATTTTAGTTAAAAAAAATATAGTATTCCCAGAAACTAAAACATCACGTCTAGTTTGGTTTCCAAAAGATGACCTTATTAATATAATATTATATAATATTATTGGTGAATATAATTTATTAAATAAAATAGGGTATATTGAATTTATATCTGATGAAGAAGCAAAAGGAGAATTCTTTTCATTAGAATATCTAAGAACTCAAATAATTCTTATGGAAAAAGCACAACAAGAAGATATATGCACTATTTGTGGAAGAAGACCTTTACAAATAAATAATTTTATCAACTGTTCTATATGTAAAAAAAATAAATATTGCTCTAGCATTTGTCGAAAGTTAGATACTCAACATTCTAATTTCTGTAATTCAGATTAGTTTTTATATAATATGGGTTACATATATTTTTTGTAAAAAAACATTTATAAAAAAACTATTTAATTATTTTTTTAATAAATATATATTTATTTTAATTATTTTTTTTTATTTTATGTGTATATATATACAAAGAGTATTTAAATGGCTGAGGGTGGAAAACGTCGTTCAAGAAAATCTAAGGGAAGCAAGCGTGGTGGTGCTCGTCGCCGCCGTAACAGCAGAAAGTAAATATATTAATTAATATATTTACTATATTATGAATAGTTTATCTATATGATAAATATAATTCATATTATAAATAAGAATACTACAAATTAAGTAGAAAAAAATAATGATAAATATAAAATATGTTATTTTTTTTCTTTAGAATTGTTTCTTTAGAACGTGTTTTTTACGAAACTTTTCGTAAAAAACTTTTTCGTAAGAAACTAATTATTCTTTTGATATTTGTATTATGACAATATCACAACATATATTTTTATTTTTTATTTCTGCATATGAAATATTATTTATAGTGCAAAATTTATCCAAGTTTTCATAAATATATATAATTCCATTATGAATATATCCTGATAAAAAAATAGTCTTTACCATATTATTTATAATTCTTTCTTTATATTTTACATCATCTATCATTAAATATTTACAAGGTTTATGATAAGTTATAATATCTTTACCAACCATTTTTTTAAATTGCACAATATCATATGTATTTTTAACAGGTTTCTTTTTTGTTGGTGATTTTTTAGGCGATTTGCTTCGTCTTTTTTCAGCTGGTTTCTTATCCATTTTATTTTTTTCGCTTAACATTATGATAAAAATATCTATATATAATAATGGAAAAATCTTCTATACAAGTTTTTATAAGAACAAAACCAACAGAAGATGATAATATTGTATTTATAGATAATGATAATGATATTTATTTAAAAGAAGCTATATCAAAAGATTCTAATTTTAAAGACCATAGTATGAAAAAATTTACATTTGATAAGTGTTTTGATGTATATGCTACTCAAGAAGAAATATTCGACGACGTAGGTGAAAAAATATTATCTAATGCCTTTGATGGATATAATACTTGTGTATTTGCATATGGACAAACAGGATGTTTTGGATACGATACTGATATTATGAAATACGATGGAACATATGAAAAAGTGCAAAATATAAAAATAGGTGATATCTTAATGGGAGATGATAGCACGCCAAGAAATGTATTACAATTATTCAGAGGATACGAAAACTTATATTTGATAGATATGACGCATAATATTCAAAATGCTAAAGCATTAAATCAAAATGTTGAATCATTAAATCAAAATGCTAAAGCATTAAATCAACATAACGATACTTTACATCAAAATTATGTAGTAAATGAATCCCATATAATGGTATTTAAAATTTCCATAAAAGATTACATAAAGTTTTATAAAGATATTAGCAAATATAGATTTGAGGTGTTTGAATTTGTCAAACTAAGTAACGAAATCAAAAATTACATATTAGAAATATCTATAAAGGATTATATGGAATTACCATTAGAAGTTAAAAATTCGTTAAAATGTTATACTAATATAATAGATTTTCCATATAAAAAAACTGATGAACCTTATTATAATGGATATTATGTTGGATTCTGTATATTAAATAATATGATTTTACCTGATATAATGGATTTTATATATAATGATAAAAAAACTAGATTAGAATTTTTAGCTGGAATAATAGATATATTAGCAAGTTATAATAATATTTTTTATAAATTAATTATTCCTTCTTTTTATTCTAAAAAATGTTATAAAAGAACTAGATTTAACAAAGCAATAAAAAAAGATTTCTTATATTATTTTACTTTTTTATGTAATTCTTTAGGTATTATATCATCAAATATTTCTGACAAGATTTCTGACAAGATTTCTGACAAGATTTCTGACA
>Ga0114973_10001522_pt1 | contig 17232 bp, 15 predicted proteins | sample M_140807_MF_Meta_FD_87025 | JGI IMG/M metagenome (GOLD analysis project Ga0114973, IMG submission 87025) | Freshwater microbial communities from Lake Montjoie, Canada to study carbon cycling - M_140807_MF_MetaG | ecosystem: Environmental > Aquatic > Freshwater > Lake | place: Lake Montjoie...
CAAATAAATTAGATCCAAATAAATTAGAATCTACATTTATTAATACACCATTCTTTATTCCGAGAACAGATACATCAAATGGAGATATAATAAATAATGTACCGTTAAAAATATTTTTAACATGGGAAACAAAAAAATTACCAATCAATATGTATAATAATATACTATTATTACAAAAAATGAACCCTGAATTTGATATTTATTTATATGATGATCAAGATAGAATTAATTTTATTAAAGATAATTTTAATCAAGATGTATTAGATGCATATAATTCATTAAGACCAGGATCATATAAATCAGATTTATGGAGGTATTGTATTATATATAAATACGGTGGTGTCTATTTTGATATGAAATATCAAATACATTTACCATTAATTGATTTAATTAATAAATCAGAATTTAATTTAACAACATCTACATCAGGTATGTGTAGAGATAGATATGATAAATATCATCTACAAACTACATTTTTTATATCATCGTCAAATAATCAAATATTTATAAATTCAATTAATGAAATAATAAATAATTGTAAAAATAAAAATTATGGTTATAATGAAATTGATATAACTGGTCCATGTCTATTTACGCGAAATATTAAAAAATTATATGGAAAAGAATTTGATAAAAATGTTACATTAAATTGGAAAAGAAAAAATGAGATTGATTATATATATCTAAGAGACACTGATATTTTGTTTGCTTCTAGTTATATTGAATATAGAAAAGATCAAAAATCTTATTTTAAATTAAATAAGATGGATGATTATCGTGATGCTTATAAAAATAAAACAGTATTTAACTAAATTTTTCGAATAGTTGATTGATATACTGCACCTTCTTTAGGATCAATACCACTAAACATTGTACCATATAAATCACTTAATGGTGGTGGATTTTCTTGATCTTCTGTAAATGATCTTGGTATATAACGATATATTATCTTAGAATTATCTTTGGTAAAATACATTCTAGAAAATCCTATTGTTATTAAAATAACTCCAATAATTAAAAATATTTGATTTATCATACTTTAATATCAAGAAAATTAAAATATAATATTTGATTTAATTGGATTTACCTTTCATACCCGCCGCTAACATTGCTTCATAGATTTTTCTTGCTTCTTCTAATTCTTTTCTAACTTTTTCAGTTTTTTGTTGATACTTATTATACTCTTCTTGAGTTTTTTGTAATTCGTCCTTTTCATCTTTAATATTTTTCTCTTTTTCTTTAATATCTAATTCCTTTTCTTTAATATGTGTTTCTTTTTGATTTTTTAAAGAAGATCCAGATTGTAGTGTAGAATCTATTGATGCAGATACATTGGTATCTGCATTTTTATTAACATTTGTTTCTTCACCAGATGTAACAGCAGATTGATCTTGATTATTCGCTTTAGAAAATTCAAGTTCTTCTGCATCATCATCTACTTCTTCACCTGCTTTACGTCTTTCATCACGCGCTTGTTTTCTCTTTTCTTTTTCTTCAGTTTCTTTTATTGTTCTCATAATCATTTCATTCTTTCTTTGTTCATGAAATTCTTTCGCTTTTTCTTGGTTTTCCAAATAACCTTTCATCATACTATTTAAACGCTTATTTTGGTAATCATGATCTTTGGCATTTTCTGGATTATCTTCAAATGGTAACCATTTACCAACTTCACCAACATATACATTAATATTAGAATCAATATTTCTTAAGAAATCTGCACGTTTTTTTGCATCTTCATATGTATCATATGTTCCTCTTACTTTTAGAGTATGCATGGTAGTTTCTTCTTTAAAATTTTTAGGTGTTAATACACTGATACATACAAATTTTTGACCATTAATAGGAGGATCTTCAAATAAATAATCGGGGTCAGAAGACATTTTATATAGTATAATTTTAATTTAACTTTAAATCAAAATTATATTTATTTTTTATTCTGTTTCTCTATCATACATTGTCGCTTCTTCACCCAAGTCTAAATCTTCAGGTTCTGTTCCTTCTACATCAAGTGCATCTTGTTCTTCTTTAAAATCGTCTTTTTCATCTTGAGATTGTTCTATTATTTGTTCCTTTTTTTCTATATCTGTTTTATTTAATTTTGTATCATCTTGAACTTTTACTTCAACCGCACTATCTTCTACGTCATAAGTTGACATAAAATTATCTTCTTCAGTTGAATATAATAATAATAAAAATTTATTAATTTCATAATTATCTTGTATATTATATTCTTTCCACATTAAATCAAATATCATTGCAATGCAATTACATAAATTAATATTTGTTTTATCATCATTAAATTCAAGTAAATTAATTAATTGAGTTAATAAATATCGAATTAAAATATTATAATGTGAATTACTATTAATAGTATCAGAATCTAGTATTAAATCTTTTAATATTGAATCATTTGTTAATGGTGTAAATGTATATGAAGATGTTACATTTTTCCAATTTTGTAAAAATAAAATAAAATCATCATTTAATATTCTTAAATTTTTTAATCGTGGAATAAATTCATTAATTAGTTTTTTTTCTTGATTAATGATTACATCTTTGCTTTCTTCTTTTTTTTCTTTTTGATTTTTAATAGTGTATAATATTCTTTGAAATTTTTCTAATAAAATTTTTTCATGATTTATCTTTTTCTTAATTATTTGATTTACTAATTCTGTATTATCGTATATAATATCACCTCTAAATTTAGATTGATATATTATTTGTTTATCTAATGGTAATACATTAATATATTTTCTATAAGTTCCAATATATTTAATTTTATCCATTAATGAATATTGTATTTTTAAATATTGTGAATTCATTACTGATACATACTCAGTTTTATCTGTTTTATACCCTAAATAGGATAATGTATAAATATCATAATATCTTTCTGTATTCTTTTCTTTATAGATTATAACATCTTTATTAGTTACAGTATCTTTGTACTTAATAGTTATTTTATCTATTTTAAATGGTTTTATTGGAAATCCTGCAAAATCATGATTAATTATAAAAACAGATGTACGTAAATAATAATCATCTTGATATATCGGTTGATGTGCAGAGACATATTTTTCTACTTTTGTTAAAAATTTTTCTAATATTTCATCAAACGGTAATAAATCTTGATTTAATGTTTCATTTAATCTTTTTAATTTATTTAATTTCTTATTTTGATATTCTAATTTACTTATTAATTCTTTTCGTTGTTTGTCTATTCTATTTTGTATTAATTTAATATATTTATTCTTAACATCTAATAAATCAGTTAATGAATATTTATCTAATTCTAAGATATCAATATTTAATTTAATTAAAGAACTATCTTTATTGTAAAACCATAATAAATTCTTTTTTATCATTTTATTAATAGATTCTTGATCTAATTTTGTATCATATATTACTTTCTTTATTGGATAAATTTGTAAATATAATTTTACTTTATTTTTGAATATATTTAATGAATTTATTTCTAATGGATTAATTTCTAATTTTTTATTAGAAAATCTATAATAATGTTCCATTATTCCATCGAGTACATGATATGTTTGTTTATTAGTAACTAATTTTTTAGAAGGTGTATTATCTATTTTTTTAAGAGAAAAATATCGAATATCTTTTAATATTGTTTCAGATGTATTTATATTATACACTGTTAACAATTTAATAAAGTAATTATTTGCTAAAATTGTGTATAAATATTCTGAATTTTTTATTCTTCTATTAACTATAATTGATAATAAATGAGTTATAGAATGCATAATACGTAATCTATCTAATGGTGGAATCATTTTCTTAACATCAATTTCTTGATTTTCTATTTCATATATTTTCATTTTAATCATCATACTCGCCATATAATATATTACATATCCTAATAAAATATAATTACCTAAATATACTAGATCATTACCCATATTAATACGTAATTTTAGATTTTCTAATGTATTTAATCCATATTTCTCAAAAACAGTAATATTAATTAATTTATCAGTATTAAAATATAAAATACTAGATGCACTTAATTCTAAAATCATTAATACTGCGATATGGGTTAAAATTGTATTGTATTTTTTTCTTTTAAATTTATCTGTATCTCTACTAGAATATACAAAAATATCATTTTCAACAGGGAAAGCAAAATATTCACTATATTTAGTTCCTGATATTGTTTCTAATTCATTAATTTCTTTATCAAATGAAGCGGGATCTTTAGAACGAATATCTTGAGAAGATAATAAAAAATCAATTACTAATCTAATTGTTTCTCTTCTTTTTAAAATAGAAGATGGGTTATTTCCCATATAATCAGATAAATTAAAAATAGATCCCATACGTTCAATAATTTTATCTAATGATGCAATTGCTTTACCAAATTTATCATATCTTTTTTGTTGTTCAAGTGGTAATCTAGATTCCGCATTAATTTTAATTAAATCACCATATTGAGAAACATACTTATCTATATTTATAAATTGAGAACAACTTTTACAAATAAAATTATTATTTGTATTATCAATAATATATTTTTTATAAAAATCATTAATTTTTTGTGTAAATAATGTAGGATCTCGTTCTCTAAAACGTTGAATTTCATCTAAACTTACAATATGTTGACATACTGCAACATCTAATATATTAAATTTATTATTTTCTTCATTATTTATTTGTAGTGTAACAATTGGAGGTTTAGTTGGTGGTTTATATACTGGTAATTTTTTTAATTCACTTGTAGAGAATGTAATATCTTTAATATCATGTGTGAATAAACGTTGAGGTAAATATGTATAATATCTTGCATAATTAATTTGTGCAATTTTATTAGAAAATTTTGGTATTGGTACATATCTACTTGTAATAATATTAAAAATTTGTAATGATTGGTATAATGTTAACGGTTGATAAAATTCATATTCATTTAATATACGATTTAATGTTTGATCTTCTATATTATCATATATTTTTGATAATAATTTTTTAAAATATATTTGTGGTGATGTATTATTTATTTCATCATATGTATCTTGATTAAATGTATCTGTTTTTGTATCAAATATCCAAAATGGTGTCTTATTTAATACTTTGTTATTTTGAATTAAATTTTGTAAAATATGTTTTGTTATTTTATATCCGTTAAGATTATATCTTCTAATATTTATTGAAGTATTTAATTTAAGACATCTAATGTCGTATGGTTTAAAATTAATATATCTAGGTAATGCAACACCTACAATTGCACTATCAAAATTATGTTTATTATCTATTCTAAAATTATCATGTGTTATTATTCTCCATTGCATATTTTTATCTTTTAAATGTAAGTAATTTTCATTCTTTCTAAATCTAAAATTTGCATAACGTAACGCTTCAGTAGAATAATTATGTTTATGTAAAAATCCATAGTGTTGAAAATTTTTAAAGTTAATATATGGATATACTCTAAATGATAATAAGTCAGTAAAACTTTGAACATTTTCTGAATTAACTTTTCCAATATCTGCAAATTTTTTAATTATTTTCATTTCTTCTACATCATTATATGGTATCGCTTGACGATAAAATAATGGTTGATAATATATTTTTTTTTCTTTAATTGATAATTCCGTAACTGTATTAATTTTATTAATAATATAATTTAATTTTGTATCTATCCTTTTATTTTCTCCTTTTGATTCACCTATTGATTCGTTAGAGTATTTTTCAGCATTTACATGATATCTTAATATTTCATCAGTAATTGGAATTAATAATTTTTTATGAAATAAATAACCAATTTTTTGATCATCTGATATTAGATTTGATTGAATTGCAAATTTAGGGGATAAATTTTCTTCAATATCTCCTAATGATATTAATTTAAATTCTTCTAATAAACTATAATAATCATCAGGTAATCCATTTGATCTATCTTCTATATTAAATAACATTTCCATCGATGCAAAATCTATTTCTTTTATTCTCGCTTCAACAATGTCAATATATTTAAACTCTGCATTTATATTATCATTTGATTCCTCTATTATTGCAACATCCTTTTTATCAGTTTTAATATATAATTTTCGAAATAGTAAACATACTATTATATTATGCATTCCATTGTTTTTTAATTCAAAATATTTTAATATATTATCAATACCAATATCTGAAAACAATTGTAACATTTCAATAGTTTGTTCATTTTTCAAATCTGATATATCTTTTTTTTGTTTTAATAATGTTACAAGTGTAAGACAAATATAATATGATTTATATATTTCTAATAATTCTCCAATATATACACTGTCTAATATAGGATATTCATTTGATATAATAAATAATTTTTCAATAAAATGTTTATCATTATTTTCACTTAATTTATCTTTTTCATCATCTTTAAGAGTAATAGTTAATAATAAATAAAATAATATATATTTTTCTACTATTATTTGAATTTTTTTCTTATTTGAATCATCAATTATATATTCAAAAATCTTAGAATAATTAATTTTATTAATAATTTTTTGATAGTATGTTTGAAAAAAAATTACATCTTTTTTTAGATTCTTATCAAATTTATTCTTTGAAATATAATCGTTTGTGTAATTAAATTCTAATTCTATAAATTTATCTAATTGATTTATAAACATAATGTTCTCTATAATATCAATACTGAAAAAATAAAATTGCTTTCTACCCTAGATTAGGGGTTTAAAGATATGTATATACTATATATAAAAGACACAAAATGGAAGCGTTAAATAGTTTTTTAAGTAATTTATCACCTACTTTTAATGTTGAAGATTTAATTAATACTATATATAAAAATATGCAACATAAATCATATCATCATCGATTACATTATAAAAAATATGATAATAATTTAATTCAATTATTTTCTGAATCATCACAAGAATATACAAAATGGGATATATACAATGTATGTCGTAGTATTATATTTTCTCAAGATACTGGTAAAATTATATCATATTCTCATCCTAATATAGAATATTTAACACAGGAGACAGGTCAAAAATATCTTGATACTTCAAATACATATAAATTTACAGAAAGTCATGAAGGAACTTTAATTAGTGTGTTTTTTTACAACGATAAATGGTATTACGCAACACGTCGTGAAATAGACATGTATAAGACCCACAAATATGTATCAGGAATAAAATCAGAATTATCACATGGGCAAATGTTTGAGGATTGTTTATCTAGAATTGGGTTAACCAAAGATCAACTTGAATCTAAATTAGACAAACAAAATCAATATTATTTTGAATTAGTGCATTATGATAACATTATTAATATTTCATATGAAAGTAAATTTGGTGATAAATATGCTAAATTATTTTTATTGTTTGTAAGAAATGAAATGAATGAAAAAATAACAGAATCATTATCTGAATTAAAGATTGATTCATCACCTGAATTAACATTAGAAGAAGTAACTTCTAATTTATTATCGAATTCAACAGATATCGAGGGATATATATTTGAAGTAGATAATCACTTATGTAAAATAATGCATAATAATTACTATGATAAGATGAAATACAATCCAGGATATAAAACAATACAGGAACAATATATTCATTTGTATCAAAAAAATCTATTAGTTAATAAGGTGTATAATGATAAAGAATCTGAAGAGTTTGGTTCTGTAGAAACAGTAGGATTACTAAATGCGGTAATTACGTATATAGGACAAAGAATGTTAGATATATATTATACATTTAACAGTAACAATATGATTCATAAAAAAGAGGATGAATTTAAAAGATTATTTATGGATAATCATGAATATAACATTATTTTTTACACACTTGGTAAGATGAAAGGTATTCATAAAAACAGACAATTAACGTTAAATGAAATGAGAAAATTTTTAAAATATTACATGAGTGCGTCAGATGTATGGAAGTTAGGTAATTGCATTAGAGATTTTGAGTCTAATGAAGGATTACTGAAGGAATCTCAATTAAAGATAGTAAAAATATTTTTTGAATAAAATTAAAAATTGATAATAATACGTATAAGGATTTTATTATATATTAATATAATAAAATGGATAAAATTTCTGTAAAAATAATAGAACAAAATGAGTGTACGGGAGGATATTCAAATTCTAATATTAAGATTGAATTAAATAACATTACATTTCATTATGCAAATATGTTACGTCGAGTATTAAAGACATATATACCAACATATGCATATTCTAAAATAACTATTGTAAAAAATACTGGTATCTTAAATAATGATCAAATTAGAGAACGTTTTATGAATATTCCAGTAATGTATGTTAAAAATGATGAAAAGACTGTATTACAATTTTTGGATTTGTATAACGGTAAAACTGTAGATGAAAATCATTTATCAATGTATATTAATTATAAAAATAAAACTGGTAAACTTGCAATAGTCACAACAGATATGGCAAAATTTTATTTGGATGGTACTGAAATTAAATCACCATATAAAAAACCATTACTTCTTTTGAAATTAAACAATGATGAAGAATTTGAATGTACATGTCAATCACAACTTGGTGTAAATTTGGAAGAACAATATGAGTCCCCCGCTATTTATGATCCTGTTGCGGGGTGTGCATATGAGCAAGTAGAAGAGAATAAATTTATATTTAATTTTGAAACAAATCAACAATTTTCAGAAAAGGATGCATTAAGACGTGCAATATCATGTTTATTGATGAGATTAGAATTTTTAAATAACATGGTTAAAGAAAAAGTAAATCCGGATAGTGAAAAGGAAGGTATTTTAAATATTCCGAATGAAGATATGACATTAGGTGGTATCCTTGGATATTTATTACAAATGCATGAGAGTGTTGATTTTGCAGGTGATCATCAACCAAATATTTCGATGAGAACATTACAAATAAGATATAAGTGTAAGAAATCTATTACAGATATTTTTGATGAATGTATTGATAAATTAAGTAAATCATTAAAGAGTATGGCGAAACAATTAAAATTAGAATTGATTGAACATTAAATTTTAATCTAATAATTCTCTTTCACCATAAATAATTGCTTTACCGCCAGTATGATTCATTCTTTTAAATTTATTTTGATTATTAAGATGTCTTTCAATTAATTCAATCATATAATTATATAATTTATCATCTGCTTTTTGATCATATATTTTACGATTATCATTAATATTTACAAATTTTTGTATAGGAATTTTTTGAATATTATCTTTGTATGTATTATATTGATCTTCAAGGATTTTTTTCTCTTTTTCTGGTAATTTATTATATTTATACCAAAAAGGTACAGCAAGATGAATATGAATTGCATCTGTTATAAAATTAAAAGAATACATTTCTGGAATAGGTAATTGTGTTACAATTATAATTTTTTTATTTTCATCATATGCATCATTTACTATTTTTATATCATTAGATTTAATAATAGTAAAAAATTTTTTAAATGAATTTTTATTTAAGTTATCTGCATATTGGTATGCATAATCAATATCATAACATGATATAACAAAAATTAATTTTTTAAAAATACGAAAATGAGCATCAAGTATATTTTCTTCGGGCATATAATAAATAATTAAAATAATTATTATAATTATAATTAATATTTAAGCATAATATATCTATAAAAATATATGAATGAAAATAGAATTTTATTATATGATTCAAATGATATTTTTTCAAATGATATAATAGAGGAATTAAAAAATAATGGTATATTATCAACCTTTATATTAATAGATAAAAGTAACTATAATCCTGCAAAAATACATGTAATTATTCGGGATTGTTTATTTAAATGTGAGTTACCAACATTAATAATACCAAATATTAATACACCAATTGAAAGAAATTATGTAAGAGGATGGATAAAAACAATCTCATTTTTTAATATTAAAACAAATAGTATTAAAAATAAAGAACAAAAATTAACAGAACCATCTCCTCAAGATAAATTAGGTATTGCAAAACAAGAAATTAAAAAAATATCAGATAATTATACATTTATAGATGATAAAAATACAGATAAATTATTTCAAACTCCTAATAAAAATGAATTAATTTTAAATGAAAATACATTTTCAACAAAGATTGTTGATCAAGAACGACCAGACGAAAATATTACAAATAAAAAAAGAATATTAAATATGTTACGTGGAAAAAAATGAATTATTTTTAAAGACTGCTAAAAATCTTTAATTATTGCATATTTAAAAATAATTCAAAAATTATTTTTAAAGACTGCTAAAAATCTTTAATTATTTTTAAAGACATAAAGAGGATTCAATTAATTATCATATAATATGACAGAAGTTCCTGAATTAGCAACTAAAAGATACATTGAATTTGTAGATAGTTTTAATAAGTTAAATCTTGTTGATTATCAATTAGATGTAGATACATTTAATCACGTCGAAATTTTAAAAACATTTCATGAAAAAATTTCTACAAATGAGACATTATTTAAATATTTGTTAAACAAAGATAAAATATTATTTCATAAAAAATACAAACTTGTATTTTTGCCAAAGATTAATTTGTATAATTTAATTGAAAGTGATATTGATGAAACATTAATTAGTTTTGTATGGGAAACGATTCAAATGATTTATCTTATTATTGAAGATAATCAAAATGAGTTAAAGAAAAATCAAGAACATGTTAATGCATTATTAGATAAACTAGATGGATTAGGTAAGAAAAAAGGTACTTTTAATTTAAAAAAGATTAGTGATAGTATCTCAAATATGGATCCAACTATGTTAACTGAATTTCTAACATTATCTGGATTAGACAAATTAGATTTTACAAAAATAGATATAAAACAATTTCAAGATATGAAAGGTATTACTCCTGATAAAATTAAAAATATTATTGCATCAACTGGATTTGATAAAATTGATGTTAACGGTGTTATTGATAAATTATCTGAAAAAGGTGATGGTGAATTAGGTAAAAAATACATTGTTGAAATTTTAGAGAAATTAATTAATGATTATACTAAAGAATCAGGTGATGATAAGATGGATAATTTATTAAATTTTGCAATTGATAAAGCACAAGATAAATTACAAGAATTCTTAACTGATGGTAAATTAACAATTTATGATATTGTAGCGGGAAGTAAAGTGATGAGAGAAAACAAAGATGAATTATCAAGTATATCAGAAAAATTAAAGAAATCAAAATTATTTAGAGACTGTACATCAATTTCAATTAAAGAATTAATTGGTAAATTTACATCTAGAATTATGGCACAAGTTGGTAAAGAGAAAGCGACTGGTAATATTTCTGAAGATCAAATGAAGGGTTTAGAAGAATTTTTGAAAAATCAAAAACTTTAATAACAAATTATTATAATAAAAATTATGACTTTTTATTATAATGGAGATAGAACAAATTATATCAAAATATATGGATACTAAAAAATTATATAATTTTAATCCAACTAATCGAGAAGGATTAATAATGTTTGGATTATATATTGGTTTAATACTATTTATATTTAAAAAATATGGATTTGGTTTATTATTTTGGATAATGTCAATATTTTTATATTTTACTACCAAAGAAGAATTAAAAGAACAATGTCGTGAATCAACCGTTGATAATCCATATGCTAATACATTATGGGAAAATGACGGGTTAACATCATGCAAAACGGATGATAAAAAAATAAAAGAGAATTTTGAAGAGAATTTATATAGAAATGAATCAGATTTATTTGATAGAAAATCTATGCAAGCATTATATTTTAATATTGAGCGTAAATTTCCAAATGATATAAATCCATTTTTAAAATTAATGGAATCTGATTTAAGATGTAAAGATAAAAATGAAAATTGTTCATTTCCTAGTTTTTTATAAAAAAATTGGAAATTTTTATTCTTCCTACGTCATAATAAAAATTGAAAAATAGATATAATACATCGTTTTATAAATACTGGTATACTTATTATACTCTAATATAAATATTGCTATATTAGACTCTAATGGAAGTTCAACAGACCGTTTTTTGCGATGAAAATCAAATAGATATATTACGTCAAGTATTTACTATTACTGCACAAAATGGATACAAAGAAGAAGTATTTCAAATTCGTTACGTATGTAGCGTATTTTATAATGAAGAAGAATTATTTGATACATTAGCAAATTATGAAATTAATAAAACAACCTCTTTGCATGCATATGCAATTTGCGATGCAATAAAATCAGGAGATAATGCTCGTGCATTAAAATTAATTAGTAGGATTGCATTACCCGTTACAGATGGAGAAATGATAAATCCAAATAAAATATATTATACATTTATAAAATATGTAGGAGTATATATATCTGCAATTAAGCATGGAAATATTGAGATTTTAGATAAAATGTTAACATTTCCAGTATCTGAAAAGAAGAAATACGCATTATTTTTTTCTTCTATTCATGAGAAATCTATTCCTGTAATTAAATATTTTATTTCTAAGAATTACGATCTGAATTATCAATTGATGGAACCATTTATTATTGGTGTTATTGATAAAAAAGTGATAAAAACACCTTTACTGATAGGTGTACTATCACGTAATTTTGAAATTGTTCAATTATTAGTTGAAAATGGTGCAGTATCATGGATTACACCATTTGAAATATATTATAATCAAGTTGAATTTAGATCGATATCTCCAATTCTAATATCATGTCTATCCAAAAATCATGAGATTTTTGATTACCTTCTTATTAATTCTAATATAATTCATCTGGATGAAATAATTACTACACTGTGTCGTCAGGAAGATATTAAGCTTCTTAAGACAGTTATTGAAAAATATAATAAATTATTACAAGATAAAGGTGAACCACAAGATGCTTTAATAATTCCAGATAATGCATTTATAATCTCAAGTAAAAAAAAGAATATGGATATATTTAATTATTTGTTTGATAATTTTAAAATGAGTTTTCACGCAAGAAATGAAACTATAGAAATATTATGTGATTATAATAAACATGATATTCTTGATAAAGTATTAATAAAATATCCAGGATATATTTATGATTTTATACTTACAGTGGCATGTAGAAATTCTTCAGAAGAAATTGTTGCATGCTTGATTAATCATGGTGTAGATATTAATCATAACATTAATGGTACTACTGTTTTAACAAAAATTGCTGAAAGAAATTTTATTGGTGTTGCACAAATGCTTTTAGATAGAAAGATTGATATTAATCACCAATCTGATCGTGGTTGGTCTGCTTTAATGATGGCTGTAACTACTGGTAAAATTGAAATGACTCAATTCTTGATTAATAACGGTGCAGATAAAACATTAAAAAATAATAAGGGTCGTGATGTCTTGGAAATGGCAAGATACAGAAATCACCACACAATTATCAAGATTTTAACTAAGAATTAATTTATATTTTAATAATATGGATCTAATTAATGCAATAAAAGAAAATGATTTTATTAATTTTACTAAATTAATAAAAAATGGTAGTGATATTAATAGTGTCGATGAAGATGGAATTTCAGCATTAATGCATTCAATTATTAATAATTCATATGTAATTATAAATGTATTATTAACACGAGGTGCTAATGTTAATTATTTAGATAGAAATAATAGATCTGCATTAATGTATGCAAGTAAAAAAGGTAATTTAAAATTTGTTCAAATATTAATAATAAGAGGTGCAAATATTAATAATAAAGATGTTGATGGAAATACTGCATTAACACTGGCAAAAGAAATTAGAAATCAACGAATTATAGATGAATTAATTGCAAATGGTGCAACTGAAACGGGTGAACTATCAATTGAAGAACAAAAACAAAAAATTATAATAGAAACAAACAATGCAATTACTACAGATACTTCTGTTGTTTCTGATATTCTTTTAACTGATAAAGGATGTGATGTAATTGAATCAGGATGTGAAGCATATACTATTCCAATACAACAATATATAGATGAAAATCCTGAAAATTCTGTTGTAATAAAAATAATAGACAGTTCTACAAATTCTCGTCATTTTTTATTTACAAAAGATAATTTAATCCAAGTATTAAAAGATAGTATTGTTTATCCTTGTTTAAAAGCAAATAATACTCCTGGTATTGAATCAAATGTAATTACTGATTTACCATTATATAATATAGGTAAAATTCTCGGTGTTAGAGTCTTAGTTAAAAAAGGAATATTAGATCAATATTTAGAAAATTTAGGTAATTTATATATTGTATTGAATAAAAAAATATATTCATATGTATCCGTTGCATCTCATGACATTATTTATAATCAAAGTTCATATGTTGGTGCATTACATTGTAATAATGGCAGTGAACCTGAAAATTTATTTAATATTAAAAAAGTTAATTTTGTAGGAGGTTACTATAATAAATATAAAAAATATAATATTAAATTAGTAAAATTGAAAAATTAATATAATATACTTAGTTATATTAATTTTAATATTTACCATTAGATTAAATGGAACAAGAAATGGAATCTATTATTTTTTCCCTTATAAGTCCTTATTTTCAATCAAATCCCCGAGATTTTACATATTTTGGCATTGGAACTTATCCACGTGTAAAATCATTAAATCAATTTACACCAGAAGTAGATCAACTTATTCCAGTATTCTTGAGAGAACATATTGAAAAAACCTCTGATACAATTAGAATTCTATTAATTGATCCTTTATTTGATAATTGTATCGATTTCTTACATCAATATTTTGCATCTACACCATACAAATTGTCTTATGATGATAGTGAAGGATTTAATAGATGGATTTCTGATGACCATCGAATTGAGATTATTGTAATTGCAATGCATATGAGATATACAAATTCTAATATAAACAATGAGATACCTCCTAATATAATTAATATACATGATACATTTATGATCAATTTTACAAATATTACATTACAAAATGATTCAAAACTAATTGTTCAAGATTATACTGGTGCAGATACCAGTAATATCTTTAAGAAAATATATAACATGTCAAACAATAAAGAATTATTCAAAAAGAAAATTTTATTTGATATTACATATGGTGAAAATCATTGTCATATTGATTTGACAACTGAAAAACCAATTTATGATCCGTATGGTGATTTTATTAATATTATATTATTAAACATTGATGAACTAAGACTTTTATTTGGATATCATCCTAAGATTAAGAAATATGTTACAGATTTTTATGTATCAGAATATAGAAATATTGTTACTGTAATTCCAGTTGATATTAGACGAAAAATATTAATTGAATTAGGAGAAAATATTACATTCTGCGATGGTACACAAAAATATCATTATACTCTTGATTCATCATATGAGACACTAATTGACATATTACGATCAAAATTGGATGTTATTATTCCAATTTTGATTGAAGTAAATATAATTGATGTAGAAAAACGTAATTATATTTATCATGAATTATTAACAAATTATAAAAATTATACACTTGTCTCTAAACCAAAAGATATTTATTTTTGGTGTGCAGAGTTTTGTGCATTGCTTAGATAATATCAAACGAAATAAAATTTAATGAATTATATTCATTCTGATAAACTCCAATAAATTCATTTAATTTAGTTCTATTAAAATCATTTCGATTTAATATAAAATATGGTTTGTTATCTTGAGTTTGACCTAAAAAAGATGTTTCAATTGTACAATATCTACATTTATAACGCAAATCATTAAATAAAATAGTATCAAATTGTTCAATTTCAATATTAAATTTAAAACCTATACTTGAAAAATAAGATTTTAAAATTTCAATTGATTCTAATGTAAATGATAAATTTAATTTATTGAAACCATATACAAACATATTTAATAAAAATTCAAATATATCAGATATTTGTTTATCACAAACTTCTTCATTTTTAAGAGGATCTAGAACATTAAGTTCTAGAAAAATAGATTTAGGTTCTTTTGGAGACTCTGAAAAAATATTATTAAATGTTTCATAAATATCTGTTTCTGTTTTATAAATATCTGTTTCCATTTTATACACTATATATATTATTTTATTTTCTTGTCTTAATATATGTCTCGAACTGAAGAAAAATTAAAATATATCGATTATACTAAAAATTTTCAAAAATTAGCAGATAGTTCATGTAATCAATGCAATTCATTAACATCTCCTTCTCCATCTCCATCTATGTATCCTACCAATAACTTACCTAATCAATTAAATTCATCATTAGAAACAATAGGATTTATACCATCTGTTAGAACAAATAATTATCAAGATATTATTAATGAAAATAATTTAATATTTGGAACAATAAATAGAGAACAAAAAGAAATGATAGAAACTAATATGCCAAAAAGAAATAATATTGAAACATTTGGTAGTATATCATCAAATGAATTTGATTCAGGTAATGCACCATCATCATATTATGATAAAAATAATGATGTATTACAACAAATAGTACAAGAATATGATAGAGTAAAGGATAAAGGTGAATTTTATACGTTTAAATCAACACCAAGAAGATTAAATATTGATTTATCATCACATATGGCACCACCTCAAAAAACAGTTGGTAGAGGATTTGGAAATCCTGATGATTATGAAAAAATATATTTAGGAGAACAAACAAGAAGTAATGATTATAGGCCAGTTGTAAAAGATGCAGAAAGAATACCAGATGTACCTTATTATTTAACCGCTTTACCTGTATTTAAAAATTTAGGAGGCGATGATACAAGATATGTTAATAATAAAATGATATAAAATAAAAAATTTAAAATTATTCTATTAATTTTAAATTTTTTTATATATATATAATATACTAAATGGCAGGAATTTTTGATAGATTACAATATGATGAATGTGCTACCTTACAATATACTACAACAACTAAATCTCCTGAATTATATCAATTAATGTTAGACTATAATGAAAATACATTAACAAGTAAACAAAATGAAGGTGCAAAAATGTCTAATACATTAGTAAGCAAAGATAAACGTGTTGAAATAGAAAATGATTTACTTTTAATTAATTTACCTGGAACAAAATGTGCAACAAAGAAATTTGAAGCGTGCACACCTGCTGGTAAAAATAAATGTGATTATGATAATGTTGTTGTGCCTAGATTAAACGATCGTGAAATTGCACCAACAAATATGGTACAATTTAAATAAAATTTAAATTCTAGCGCTAATGTGCGGTACAACCCCTCGAATGAGGGG
>Ga0114973_10001526_pt1 | contig 17223 bp, 5 predicted proteins | sample M_140807_MF_Meta_FD_87025 | JGI IMG/M metagenome (GOLD analysis project Ga0114973, IMG submission 87025) | Freshwater microbial communities from Lake Montjoie, Canada to study carbon cycling - M_140807_MF_MetaG | ecosystem: Environmental > Aquatic > Freshwater > Lake | place: Lake Montjoie...
AAAATGCTTATGGTGAGTTTAAGTATCAAGGTATTAGTGCTCTGCTTATGTCTGATAATATATTGACAGCACCAATCTGTGCATGTCACACCATATCAAATACGGATTTATTAGATGATAAAACTGGCACATGTGGTATATTTACTACAATAAATTTCTCAGAACCCGGAACATATGGTGATTATACTGTTGGTGAAATAGTTTATCAATATGATGTTGATTATATGCCAATTGATAATTTATCAGATCCAACCAATTTTGATGGTACAAAAATATTGGCACAAGGAACTGTAGTAAGTTGGGATAAGAATACAAGCACATTAACTCTGATAGTAACCAAAAATGAATTTAAGCAAAAATCTGGTTGGATTTTTGGTAGAACATCTAAAGTCGGTTATGGTGGTAGAGGATGGTCAACAAATTACCACAAGACAAGTACAGCATCATATACTGGTTTCTCATCAGTCAATGAAATAGAAAAAGTAAGAGGTGTAATTGTTTGGGTAAGACCAAATGTAACAAGTTATACTTCACATGGATTTGTTGATGAATTTAATACATCAAATCCAAGTATAAGAAAAATAGCATATCAAACAAGATCTTATACAGAAGAAAATATATTACAATCACCTTGGACTGAACTGAATCTTATAAATCAACCAGTAAGTCAAACATATGTTGATGCAGATCAGCAACAATTTACTGCTAATGGTATTATAAAATACTTCAAACAAGGAGGTCCAGTATCCGGACCATCAATAATTACTCTTGAAGCAGATCCATTAGATAGAGATTCATTTGCATTCAAGATCAAAACACCAAATCTGATATCCGGACCAACAGCAGCAAATGGAACTAAATTAGTATTTAACTTCTTAAATGCAGAGAAGATAAAACCACAAACATCAATTTATGATCCACTACAAACTCAAGCCTCTTCTGTAGGTGAGATTGTAACTTCCAGTGTAGTAGGAAAGGCAAAAGTAAAGCAAATAAAATATGTTGCAAAAACCAATAGCCTGGTTTCTGGTCAAGAACAATATCATGTTTATCTAACAGATATTACTCCATATTCTATTGAGGGTTCTTTATTCAGAATAAACAATCTATACTCCTTAACAAGAGAAATAGGTGGTAAAGAAACCACTATGTTCTTAGTTGGTGATGTATCATCAGATACCTCTACAGAATACGATTTAAACGAACCAAAGAATAATACATTACTTTATGAGTACCCTGTTGGAGATAAGATAAAGGAAGTAACAGATCTAACTTATGAATTACAAATAGATCTTAAAGCAACTTTGAATACAACTACAAGAAAGTTGACATTCGTTACAGATGTTCCCGGTTCTACAAAGTTCAAGGGTTCATATACATCAGGTTCTTCAACATTAATAGATCAAAGTATTGGTAGTGAATATATCCTAATTGCAAATAATTCACAAATTATAGATTTTACAGATACTACTTTGATCCAATCAATTAGAGTAACAGAAGCAACAAATAAGACACTAGAAATTACATTTACCTCCACTGGTATTAGTAGTCTATCAACTGGTGAATATAGATTAATTTGTCCAATCGTCATCGAAGGCAACTTGACATCTAATATTAGAACCAAAACAAAGAAGAGAAATATAGAACTTGCAAGATTTGATCCAGTAACAGGAACAATGACACTGAGAAAGTCAGATGTAATTTCTATAGATTCATGTATAAATCTCTCACAGTCTAAGGAATTGCCACCAGAAGCAATCAAACTAAATAACAATCAAACACCAAATCTTTATAGACTTTCAACCGTAACCGGAAATGAAAAATGGAGAGATTTACAAATATTAGGAACAAATGGCACAGTAACAACTCAGCCAAATGGTCTATGGTGCTTGATTTCTTATACTTATTATGATCATGGAACAGTCTACGGACCAATTATCCCTGCATCATATGTTGATGGTTATGATACTATACCAACTTTCGTAGATCCAATAACAAACCAGAAGATAACTCTAGATTCTGTAATCGATTTTAGACCATTCGAAAGATTGGATGATTCTGGAAAAATTGTTACATCAGGAATTTATGGTGTACCAATAAGTGGAAGCAGAATGAATGTTTCATATTCTTATTATCTACCACAATATTATAAGTTAATCTTGAGCAGAGATAAGACATTTAATCTAATTAATGGTGAACCTTCAACTAATCCAAAGTATCCAAATGATCTACCAAATGCAATGACTCTTTTCAAGATAGAGATGCCTGCATATTTAACAAATGCAAGCGATACCAAGGTAGTTGCATTGAATCATCAAAGATATACTATGGATGATATCCGTTCATTAGAAGATAGAATTGAAAATATTGAATATGTAACAAGACTATCTTATCTCGAACAAACAGCAAAGAATATTAGTATCTTGGATTCGAATTCATATATCTTGGGTTCAAATTCACAAGAAAGACCAAAAACTTCTATTCTTGTTGACTCTTTCATCAACCACGAAATCGGTGATACCGTAAACCCAGATTATAATATCTGTATAGATTCATCCAATAATTCATTAAGACCAACATATGATATAAATCAATTAAGTCTCAAGTTAGATAAGACACAATCAACAGGAAGTTACTTGATAACAAAAGAAAATCAAGTATCAGTAAACTATGGAGTATCATATGCTCCAAATATTCTAACAATGAAGCACAGAATAACTCCTGTAATTAAGCAATTACTATCAACAGGAACTACACAAATCAATCCATTCTCCAATACAGTATGGTTTGGTACAATGACTACTTCTTCATATCGAAACCCATCTTTTGATATGGATAGTAAGCCATACATCTTGAGTAACTTTAATGGTGAAAACGATACATTCCAAAATATGTCATTCTCACCAATTAATAATTACCTATCAGGATTTGGTACTAAGTGGAATTTCTGGCAAACAAATTGGCAAGGCTATATTGATAACCCAACAAATGTGAAGACATTCTTGGGTAGAGTAGAAGACCAGATCAAAGCACTTACACCAAGAACACCAAGAAAGAAGATTGGTGAAAGATCTGTCAATATTGATGTTGTTCCTTATATGCCAGCAACTACAATAGGTGTTTATGCTAGAGGATTGAAACCATCTACAACAGTATATCCATATTTCGATGGTATACGAGTAGAGTCCTATATTACCAGCGGCATTTTAAACAATCTAGTAAAGACAGATGCTTTTGGTAATGTAAATCTAATAATTAATATTCCTGCTGGTGTATTCCAAAGTGGCGAAAAGACCTTCGTTTTGATGGATAATCCAAATAATGATAAGACACTATGTACAACCTATGCAGAGTTTACATTCTCAAATTCTGCACAACAGGAATCATATGATTATTATGGAACCTTTGGTAATAAGATAGTAAGTCAAGAAACTGATCCAATTAATGATTATCAAACAATAATTGCTCAAACTTTCCTTGTAGATCCAAAACAATATCCAAAGGGAATGTATGCAAGAAAAATTGATATCTACTTTAATTCAATTGATACCACTGCTTCTGGTCTACCAATAACTCTGGAACTAAGACCAGTTTCTAATGGTACTCCACTAGTAGGACCGGGCACATCAGCATATCCAAATTCAACAGTAACCCTAAGACCAAATTCAATTGCAATAATAAATGGTGTTGTAACTGCACAAAATGGAACAGGGTTCTACTTTGATGCGCCAGTTCATCTTCTACCAGGAGAGCACGCAATAGTTCTTAAGACAAATAGTAGTAATTACTCAGTCTACACATCAGAAGTTGGTGCTCAGGTTATAGGTACAGAAACAAGAGCAACACCTCAACCATATGTCGGTAAGATGATGAGAACAAATAATAGTCAAAACTGGACAATATTTGAAAATATTGATATGACATTTAATGTTCATAGATGTGAATTTGAGAATTCTGCCAAGGTAGTATTCACAGATCCCATAGAACAAAGACCAGAAGTACAATTCTCAGTATTGAATGTAAACATGTCATATTCTGATCTAAGTTCTAGTTCAGTTTCAACAACTATTAAGACCATTAATAAATCAAGCACATCTGATATATTATTTGAAACCGAAGAAACTATGATTGTTCCAAATACAAATATTGAAACCGATAAGTTGAAATACTTCAAGTATAATGGACAATCATTCAATCTTATTGTAAATATGATAAGCGATGGAATAATTGCACCAATGATAGATCTAGATAGTATCAGAGTATTTGCAATTAAGAATTTGATTTCTTCCATGAACGGTTCTGGTTTTGCTAAGGGAAGTACGACCATCACCAAGGAAGAGAATGAAACTTTCCCATACTCAACAGTACATGAAGATTTCTCAAATGCTCGTTATATAACAAAGGTAGTAACTCTTGATCCAGACATGGAAACAAGAGATTGTTATGTGTACTTCAAAATAAATAAGCCAAGAGGAACTGATGTTAAATTATACATCAAGAGACAATTTGCAGATAATGATATCAATATGAATGAGATTGAGTATGAAGAACTTGAGCAAAAGTCCTCGATGACATATTCATCAGATCCAAATAAATACACAGAGGTATATTACAAGATACCAGATGCAAGAGCACTAAATCCATTTATACGATATGCACTAAAGATAGTAATGTTTGCGGATACTGAGGGTAGTGCATTAGTACCAAAGATTAAGGATCTTAAGATAATCACAGTAGCATAATATGAAAACTAATAAAAATAACTTTTTAGTAAGAGATAAATACTCAAAAGCAATAATAAACACAAATATTGCTGAGGTTAATCAGTATTACAATAAGTTGGAAGATAAGAAGAGAATTAGTTCCTTGGAAATGGAAGTTCAGTATTTAAAAAAACAGTTAGACGATATAAAAAACCTATTATTCAGCAGAAATTGAGATCAGTAAATGAGTACAGATACAACAAATAACGATTTAACTCCCAATATTCAAAAACTAGAACTGAACGATACTCTTTATACTTGGTTTATCGCTACCAATAAACTGATTGATTATGTCAATCCAATTCAGTTATACGATTTAACAATTGGTAGAGGATTAACTGAAACAAGATTGAATGGTGTTGTTAATCTACAATTGAATGTTGGAAAGGGTATAAAACTATATCCAGATGGTGGTGCTGGTGATCTAACTGTTGATATAGAAGGTATCTATTCTGCACTTGCTTCTGTTAGAGATTCTGACTATTTAATGTTTGAAAGAAGTGATACTGGTTCTTCAAATTATCTTTTCTCTGTACATGCATCAGATATCTTACCACCCACAATAAATGGTAATCATGAATTCATGGGTGATATCACAACTTCTTCTTTGGATACAAGAGATGGTATTCTAACTCTTGGTTCTAGTGGATTACAAGCCTCTGCTGGTATAAAAGTCTATTCTGGTACTTCTTATGAAAACAGTTTCTTGTATCAACAAGGACTAAAAGCATGGATATCAACAGCAAATATTTTACTACCTTCAAACAAAGCATTCCTAACCAATAGTACAAACAAAGATGCATCCTTTAGATTTTCAACAAATGGAACTCAATATGATGTTGTTCTTGAACTTGCTATGGGTTATAGTTCAACATCAAATGATAATCGTTCATGGAAAATTGAAGGTAGACATTATTTAAATAGATTAGATTTTGTCTATAATTCTACAGCAACAACTGATGTTGATCATGTTGTTTTCTCTGGTAGGATTGATAATCCAAATACAGCAACCAGTACATTTGTTGTTGCTGATAAGATTGAGATTGGAAACATTGCTCAATCCACAACAAACTTCTCACAAATAACAAACTATACACAATATAAAATACCAATAAGTAATTCTGATGGTGTTCTTGATAAGGGATGGACTAATCGCTATGTAACCTCAGATTATATCAGTCTATCTGTTGGTAACATAGTAAAAATATTTGATAATACTAATAATGACACATATATCACAAGATGTGATCTTTCAACAACATCTACTAATGAAGCAGATACCTATACATTTGGTATAGTTGAAAGAATTTCTGGTGGAAAGGCATACATTGTGATGTTAGGAGAATTTAATCTCTCCTCTACTCCAAGTCCTGCACTAGAACCCGGTTTAACATATTATCTCAGTTCCGGAACTACAAACTATACAAAAGTAAAACCAACAAGTGGTATGGTAAAGCCAGTATTCGTTGCAACTGGCGCTGCAAGTGGAATTATATTCCCGATGACATCTGGAACATTATCATTCGGTAATGTTTCGGTATCTGCTGCTGGTGGTTTGGAAACAGGTTATATTGTTGGTAGTGGAAGCACAGTATATTCAAATAACTCAAATGGTAATATCCAACTTGTTGCAGGAAATGGTATTACATTACAAACTGATAATAGTAATAAGAAAGTAACAATTAGAGCACTAACCCAAGGTAATGAACCAGGCTATTCAAAGATTAAGGGTGATTCTGGTGATAGTATTATAACAGCAATAACACCATTTGATACATTAAGAATTACTGGTGGCGGTGGTGGTATAAATGTTGCTCTGGATGAAAATACAGATAACGATCAAGTCATTCTAACAGGTAAATATTTTAGAAGAATAACGATTGCCGGTGATGAAACAAATGCAGATTTTGCAACAATAACTGCAGGTGTTGACGCTGATTTGACTCTATATGGTGGTGTTGGTATCAGATTAACAAACCCAGCATCCAATCTTATTCGTATTGAAGCAACTGGTGATCTTGCAGCAACAATTGCAAATTATAGTTTGACTCTTAAGCAGATTCAGAAACAACCAAAGAATTCAGTTCTTGTAACTGGTGGTACTTCAACACTAACTGAAGTAACAGCACTACAAGCAACAACAAGATCTATTCTCATGTACACTGGTTTAAATACCATGACATGGGCAACACCACTCACATTCTTCTCATCTGGAGTATCTTCTGGTGGTGGTTTGCCAATAGGAACAATAACACCAAGTTCCACAAGATTCTTAGGTATATCAGCACATACTGTGGGAAATACTACACCAATAGGTGGAGTAAATGGAACCGCATCATTCCTATTTGATGATTATTATAAACCAAATAGCATTAATAATGTTAGAATGGCTTTGATTCAGGGAGATGGTATAACCCTTTCTGTTGTAAATTCAAGTACAAATTCTAATTGGGTAGGTGTTCCTGGTATTAAAATTTCAAACAGTGATACAACCTCAAAGTTCCGTAATGTTGTAATTACAAATACAAATGAAACAATTGCAGCAGATGTAAATGGTGTATTGAGACTAACATCTCCATCTGGTTCACCAATTTTTCTAGATGGAGATAGTAATTCTGATACAGTTTATTTCAATGTATCTAACGGAACTATTACAAATTATCACCTAAGAGATATGCCAGACAATACTGTAAAGGTTGGATTGGGTTCTACATCAAATAATACACCAACAGATCTTACAATAGGAACAAATAGTGTTCTTGGTAGACTATCAGGAGAACTACAATCTCTCAGTGCTTCTAACTTGAGAACCATACTCGGTCTAAGTGGTTCGAAGTACTTTAATGGTTTATTAACGGATTCTGGTTCAGTATATTCAACAGAAACAGAAACATTATCAGTTAGAGGTGGTCCTGGCATATCAGTATCAGTAGGAACTAATAATGAAATTCTAATTACAAATACTATTCCCGGTATAGGTGATGGTGGTATTACAGTTGTTGGTACAAGAAGTCGTCCAACATTTTCAATATTTGGTAATACTTACACCTATACAGATGGTATAACTGGTATTAATAAATTGTATTTTGGTGTAGGAGATATCAAGTGTTCATTTGATAAATCTGGAACATCTGGTGTAATAGTACAACAAATATCTTGGGACACTTTAGGATTACCACTGAACACTTCTGTAAATTCAGTAGATGATGGTATTGGATTGATGTATGCAGGTATCGTAGCAGGAGAATCATTCACCAGTAAATTTGCACAAATTGGTAATGGTGTAAGTGGCTATCAAATACCTTATTTTAATCCAGATACACAAGAACTTGATTATGTAAATTATTTGAATATAACAAAGAATCAAAGCTCAGAAGGTGCATCAGGAGTTGATGGTTATGTTCTTACATTTGCAAATGATGGAACATTAACTACAACCAGAAACTATGTCAATAATGTAATTTTTGATATTCAAGGAATATCAGTTGCTCGAGTTAGTGATTTTGGTGGTATTTATGGACCTCTTGATTCAAGAGGTGTGGTAATATACGAGACAGGTGAGCAGCCTGTAACATTCAATCAGGTGAAAACCAATGTGGGTATGTATTGGTCAACTGCATCTGGTTTTAGAATGGAAACAACCGAAGGTAGAGATTTTATCTTTGCAACATCTCAAACAACTGCAAACTTTACTGATACTGTAAGACTAAAGTTTGCACAATCGCTTACACTTAATACTTCAGAAACTCCAGCATATCCAGAATATACTACTATAAGTGGTACAGATATTATTGTTAGAAACTTCTCATCAAATTGGTATCAACTTTCATCATCCAAACTCTGTATGCCAACAATAATGGTAGGTACAGGACCAACAAATGCAACAGCAACAACATCAAATGGTTATTTGATTAGAAATGATGCTGCAAATGGTTCACTAGTATTTACAAATTATAACCTAAACACATATGGTTCAAGAACAACAGAAAAAGATAGAAGTTCTAGACTAACACTAGAAGTAATGAATGTAGATTCTGCTTCAAGTAATGCATATGCTTCGTTGAAGACAAGTGGTTCAATAACACATACTTATACAGATGTTTCAACAACTCCGGGTCTTGTAGATTCATTTACAGTATCAGGAAGAAAGTCTGTCAAGTATCTAATACAAGCAGTAAATAATTCGGGTAAAGCATTCACCACAGAATTTATAGTACAGGTCAATACTTCTACAAACTACTGCAATTATATTCAATATGCATCTGTATTTGAACCCGCTGGTTTCAGCCTAGATATTACTGCAACCCTTGCAACCAATACTGTTACCGTAAGTAATAATTCAGTATCTCAAGGAATAACGCTGACATCCGTAAAGGTATTAAAACTAGAGATATAATATGCCAGACTCGTTCAACAAATTCAATTCAAAATCAGGTTTTGAGTTAGATATTAATAATGTTCTGTCTAAGATTAGACTTGATTTTGATACAAATGTTGAATATCCATTAAATTATATTCTTGGCATAAATGCAGAACAAGATGGATTTATTTTAATTGATCCAAATCAATTAACAAATACAAACCAAGTAGAAAATACTTTAGATCTTGCCATTCTTGATAACAATATGCTTGGTAATGTTAAGCATTATGTTTTTGAAAAATTAATAGATCCATCTGTTGTAGGTTGTTCCAACTGTGATGAAATTACAAATGTAAAAACAGTATTTACCGATACTGGCAATCTTCCTATTTTGAATAGAGATGTTATTGCAGAATTTGAAGTAAATCCAAATGCAGTGCATTCATTGGAAGTAGATTTAGTTGGTCATAGAAAAATATGTAATGAATCTGGTAATTGTTTTGATAACTGGACAACAGATACATTGCAGATACCATCTGGTTATAAACTATCAGTTTCAAGCGATGCTCTATCAGAAATGGTGAAGGAAGAAAGAGAAGCAACTTTCCCATTTATAGATTATTCTTGCTGTAAGTGCTGTGAAGCAACTGATTATTATGGTGATTTATATTTTAATCAACAAATAACCGCAGAACAATTTGGAAATTATTTAACAGCAGCATGTAATAATTCCAATTTATATACAGAGATTGATGGTGTAATTATTCAATCTTTCGCAGATTATTGTGGATCTAGTAGGGATGTTTATAATCAGCAAACTGGTTTATTGGAATCAATTAGTATGTGTGGATTGATAAACAATACAAAAAATAATTATGGTTCTGGTATCGATACAAGTCTTGTAAACTGTTCTACACCAGCAGACACACAGACCGTTAGTGCTTCATTTTTTGCAGGTGGTGGAGATATTCCTATTTTCAATCCATGTGCTTCTGCAGAGTGTTGTGCTTCATGTGAAGAGGCATGTTGTTGTATTGCAGCAACTGGAGATGCTGAAAATTGCACCTTATGTTCGAGAATCACCTGTACGATTAGTTGTGAGTCACTACTTGGTAACCCAGATGATCCAGATTATGGAGCATTTTGTTGTAGTTTGTCAACTGGGACTGAACCAGACAACCCATGTGTTGGTAGTGATTGCCCAGATGGTCCACCAACATGTGGTCCATGTGAGACATCAATTGGTTGCTCTTGTGATAGAGATGCTTGTTCAGACACACCAGAAAACCCATGTGGTGCAAGAACTTCAACACCAATTATAGATCAATGTGGTTGTGTTACTGGTTTTGAGTGTGGTAGTTGTTCAAATACTTGTTCTAGTTGTGAAACATCAGGAGAAGATTGTTCCTGCACTACAAAACCATGCAATGATGTTCCAAATTCATGTGGTGCAAGATCAGGAACCCCAACAACAGATGAATGTGGATGTATCACTGGTTGGGAATGTGGTGGGTGTAGATCTGGGTGTAGTGGTTGTCAGACACAATCTGGTGACTGTTCCTGCACCCCAAAACCATGTGATGATGCACCAAATCCATGTGGTCCAAGAACAGCAACTCCAATAACAGATGAATGTGGATGTATTACTGGTTGGCAGTGTGGTCGTTGTTCAAGAACTTGCTCACTATGTGAGACCCAAGGCGAAGATTGTTCTTGCTTACCATGTAGAAACCAACCAAATCCATGCCCAGAATCGGTATGTCCCGGTGGTCCAGCAATCACAGCAATTCCAACAGTTGGTCCTTGTGGTTGTATTACAAGTTGGGAATGTGTTTATCCGCCCGGTAAATTATGTGAAGGGTTAAAATGTGTAACAGATAAAAAGTACAGATGTTATGATGAATGCAAAGAATCAGGAGAACCACCATGCTGTTGTGATGAGGGACTTCCTACAGAATGCGGCACACCTGTTGGAACAGGAGTGTGGATATGTGATTTGGAGAATTCTGCAAAGAGTTGTGGTGAAAAATATGGGTTTCAAATTGAATGGCAAGGAGCACTAACTTGGGTAATACCACCAGAAAATCTCTGTGGTTATGATTGTCATAAGTGTAAAGAAGTTATGCGTGACTGTGGACCCAGACCAGAGAAGTGCCTTGGGCCAGATACCACTTTTGATGCTCTTAAATGCCCCAGTCCACCGTGCCCAAGACCAGCACATCCATCATGTGGTGAAACATTTGACACTAAAGAAAAATGTGAAAGAAGTGCATACCTCGAAGGATGTAAAGGATCATATGATTGTGTTGGTGGTAGATGTGTAAGATTTGGTGGTTGTGGAGTGGGTAGATATGATACATTACAAGAATGTCAAATAGAAACAGCAGGAAATTGTAATCCAAAGTATCAATGTCTACAACCAACTCAATCATGCAAACAATGTGAGAAAGTATATGATACTGAAGAAGGATATGATTCATTAGAAGAATGTCATGCAAATACACATTGTAATAAAGAAACATATAATTGTGTATCTGAGAAGGTATGTCCAAATGGTAGAATTATAGAAAATCAATGTGAACCAATTTGCGAAGGTGGAACATATACTTCATCATCAAAATGTCAAGAATCTGGTTGTGGAACTATTGATTATGGACCAAGATGGTTGTGTAATTCTGGAAACTGTGAATATGTTGATCCGTGTGATGGAGATGGTATCTATTCAAGTAAAGATGAATGCTTAATTACATGTGGTGGTATAGATTGTATAGACAACAGATGCACAAAAGTAGAAGGACCGGGAACTTATCCAAATAAGCAAAAATGTTCAGAAGAGTGTGAATGTGTCGTTCATCTAAACACCAATGGTGGTGCAGGTGGTTGTTCAATATGTGAAAGAGTTTGTGGTGCAGATAAACTACAAATTTGCACAGGATGTGACCAATTTGGTCTTAATTGTTCAAGTTGTAAAAATACATTCAGTTCTCTTAGTGCATGTGAACAATATAGAAAAGATAATGATCTAGTTCCACATACCTGCTCAGGTTCTGCTTGTATTCCTACAGATCAGTTTAACGAAAGATTAAATAAGAATTGTGGTAATTATTGCTCCAAGAGTGCTTGTGAAGCAACCTGTAAGATACCAAGTGGTTATGATTGTGTTAGAAAGGATTTAATTTCTGCTGGTAACTGCGAACCTGCTTATTGTGGAGCAGGTCAATTTAAGACCTTAACAGAATGTAATATTGCATGTGTTGCACCGCCATCATGTGGTTATAATTGTGTACCAAGTCCAACAAATCCAAGAATAAATGTATGTAAATCTTCTTGTCAACCATCACCTGATGGCGAAACCGTACCAGTAATCCCTGGTCAATTCCAGACTCTACAACAATGTAAACAGTTCTGTATATCAGATTATGGCTGGAATTGTAAGGGAAATACATGTGAAAAGGCAACCAATTCTCCGGGTGTATTTGCTACATATGATGAGTGCTTTAATAAGTGTATTGTTCCAAATCAAGCACCATGTGGAGTTGTTCCTAAGATAGTTACGAGGAGATAAGAATGACATCTTTTAATTATACAAATTCAAATACAAATACACAAGGATCACAAACTTTTACTAGTGGTCCAAGTACTACAAAAGCACCCAATTCTTTTTCCTTATTACATTCAAATAATAATAATTATGTTCCCGGATTTTGTGAAGATTATGGTTCCGGTGCAGATATCACAACAACTCAAAGCAATTATCAAGATAAACTATCGCAAGATGGTATTCCTCTTTCGTGTTCAGAAGCAGAATCACAAAACAGTTTATTTACAACTGATTCTGGTTCATTTCAATACACATATCAGGGTACTTGTCCTTCCTATTGGTCTAGAAAATTAACCACAACTTCTAATGGTGGTGCATCAAAATCTACATCACAACAAATGCATTGGTTGAATGGTGGTTATTTCTATGGAATGAAACAATTTAGAAATTACATAGAAGAAGAAACTGGCACCATACACTTTACTACAGCAGTAAAATATGATGTTATTGGTGAACAGTATACGAATGTATCATATGGTATAAATTATATACCTGAATTTTTTATAAACAATGAATTTAAAATTTTAACAACAAATCTATTTGATATTGAAAAAAATGTATTTCAGCCATATTATCATGCACCATCCATGTTTAATATTGGCGATTCTTTTAGTGCAATAAACAATCTCCATAGATTGGATCAAATAAATGTAAATTCATTAAGACCAAGAATAACATACTACAATGATAGTAAGTTATATAAATCAATATTCAAAGAAGAGTTCTCATCAATCAATAATTGTGGATATACTATTTGTCCTGAAAGTTTTACCCCAGAGAATAGTTTCATACCAGATGATATCGCAGTCATGTTGAGCAATGGTAATTTTACTTATTATCCATTGACAAATGAAAAAATACAAAAACTATTCCACGATAGAAAGACATTTACACTATCAAAGAGTGGTGGGTTTGAAACTTTTATATATGATTTTGTAGTGCCAACTAAAGAAGTATATAACAATAATTACAGTTATATTGGCTCTGTAGAAAATACATCATTCAATAGTTATTTTATTAATAATTCTACAGAAACTCCTTTTAGTTTTATCACTACATCAGTTACATTAACCGATTCAACACTTAAACCATATAATAATCATAAATTTGTTTGTAGAATTTTAGCAGACTCTGATAATCCAAGAATACTAATTCCATTAGATACAAAACAAACAGTAATAAATGAATACAGTGAATATGAAGATGCACCAACTGAAGATAGTCAATATGGCTATAATATGTTGAATGGAATATTACAATATATGAAATCTACATATTCTATTATTCCATTGACTACAACTTTGTATAATTTTACATTAGTATCTTCTGGAAAAATAACTCTCGATAAAACAACTAAATTAATAGAGGATGGAGCAGTAATAACATCATTTAGTATTACAAATAATGGTCTAGAAATTATATTAAATAAATCTTCAAAATTACAAGAATTATTTGATTCACAAGGTTCTAGAAAACAATATTTGTTAATGGTAAAAGCATCTGCTCCTCTGGTTGGTTATAGTTCAAATACAAGAACAAATATTTCAGCATATTCAAACGATACAGAAACAAATACTTTTGATTTTTCTCCTATGTCTGAAATATCACCAACTCTGGAAGCAACATTATTTGACTACAATTCATCTAAGTTTTCAACCCCAGATTACTCAAGTATACAAATACCAGACGGAGAAGTTATAAAAGAAGTTCCTCTTCGTGGTTCTGAATATCAAGACAATCAAACAAATAGTCACCCAATCATAAGATATATTAGAAAACCAAATGGTAAATTCTACATACAAATTCTTGCAGGCGCATATCCATATTATCATGCACCAGTTCACTATCCTGTTGTACAAGAATATCATGAACGACAGGGAAACACTGGTTTGAATGCTGTGGAGAAAAGTTTAGAAAAAATTTGTTCAAAATCTGCAGATTGGTATAACCATGTAGCAACAACTAAATGGATGTGTTATGTGAAGCACACAGAATTTGGTTCCGACCCATCAGAATACATACAAACAGAAACAAGTAAGGGATTACCAGCAATAAATCCAACCAAATCTAATTCTAACCGTTATGTTGGTAGAACTATAACAGGAGATATCAATAGTATTGTAGTAGCATCACCTAGAACTGGTTCTGGTGTCGGCGGTACGCTGCTGCGTGGGGAAATTGGCATTGATTTGAATATAGCTGACGCTGCGGATCTTGGAGATGCTGTTGCAGAATAATACAAAACACTCTGGATAACAATAATGACAGATATAAACAATAAATTTAATTCAAAATACGGAATAGATTTAGGAAAACTCAGTACTATTAGTATATCCGGCAGTAAGACACTACAGGATAAAGTTCTTATTCTAAGACAAAATTCCAATAGTGGAGAGTATTATCTGGAGCCACAAGATGTCGGTATTCAACACGGTACAAATGATACAAGTTTAACTTTAAAAAATGATAATTTAAATTATATTAAATCTTTTGTTTTTGATAAAAAAACAACCATAAATGATACTGATACAATTTTAAATACAATAAGAATAAATTTTTCAAATAAAAAACAGGGAATGTTAAGTATTCGTGGAACACTTTTTGCAAAAGAAGTAGACCAAAAAAATATATTCCAAAATTATACATTTACAACTGGTAAGAATCTGCCATTTAAATATAACACTGCAACTAATTATTATGCAAGACACATTTATGATAAAATCATATATCTCTATAATAACGGAGAATTAAAACAAGTAAACGAAGAAAAATTTAAAAAATATGAGGATGTTTCTACATCAAACATTCATTCATTACAGCCAATGTTTTCAACCATAGGTGGCACATCAATCGTAGTGTCAAATTTAAATTTACCATTTATAGAAGTAGACGAAACTACCGATGGTATTTACAATATAAATATTAAGTGTAATCCATTTAAAAGTGACACTAAAACTATAGAATGGTTTGGAAATTTTGAAATAATATTAACAGCAACATGACACAAAAACCATTTAATTCTAAATCCTATTTTGATCTTGGTTCATTAAACAATATAACCATTACAGGTGGTACTGTAACCAATGATCGCGTATTGGTTCTTGATCATGACGAGCAAGGTAAGTTTAATTTAAAAACATCAGAACTCCCAACAGTATCTTCACCAATACAAAGAGATATAGTAATAGGTGCTGGTAAATCCTATTTTCATAAGGGTATATTTAATTCGTCAAATTCATCAAGTAGTTTTACAGAATTAAAAACATATGTAATACCACTAAAGAATAATTCTTCTGGTCGTAGAAAAGTATATTTAAATTTTAATATTGATCTCTATGGATATTCAACAACTATAGAAGAAGATACGGATTATTTAAATAATGTAGAAACATTTGTAATAGAAAGTAAATATAAGCATGGTTTTGGACCTGAATGGAAAGCACTGAGTGATATAAAAAATTTAAAGTTCGTACTTATTGCAAAAATAGATAAAGATCTTGATACTTCTATATTAAGTATTCCTACTAATAAAGCATTAACATCTGATAGTACATTTTTAATAGTAGACGAACAAGATGGTACAATTTATTATGAAAGTAAAGTAGCAATATCCAGTGCAGTATATACCAGATTAACTAGTACCGAAACAGGTGCTACTAGAAAATATACATACACACTTTCAAAAATAAATTCAAGTGGTTGGAAGAATCTTCCAAATGGAATAACAATAACAAAAGACATTACATCTATATCATTAACATTAGTTGCAAAACGATTGGGTGCTGGTTGGGATACATTTAAAAATACTTTATTATGGGATTATAATCAAAAAAATACAAATATAATTCTTGTTATTAATAATCAAATTGTTGGAAATTTTTATAATGCTTCTGGTATAATTCCATATAGTGTTTATGAAATTCCACCAAAATCAAATAATAATTATTATAATTTTACTACTGGTTATAATATTATCAGTAGAAATAATATATTATCACCAGAAGTTGTTAGTCTTCTTGGACCTGGCGTTGGTCAATCTCTTAAAACATGTGGACCAGGAGAGCAACAATGGTTATTTGTAGATGGTCAATGGGTAAGATTATGTTGTGGTAATTCTGGTTCTCGCGTAACAGATGGAACTGGAAGTTATATTGATGAAGTAGGAACTCAATTATTCTGCTGTAGTCCTGCATATACTCCTGCAGGTACACAATTCAGTAATTCTAATTGTGAAGCATGTGCTGGTGCAGATTGTAGTGGAAATCCAACTACAACGACAACGACAACAACAACCACAACTACTACTAGTACAACAACCACAACTACAACATTACCACCAACTACTACTACTACCACAACTACAACTACACCTGCACCAACCACAACCACTACAACCACTGCAGCACCAACTACAACCACTACAACCACTGCAGCACCAACTACAACCACTACAACCACTGCAGCACCAACTACAACCACTACAGCCACTACAACCACTG
>Ga0114973_10001527_pt1 | contig 17221 bp, 13 predicted proteins | sample M_140807_MF_Meta_FD_87025 | JGI IMG/M metagenome (GOLD analysis project Ga0114973, IMG submission 87025) | Freshwater microbial communities from Lake Montjoie, Canada to study carbon cycling - M_140807_MF_MetaG | ecosystem: Environmental > Aquatic > Freshwater > Lake | place: Lake Montjoie...
ACTCTGAGTCGCGGGAGACTTCAGCGAGCGACAGCTCAATCTGTTCCTCGCCGCCGGCGCGGACGAGGGTGACCGGGATGCTCTCACCCGCTTTATGCCCGATCAGGGCACGCTCGACGTCGAGCTGGCAGGCCACGGTCAACTCGCCGATCCGCGTGATCCGGTCGCCCGCCTTCATGCCGATGCTCTCAGCCGGACTCCGCCGGTGAACCGCCTCAACCACCGCTCCCTGGCGACCGTCGCACCGCACCACGAGCCCGTGCCACGTCTGGTCGATCCGCTCGACCGACATCAGCCGCGACACAATGTCGAGAACGCGATCTATCGTAATCGCGAAGCCGATGCCCTGGGCACCCGCCCGCACCGCGACGTTGATCCCGATGACCTCGCCGTTGATGTTGAGCAGCGGACCACCGGAGTTGCCAGGATTGATGCTCGCGTCGGTCTGGATGAGATCCTCGTACCGCTGGGAGCGGCTGACTTCAACGTTGCGATGGAGGGCCGACACGATCCCACGGGTGACGGTGTGCTCGTAGCCGTAGGCATTTCCGAGCGCCAGCACCGTCTCACCGATCATCAGGTCGCTCGACGTGCCGATCGTGGCCACCGGAAGGCGGGCCTCGCTGGCGATCTTGATGACGGCCAGGTCGGTGCGGGGGTCGTGCGACACGAGCGTCGCTGCAGTGGTCTTGCCAGAGGCAAGAGTGACCTCGATCCGCCGCACTCCTTCCACGACGTGATAGTTGGTGACGGCGTAGCCACGGGAGTCGATCACCACGCCGGTGCCCATCCCGTTGACGCGGCGCATCTCCCCTTCGGTGCCATCGTCGCCGCCGACGAGTTTCTGTCCGTGAATGTTCACGACCGAGTCACGCTGCGACTCGATGGCCATCACGATGGCGGTGCGGCGGGACTCCGCGAGGGCGGCGTCATGAACCAGGCCTGCGACGAAGAGGCCCAGAAGCGGGAACCATGCCGTCGACCTCGTCATGCCGAATCGCTCCCGACCCAGTGGCGATGGACGCCGGCCACCCGGCAATAACCACGCCTTGCGGGAAAATCGGCCGGTGGGCGGCGGCCGTCCACCGTGGGTCTTTCAGCCCGTACACCTTCCCAGCGGAACTCTCAGAGGCCGTCACGAGGGGCCGGGCCGGGAAAACCTGCCGGGCCGGGGAAACGGGTTCATGTTTTCGAAGAAGGGCGGGGAGGCTCGGCGTCGCTGGTTCCGCCCCCCAGCAGGAAGGGGATTATCTGGAGGGCCAAGAAGAGCCCCAGCACGAGCAGCACGATGACCGGCCAGGCGTCGACCAGGCCCCCGGCAGCGGCCCAGCCAAACTCCCTCGCTACGCCGGCGACCACCGTGGCCACGATGACGACGAAGAGTGCCACCATGATCAGGCCGCAGCCCAGTGAGGCCATCGTGCCCTTGAAGGTGCCGAGGTCGCTGAACTCTTCGCGGTGCAGATCGATCGAGCGCCCCCTGGCGAGGCTGCGAGGAACCGTCTCGGCCAGTTCGATCGCGCGGGCGGCATCGGACCACGCGGCGGGTGGAATCGCGTCGGTGTCGCGCGGCGAGCCAATGCCGAGCGCGGCGTCGAGCGCCGTCAGCGTGGCCGCGCCGCGGTCGAAGCCACCCCCGTGTGCTTCGCCGTTCCACGTCCAATCGCTCGTGGGATCGTCTGGCGCTTCGATGGTGATGCCGTCCGCGACCGACTGCAGCCTGATCGTGAGCCCGGGCCTGCCGGCCGGTGCCACCTGCCAGCGCACGGGAAGTTGGGTGGCGCCCGTGAATCCCACTGCCAGCGTCGGCCAAGCCGCCTCGGCCTCGGCGGCTCCAAGCGTCGAGAGCCGTGCGGGGTCGCCCGCCACGGCTCGCACGAGGTCGGCATCGCGAGCGAGCTGTGCCAGGACGGCGGCCTTCGAGCGGTCGGTCATCCGGCGTTCGAAGTGGAGCGACTCGGCGGCGGCATCGACGCCGGCCAACGATGCCTCGAGTCGTCCGCGAAGCCGGGTGACGAAGGGATGGAGGCGGTCCGGGAGGCAGGGCACGAGCCGACTTCCCGTGTCACGGCGGATCATGTCGAGTTCGTAGGCCCAGAGCATCGAGAGTTCGAGCGGCTGGGACAGCACCAACGGCCTGCCCGCCTGCACGAGTGTCCGCACCGCCTCCGCGCGGGCGTCGCTCCAGCCGTCGGCACCGACGAGCACGACGTCGCAGGTTGCCGCATCGAGAAGCGGCTCCCAGGAGGCGATCCCGGTGACGATGCCCAGCACCCTGAGGGTTTCCGCTGGGACGTCGTGGGCGGCCACGATCCGGTCGCCCCGGCCGGACGCCGCCAGAGCGACTTCCGCGAGCCTCACGTCACAGCCCAAAAGTCCGATCCGCAGCATGGCAGGGTGGTGGTATGGTGGTCGTAGCATCGGTACCCACCAGCCGGGCGATTGTCGCCCCGCACCGTGGTCGGTCCGCTGCATCATGAAGCAGGATAGCCGCCCCACGGGAGCGGCGGTATCGCCCGCAGAAAGCCGGCCCTCCCTATGCACGCCGAAGTGATCGCGATTGGTGACGAACTCACGTCGGGACAGCGACTCGACACCAACAGCCGGTGGATGGCCACTGAACTGGGTGTCTTGGGTGTGCCGGTGACCTTCCACACGACGGTTCCTGACACGCTGGAGGCGGGCATCGAGGCGTTTCGGTTCGCGGCGGCCCGGGCGCCGATCGTCGTGGTCACCGGCGGGCTGGGGCCGACCGCCGACGACCTCACCCGCGACGTGCTCGCCGCGGTGGCCGGGGTTCCGCTCGACCTATCCGCCGACGCCCTCGCCGCCGTCGAGGCCAGGTTTTCGAAGCGTGGCATGCCGATGCCCGAGTCGAACCGTCGTCAGGCGATGTTTCCGCGGGGCAGCCGCATCATCCCCAACCCCGAGGGCACGGCGCCGGGCATCGATGTGGATCTCCCCGGCGGTCCTGGACGAGCCTGCCGCGTGTTCGCCCTGCCGGGCGTGCCTGCAGAAATGAAGGTGATGTGGAAGGCGACCGTCGAGCCTGCGGTGCTGGCGATGCTTCCCGACCGGGCCACGATCGTGCAGCGGCGGATCAAGTGCTTTGGGGCCGGCGAAAGCGCGGTGGAGGCGATGCTCCCCGATCTCGTCCGTCGCGGCCGTGATCCGCTCGTGGGCATCACCGCACACGAGGCGACGATCACGCTGCGGATCGCCGCGCGGGGCCGAGACGAGGCGGAGTGCCTTGCGAAGATGGCCCCGACAGAGGCAACCATCCGTGACTGTCTCGGCACGATCGCCTACGGGGTCGAGGACGACGAGATCGAGGACGCAGTCTTGGCGGCGGTGGCGTCGAGCGGCAAGTCGCTTGCGTCTGTTGAGTCGGGCACGGCCGGGAGGGTGGCGTCACTGCTGGCCCAGGCCGACGGCCGTCGGGGCGCGACAGGCGGGGTGTTTCGTGGCGGCAGCGTCATGCCGGCCGGGCTTGGCGACGTGCGGACGGCCGCCGAGGATGCTCGCCGCCAATGGGCCGCAGCGGTCGGCCTCGCCGTCGGCGACGTCCGGCCGGCGGCCGAGGGTCGGCGGGCGGTGGACGTGGCGATCGCAGACGATGCGGGTGTTACGGTTGTCGAACATGTCTTCGGCGGCGGCGTCGACCTCGCCCCAAACCGGGCGGCAAAAACGGCAATCAACCTCGTGAGGCTCCGGATGCTAGGAGGAATGCCGTGACGTTCCTCCCCACAACGGCGAATCGGCGGACGCTCCTGCTCTTCGCTGGGCTCGTCGCCTTGGTTGGACTGATCGCGTGGCCTTCTTTCGTGGGGCGGATGCAGTATGCCCGCACGCGTGCGGAGTTGGCGGCCATCCGGGACGCGGCGGCGCAGGCGGAACTGACGTCGGTCGGCAAGATGTTCACGACCCTGGCGAGGATCATCGGCCCGACGGTCGTCAACGTGACGTCGAAAAAGCGAGTCACCTCGGTGGCGGACGAAATCGCGGCACTCCGCGGGCTGCGACCGATCGGCAAGACGGCCCAGGAGGTTGGTTCGGGGGTCATCGTCGAACGCGACGGGGTGATCGTGACGAACTATCACGTGGTCGCCAACAGCAACGAGGTTGACGTCGCGCTTGCCGACGGTCGCCGGTTCACTGCCACACTGATCGGTGCTGACGCGGGCACAGACTTGGCCGTCCTGAGGATCGAGGCCGAGGATCTGCCCGTGGCCACGTGGGGCGACAGCGACACGGCGGAGCCGGGAGAGATGGTCTGGGCGATCGGCAACCCGTTTGGTCTCGACCGCACGATCACGTACGGGATCGTGAGCGCCGTGGGGCGAAAGGGCGTGCTGGAGAGTCCCTACCAGGAGTTCCTCCAAACTGACGCGGCAATCAACCCGGGCAACTCCGGTGGCCCGCTCGTCGACGTCCACGGCCGCGTGATGGGGATCACGACGGCGATCGTCGGCAAGGACTACTCGGGCATCGGCTTCGCCATCCCGAGCAACACGGCCCGGAAGGTCTGCCGCGAGATTCTTGAAGACGGGTATGTCGAGCGCGGCCACCTGGGCATGCTGTTGGCGTCGTCTCCGCCCGAGGTGTTCGGGGCGTTGGTGGTCGCCGTTGAGCCGAAATCGCCGGCGGCACTCGCAGGCATTCGGCCCGGAGACCTCGTGGTGTCGTTTGACGGTGTGCCGGTGGCCGAGCCGGCTGGTCTCGTGCTCAAGGTGACGCGGACACCGATCGGGGAGAAGGTGCCGCTCGGCGTGGTCCGCGATGGCCAGGAAGACACGGTCATCGTCCAGGTTGGGCGACGGCCGCAGTGATGGAGAATCCGCTGGTGTCGGGGGTCCGGGCGGAGGCCGAGGGGGCATCACCGGAGGCGACTACTTCAGCGGCAACGCCGTCGGGACGAGCTCCGGCCGCTTCCAACGGCCGTCCAGTGCCTCGGGTTTTGGCCAGTAGAGCCGCATGTAGACCACGAATGGTCCCGCCGGGGCCGGCAGCCAGTTCGACTCGCGGTCGGCACCCGGCGAGTCGTGCTGCACGTGGATCGTGAGGCCGCCGTCTGGATCACTCTTGAGCGAGGGGAGCATTGGAGAGTTGATCAGGTAACGATCGAGCGGGTTGGCATAGAGCAGGCTCTCGGGTAACCGATAGAGCGTGATCGACCAGAACGCGTTGATGGGCGGCAGGCCGTCCGGCGGAAAGCGGAGTGTGTAGCGGGCTTTCCCGCCGTCCAATCGCTGGCCCTGCGCATCGACGGAACAGACCGGGTAGATCGCCTCGTCTTGGGAGTTGCCGTAGATCCCGAGCGCCGCGGCCGCCATCCGAAAGAGGTAGTTGTTCTGGAGAAACTCACGGGTTCCGAAGACTTGGCCAGACGTGACCTCCCCCTTGTCGATCCGCGCCTTGAGCGCCGCCAGATCGGCCCAGGCATCGGCCATGCCCTGCTGAACCGCCTGCCTGATCTCCGGTGGGAGCGACTCCGCGTCAAACGGCTTACCGGCCGCGATGCCGAGCCGGGCAAACCGGGCTCGAAGGCCGGTTTCGGATGGGTGTTCGGGGCAGAATTGCAAGGCGACGTTCAACTCATCGAAGAACCGCAGCGATGTTTTCTGCCCTTCGGGAGACAGCGGTAGGACGAAGTCGATCGGCGGAGCCGCCGGTGGTGCCTGTTCGCCGGCAAATGCGGAGAGCGGCGCAACGTCGTATCCCGCCTGAATCAGCTTGACGTTTTCGAGATCGCCTCGGGCGAACAGTTGTGTGCGGAAGAGCGCGAGGGCCAGATCGGTCTCGCAACGAATCACCTTCGTGATCCCGGTCGGCATTTCCCCCCGCCACGACGGTCCGGCGATCAGGAAGCTGCCACCATCGTTTCCGGTGGTGCGGCTTCCCAGATAGGCGAAGTTGTGGGTGTAGGAGTCGATCAGCTGCACGCTCCAGTAACGGCCCTGCTCAATCGGCGGAATCGTCAACACGATCGGCTCGGCGCGGAGATCGAGCCCGGCCCACGAATAGGGTGTGTCGGAGTTTGGGGTCTGCACCGCGTTGTCGGCGGGTGTGTAGACGCGAGGGATGTTGACGAGCTGGTTGAAGGGGGCCTTGTAATCGGCATTCGCACGATCGACGAAGTAGGCATGCTGGATGCGGTAGTTGTCGACGAGTGGAAACCCGTAGACATAGGCCTCGCGGGCGATCGCCCGGGCCTCGGCTGGGGTGAGTTCCTCCCCGGCGAGGACGGTGGTTCCCACGATCGCCACGACGGCGAGAACAACGGTGGTGACGATGTGCATAGGAATGGGCCGCTGGCTGCCTGTGACCGGCGGTCGTTAGCCGCCGGACGCGTCGCCGTCCGCTGGTTTGTCACCACCGCCGCCCGGCAGGTCGTCGAGCATACTGGAGAAGTTGAAACCGCCACCGCCAAAGGCCGAGAATCCGCCAAGACCGCCGCCGGCGTCATCGCGGGCGGTCTCCGGTAACGCGGCGGCCGGCTTCGCGACCGGCCGATCCACCGGCGAGCCCTGCGGACGGGCCCGCATCTGGCCGGTCACCGTCTCAAGCCATTCGGTGGAGGGGAAGGCGTAGGGCCGGAATTTCTCGAGCGTGCCAGTCTCCTCATGAATGAAGAGCGCCCGCTGCGGACCAAGCTTGGCGGCGACCGGGGTGTCCACGAGCTGACTCGAGTCGTTGCCGCTCATTTGGAAGAGCACTCGGAGCTCAAACTCCTTGACTGCATTGCGATCGAACGTGCGTTGCAGGTTGGTGAGCGAGTCGCACCAGATGATCATGTGGACGCCCACCGCCGGGCCATCCTTCAGGACCGTGAGAAAGTTGTCGGCCGGCGACGCTTTCTTGTCACCGCCGAGCGAAAACCCGAAGTCACCCTCGTTCTTGCGGAGCTCGCGGAACCGACCGAGATCGCGAACGATCACAAACACCGCCTCGCCGTCGACCACCTGCTCGTCGAGTCGCCGCTTCACCTCGGCTGCCAGCCGCTCCACGGCTTCGCCGACACCGAACCGACCGACCACCTCCACCTCATGCGGCAGGTGGGCCGCGGCCCGCGCGATCAGGATGTCGGGCTTCTCCTCGGCGATGGCCGGCTCGAGAAGCACGAACCGCCCTGGCTTGCCCAGGGCGCCGCCCGGGTGCGGATCAAATCCGGCGGCGAGGCTGACCATCGACATGGCAAGGATCGCCGCGCCGAGATCGTCTCGCTGGCCGACGATGAGCATGTTGGCGCCCCCCTGGCGGCGGAAGATCGCCGCGGTGGGATCCTTGATCGCGATCGCATCGCCCATCCAGGCGAGCGGCGCCACGAGATCCGCGCCGTGGACGGAACCAGACGCGAGGAGTTCGGTGAGCAGCGGGTTGAGGGCTGGATCGGCCGCCTGGTTGCCGTCGAAGACGATCCGCTCGAGGTGTGGAATGTCGGTTCGCCGGTCGGCGAGCTTGCGGAGCGCGCCGAGAAACTGCTCCCGCTGCTCGTCGGTGAGGAACACGACCTGGAACGGGTTGTTGCCCTCGACCATGCCGTTGGCGTCGTTGTAGATCGCCTCACCGGGGCGGGTGAGCAACCGTGCCGCCGTGTTGTCCTCGGACAGGATCAGGCTCGAGTCGGCCTCGTTGCACTGCAGCGCGATGCGGATCGCCATCTGCCCCATCGTGGCGCGGGGGAGACTGTAGGAACCACCGAGCGTCTGCGAGCCGAGCAAGACGTGGATGCCGAAGGCACGGCCCTGACGCACAAGACGGTCGAGGATCAGCGAGGCGTCTTGGGCGATTTTGTCGTCCTCGACGAAGATTTCCTGAAACTCGTCGATGATCAACAGGATCCGCGGCATCGGGTCGGGATGGCCGGTCTGGCGAAATCCGCCGACGTTCTGCACGGAGAGTTCACGGAACAGGTCGCCACGCCGCTTGAGCTCGCGATCGAGCTGCTCCATCACGGAGAGGCCGAACTCGCGCTCGCTCTCGATGGCGATCACGCGGGCATGCGGCAGGGCGTAGTGGTCGTAGAGTTTGAACTCCACGCCCTTTTTGAAGTCGATGAGGTAGAACTGAATCTCGTTGGGGCTGTATTGCAGCGCGAGGCTCGTGATCATCGCGTGCATGAGCGTGGATTTGCCCGAGCCCGTCTTGCCCGCGATCAGGCAGTGCTGGCTCGTGCCCTTGCCCAGCTTCAGGAACTGCAGTTTCTTGGCGCCCGCAGGGCCGAGCGGGGCCAGGACCTCCTCTGCGGTGCTGCCCTTCCACCACTGTTCTTCCACCGGCGCCACGCGGTCGAACGGCACGATCACCCGCTTCGCCGACTTGGCTGCCTTGCCGACCCGCTGAATGATCCGCGTGAACACCTCGTCCGACGGCGCCTGCTCCACCGTGAGCGGCCACTTCGACCACTCGGGATCCTTCCAGGTGTAGGTGCCGTCTTTGAGGGTCAGCACGGTGCAGTGCTGCTCGACGTCCGCCAGCGAGAAGCCTGACGGCATCTGCTGCGAGGGATCGATAGAGAGAATCACGTAGACGCCGCACCGCGCCCCCGAAGACGCGATGCTCGCCAGCCGACGCGCGCTCGTCTCGTTGAAGTTGGCCGGGAAGTTGGCGACGGCGACGAAGCGATACGGTTCCGGAACCTCCGCGTCGGCGTTGTACGCACCGATCGACTCGTATTCGTTGCGGAGGTACTTCTGGATCACCACTTCCATCTGCTCGGTGATGTCGGCCAGCTTTTGCTCGATCAGCTGCGGCTCCGTCCAGATGCGGCTGGTGACGAGGAGCTCGTCGTAGTCGGCGAGATGCATGAAACCGGCAAACTGTTTGCCCAGGCCGAGCGGATCGACGATGGTGAATCTGGTCTGACCGGCTGGGAGACCCGTGGCGATGCGCAGCATCATCGCCTGCATCATCGCCGATGCCGTCTCCTTCTCCTCGGCCGACGTTTTGATCAGGAGGGATGAGGCGACCGGCCACGCGACGGTGGCGGGCTGTTTCCACGAAATCGGCCCGAAGCTGTTGAGCGCATCGACGGCGGACACGCCCCCCGGCACCCGCTCCAGGGAAAGCGACAGGTGGCCGAACCGGATGCCGGGCGGCGGATCGACCGGAAGCGCCACCCCATCGTCGGCGAGGTCGTTCCAATCGCGAAACGCCGCCGCGTCGATCCGCGCGGCCTCGTTGCACACCGCTGCGGTCGACTCTCGGGCCCCGCGCCAGGCCTCCGTCATCGCCTGCCAGTCGGTGTCGCGCTGCCTGGTGGCGGCTGCGAGCTGTTCATCGCGCGTCCGCTCGATGTGTTGGATATTGCTTTCGAGCGACTGCTGGAGCGCCGTCACCTGCGGTGGATACTTCTGCTCTGCATCGGCGAGTTCGCTGGCCACCTTGGCCGCGACCTTCGCGGCGACGTCGTCGCACTTCTTCGCCAGATCCCGCAGGGAGGTGTCCCGCTGGGCGATTGCCTCCTCGAGTTTGCGGGCGAGCTGAGCCTTGCGCGCTGTGTCTTCCTCGCGAAGCTTCGCCTCCAGACGGGTCTTGAGTTCCGCGCATTTCGTGGTGATCCACGTTCGCGCCTCCTGCTCGAGCGACTTCGCCTGGCTCACCGCGGCGAGCAACTCCTGCTGTCGCGTTGCGAGGCCGGTGCGGATGGCGGCCTTGTTGCCGCTGAACAGTCCGCCAAGGCCTCCGGCGAGGGCCTGCTTGGCTGCGGCATCGTTGAGGATCTCCCCGGCGAGCGTCGCCACGGCGGTGGCGGCCCCGGTGATGCGTTCAACAGGGGATCCCTGCGTTGCGCTGGCCGGCGATGCCGGCTCAGCGGGCGCTTTCACCCCCCAGGCGGCGAGCTGCTTCGCGACCGCGGCTGCGTCCTTGTCGAGCTGGGCCAGGGCCGCCGAGACCTTCTGGTCGTACGCCTTGGCAGCCTGCTGCGGCTCCAAGGACTTGGACTTGCTGACCTCCTTGAAGCGAACCTGCTCGAAGAGCTCCTCTTCCTTGAGTTCCGCGACCGTCTCCTCGTACTTCCTCGTCACTTCCCGACTCTTCGCCTTGCGATGCTCGTCGATCTTCGCCTGCTCGCCGGCCCGCCACTGCTCGACCTTCCGCTTGTGCTCCTCGTGCTTCTGGCGGGCAGCCGCGATCTCGGCGGCGTGCTTCTGCTGGGTGTCGGCCAGTTCGCGCTCGGCAGTCTGTCGGGTCGCACTCGTTGCCGAGTCGTAGGCGTCGGTGATCGCCGCCTCCAACTTGGAGCGGCTGCCGGCCTCCCGGCGCAGGATCAGCATCTGCTCCCGGAGCACGTCGGGATGGTATGCCGAGCGGGCGTGCTCGGTCGCGGGACCTGTGTCGGCAGACGGCGAATCGGCTTCGTTCATGCTCACCCGTGAGCCTCGTGGTTGCGGAAGGTTGGGGGGTGGGACTCTGGACGGCGGCTACATGCCGTCGGTGTCGCTCACATCGCGGATCGCTCGGTCAAGAACCTCCGCGAGCCGGCCGAGGGCGTCGAGCGTCTCCTTGACGCTCGGCGTGAGCGGGTCGATGTGGTCCTTGTGGAAGGCCTTGGCCCGGACATCGTGCCAACCCTCGGTGGCAATGTCCCACTTGATGTTCAACTGCTTGAGCGCGTTGGCGAGTTTCGATGCGCCGCTGGACAGGTCGCCGACTCTCATGACGGATGTCCTCCAGCGGCTGGTGGCTGCGGCATGATCGCCGGCTTCGCCGGCTGTGCCTCGTCGATCTGGCGGGTCACGCTCTGGCCGCCTGAGCCAGCCGCGGCGCCGGCGTCGCCAGTGGGCGAAGCGACCTGCCGGTAGGCGTCGAGGGCCTTGAGCATCTTCTCCAACACGGCCATCGACCGCGGACAGTCGACGTCGACCACCTCGCGAAACCGCACGAGCCGCACGCAGGTCTCGCGGAACTGCTGCTGAACCAAGGGTGTCCAGCGGCGGACCGCCTCGGCCTTCTGCTCGGCCCGGGCGAGCCGCTGCTTGGCCTTCTCCAGCGCCTTCTTCTCCTCGATGCACGAGGGCTGGTTGTTGCCGACCTTCTTGAACGCCTTGCAGTACTCGAGATCCTTGACCGCCTTGTTGACCAACTCGGTCATCCTGCGGACCTCGGCCTTCCAATAGCCGGCCTGATCGATACAGATCCAGTCGACGGCCCGTTGCCCCTGCATCTCGCACTCGGAGATGGCCTGGCCCGACTCGTGGGCGAACGACGCGAACGCCGCCTTCATGAAGGCGAGCGTGTCGATCGATTTGACGTCTGCCTGCGTCGACATGCGGTTGCTCGTGCGGAAGCCGGGGCGGGGAGGACGGGTCGTCAGCGCTGCTGGAGGTATTCCTCGACCCGCTCGGCCTTGCGGATCAGGTAGGGCACGTACTCGCTCGTCGACTCGGCAAACCGCTTGAATGTGCTCAGCTGCGCCTCGAACTCCTCGGCGAACTTCTGCTGCTCTTGGTCGCGCCATGTGGAACTGAGGCCGGCCAGCTGCCGCTGCACCATCTGCATCTGGGCGACGACCTCGTCGCTGAACTTTCGGAGGGCTCCGGCGAACCTGCGGAGTTCGGCCGGATCGACGATTGCCTGTCCCATGAGTGGTTTCCCCTACCTGAAGGAACGCGGAGTCGAGTCTGGCTCCGCCTCTGCCGTATCGTACCGCGAAACGGCTGTCGTTGGACACTCTCCCGTCGGCCGGCGATCGGCTGGGAATCCCGGCACGTGGAACGTAGACTCCGCGGCATCTCGCTCTGCCCATGTCCGGAGGTTCGTCGTGACGCAGCCCGCCCGCCCCGGTCATTCTCCGCACGCCGCCGCCCATGCGGCGGTGGAAACCGCCATCACACCCTGCACGGGCTGGCACTGCAGCCACCTCTTTTACGCCTTTGACCGCCACCGGCTGGCGGCGCTCTCGGCGGCAGGCTTGGCGGAGGGGGCAGCCCGGTTTGCGGCGGCCCTCGACCCAGCCGGCCCGGAGGCGGCCACGCGACTCCAGACGTGGATCGTGCCGGGCCACAAGGCCGACTTCGGTGTGATGGTCCTCGACCCTGATCCGCTGAAGGTGGACGCCGTCCACCAGCGGCTGCTCGCCGGCCCACTCGGCGAGGCACTCGTGCCGACCTACTCGTTTGTGGGTCTCACTGAAGTGAGCGAATACGTGCCCACGGTGGAGCAGTACGCCGAGCGGCTCGTGGCGGAGGGCGAGGTCGTCGACAGCCCTTCCTACAAGGCGAAGGTGCAGGGCTATGCCGCCCGCGAGCCGGCGATGCGACAGGCTCGACTCGAGCCCGAACTTCCACCGTGGCCCAATGCCTGCTTCTACCCGATGAACAAGAAGCGAAAGGTCGGCGAGAACTGGTTCACACTGCCATCGGCCGAGCGGAGCCGGCTAATGGCCGAGCATGGCGCGTCGGGGATGAAGTTCGGCGGCCGGGTATCGCAGTTGATCACGGTGTCGGTCGGCCTCGATGACTGGGAATGGGGGGTGACGCTCTGGGCCCGTCGGCCGGATTGGCTCAAGGAGATCGTCTACACGATGCGGTTCGACGAGGCGAGCGCGCGATACGCCGAGTTTGGTCCGTTTTACACGGGCTATGTCGCCACGGCTGGGCAGATCCTTGCCCACTGTCGCGTGACAACCTGACGCGGAGCAGTGGCGGTGTCTTACCGCTTCGCCGAGAGCACCAGCTCAACCTCGGTTCCCCGCGGGGGCACGCGGTCTTCGAAGACCTCGAACATCAGCGCCTCGTTGGCCTGCGAACTCTCGAGTGGCAGGTCGAGCATGGCGGTGGGGAAGTTGGAGACGCAGATCATGTCGCCGCCGTCGGCCTGGTAATACTCCTGTCCATCGGCAGGGTCTTTCCAGAAGATGCTTCCAGCGAACACCCAGTCGGCGTCGAGTTGAAGCTTGGTGGTCGTTGCGCGAATGAGTTCCTGTGCGCGGCGCTGCTGGAGCCGCCCAGTTTCGTCGTTCCAGCGCACGATCACTTCGACGGCTGGGCCCTGGGCGGCGGAGTATTCCGGGTCAAACGAGACTGGGCGGCCGGGTTCGAGCCCGATCGCCAGCAGGGCCGCGTGCATGAGACGCGCTGACGCGGCGGTGGCCACGATCGCCTCGTGCTCCTTGGTGTGTCGCGGGCAGGCAAACACCTCGATCATGCCCCTGTCGAGAGCGATCGCACCACCGACGACCACCTCCTTGCGGATCGGATCAATCCAGATGTCTTCGGTGGTGGAGAGCCGCCTGAGATCCGGATGTCGGTCGGGCTCCGGCGTCGCGACCGGTGCGGAAGGCTCCTCGGCGCGGGTGGGGGTGGGCAGGATTGGGGTGGCCAGCGCCGCGGCCGCCACGAGCAGCGAAAAGGCTGCAGGGTGGCCACAATGGAAGAATCTCGACATGTGTCGCCCTCGGTGGCGGGCGGTGGCTACCGCCTTGGCCCTCCGATACGATACCGCCGTTCCGATCCGGCCGCGATGAGCGGTCCGGCACCACCCGATCGCCGCTGTCCCACGTCCATCCAGGAAGCCCATGGTTGCCACGAACGAAGGGCGGCGTTCGAGCCGCTCCGGCACGAAGAAGTCGCAGCGGGAGCCGAAGCAAGCATCACAGCCAGATGCCGGCGAGGTCTCGAACGGCATGAGCATCGCGTCTTCGAGCGTGCGCCGGGCGGGCGACGCACCGCGGATCGTCCCGCCGCGGGTGGCGGCTCGGGAGGCGGAGCGACGGATCTCGTCGCTCGCCGCCGCGGTCGACACCCTCGACAGTCGAGAGCGGCTCCGGCGACTCGCCTGTCTCGTCCGCAAGGACGGCCGGAACGCGCGGCGAATGGCATTTCTGGAGGCGGCGATCGGCGAATGCCTTGACGAGGTGTCGGGGTCGGGCTCGCCCGCCGGCCGCTGGACGGTCTGCGAAGCCGCGACCTGGGCTCTGGCGTGGATGGCGCGGACCAAGCGTGCCGGGGGATCAGCGGGCGGCCTGCTCGAGCGGTTGGTCGGCCAGGCGAGATCGGCCCAGGCACTGCTGGCGTCGGGTGACACCCAGCCGGCGCGGTTCGTGCTGGTGCTGGCCCACCTCTTCGCGGACGTCGAGGCCTGCCGCTGCCTGGAGGCTGGCGCTGCGGCGACGGTGGCGGCGGAAATCGAGCGGCTTGTTTCAGCCGACGGGATTCCACATCTGAATGGCTCAGGTGCGATCGTGGAGCGCGTGGTCCGATGGACGTCGGTGCGCGACATCGCCGGCGCGATCGGTGGCAACGCGTGGTCGAAGCCAACCGAGCGGCGGTGGCGGGCAGCCGCGACCGCGGTGCTGCGGCTGCTCGGCGGCCGTGGCCGCGCGCTTTCCGGGGCTGGGCGGATGCCGGAGTCGCTCACGGCTCCACTCCTCGACGCATTGGCAGAGTGTGGCCGACGTCGGGCACGCACCATCAAGGCCGTCCGCGAAGACCGCACCACCATCGATGGGCGGGGTCTGCTCGGGAGAGATCTCCACGACGCGGCCGCCGGTGTGGCGATCATTCGCACTGGCTGGGACCGTCGCAGCGTGCGGGTGATGCTCGACTATCGCCATCCCGTGCCTCGGCTGGAGATCGCCGTCGGTGACCGGCTGCTCGTTGACGGGCCTTGGCAGTGGGAGGCCTGGGCCGATGGCCGGGCGGTGGAGCCGGAAGCCGGCTGGACGGTGTCGTGCTGGGAATCGGACCGCAAGGCGACGTTCCTCGAGATCACGGCACCGCTGGGTGGCGGCCGTCAGATTGAACGGCAGGTGGTCGTGCTCCCCCGGGACGGGATCGTGCTCCTCGCCGACGCCGTCACGTCGTCGACATCACCGGCGGCCCTGCGGTATCGCGGCATTCTGCCGCTGGCCGCCTCGCTCGACGCGGAAGCGGCGGCGGAGACCTGTGAAGTGGTCGTTGCCGATACCCGGCCGCGGATGCTCGCGCTGCCGCTTGCCATTCCGGAGTGGCGGGCAGGTGGTGGCGGGGAGTTGCGTGCCGACTCCGGGACGCTCGTGCTCTCGCAGGCGGGATCGAACCGGCTCTACGCACCGATGTGGCTCGATTGTGATCCCCGCCGGATCGGCCGCCCGCTCACCTGGCGGCAACTCACCGTGGCCGACACGCGGATCATCCTTCCCCGCCACCAGGCTGCGGGCTTCAGGGTGCAGGCTGGTCTCGACCAGTGGCTCGTCTATCGGGCGCTCGATGCCGCCAGAAACCGCACGGTGCTCGGCTGCAACGTGTCGTGCGAGTTTCTCGTGGGGCGGGTTCGCAAGAGCGGGGAGATCGCCCGGACCCTCGAGATCCAGTGACATTTTCTGTGGACGACTCCCAGCGGGACCGTTTTCTCGCCAATCTTGCCGCGGTCCGAGACCGTCTTGCCGACGCCTGTCGCCGTGCCGGCCGGCCTGCGGATGACGTACGGCTGATCGCCGTGACCAAGTATGTCGACACGGCCATCACGCGGCTGCTGGCGGAGTGCGGCTGCCTCGACCTCGCGGAGAGCCGACCGCAGCTGCTCTGGGAAAAGGCTGCCGCCATGAGCGACATCGATCCGCCGATCCGCTGGCACGTGGTGGGGCACCTGCAGCGGAACAAGGTGCGGCGGACACTGCCAGTCGTCTCCCTGATTCACACGCTCGACAGCGAGCGGCTGCTGTCCAGCCTCGAGGCGGAGGCCGCGATCACTGGCCAGCCATGCAACGTGCTGGTGGAGGTGAACCTCTCGCCCGACGCAGCCCGTTCGGGAGCAGCTCCTGCGGACGTGCCGGCGCTGGTCGCTGCGACGGTTCGCTCTCCACATGTCCGCCTGCACGGGCTGATGGGAATGGCAAGCCACCCGGATTCACCAGCCGCCGACGCACGCCGCGATTTTGCCAGCCTGAGAGAGCTTCGGGACCGGCTTGCGGCGGACGTGCCGGCGACGTCGCTTCGCGATCTCTCGATGGGGATGAGCGGCGACTTCGAGGCGGCGGTGCTCGAGGGCTCGACCATGGTGAGGATTGGCTCCGCCTTATTCGAGGGGCTTTGAGCGTCATCACGCGACGTCGCAGAGCGACGAGGTATCGCAAACCGTGGCGGCAGGGTAGCCTTAATGGCAGGTGATCCTGAATCACTCCCCACCGCCATGGAAACACCCGTCTCTCCCGCCGAACTGCGGCTGCACGTCGAGCGGATCGTCAGCCACGCGGAGTTCGAGGATTCGCCTCGACATCGCCACCTGCTGCGATATCTCGCGGATCATTCGATTGCGACCAGCGGGCGGAGCCTGTCGCCGCAGGCGATCGAAGCCGACGTCCTCTCCCGGAGTGCTGGTGGCCGTGGGCAAGCGGTCACGCCGGCTCTCGTGGTGGTGGCCGACGTCCGCCGCAAACTCGAGCGGTATGCGGCTGGTGCAGGACGCAGCGACACCATCCGGATCACGATTCCCCGGGACGACTGCCGTCTCGAAGCCACGCGGCTTCCGCCGCCAAGCGTGGACCCCCTCGAGCACACACCCGCGCCGCCCAACGCGGATCGTTCGGGGGTGATCGTCGTGGAGTTCGACGCCGAGCCCGCCGTTCGGCATCTCGCCATGCCCCTCGCGACGGCGATCGGCGAGCGGCTTGGTGAACTCGCGAGCATCACCGCCACCGTGCGCTCGCGACGCGAGATTGCCGATCGGGGCCTGGCGATCGAGCACGCGGTGGCGGCGTGGCAGGCTGAGGGCGGCGTGCACGGGATGCTGATAGCCTTCTCCGGTGAGCAGGCTTCGGACGCGTCGCTGGGTGCCTCGGTCAGACTGCTTGGGGCCGATGGAGGCGTGGTCTGGACGCTGTGGTGCGAGCAGCCTCTGGGCATGGTCGGCACCGACGATGCCGTACGACTGATGGCCCGCAAGGTGGCGGAGTTCGTGGCTGGCTGCCTAAAAGTTTCCCGTCAACCCTCGTGACCGGCTGGCGTGACCAACCCATCCGCTGCGTCGCAGGATGCGACGCCCTCAAACCCAGCTCGCCGGGGCCAGAATGGCCCGATCAACTCATCTGCTGCGTCGCAGGATGCGACGCCCTCAAACCCAGCTCGCCGGGGCCAGGATGGCCCGATCAACCCATCTGCTGCGTCGCAGGATGCGACGCCCTCAAACCCAGCTCGCCGGGGCCAGGATGGCCCGGCGAGCGTCAATTTAGTCGAAGCGAACCTCGAGAATCTCGAGCTTCATCGTTCCCGCCGGCACGTCGATCGCCACTTTCTCGCCC
>Ga0114973_10001528_pt1 | contig 17215 bp, 27 predicted proteins | sample M_140807_MF_Meta_FD_87025 | JGI IMG/M metagenome (GOLD analysis project Ga0114973, IMG submission 87025) | Freshwater microbial communities from Lake Montjoie, Canada to study carbon cycling - M_140807_MF_MetaG | ecosystem: Environmental > Aquatic > Freshwater > Lake | place: Lake Montjoie...
AGAGCTCAAGCCGTGCATTTGCTACACCGCGTTCATGGACTTTTGTGAGCGAGCTGTTGGCGGATGAATGCGACGAGGACACAGAGATGAACCTGATTGCAGGTACTGTGGGCGAAGGGCTTGCTGTGAAGTTCAAGGCTCACCGCAAAGTGTCTGGACGCATGCCCAAGCCATCAGATATCTTGACAGGCAAAGTCACAGACTTGAATGTGAAAGAAGTGTCAGCCATGTACAGTTTGGTTATCAGCATGTGCTACGAACTCAAAGACGCTATTGAGCAAAAGAAAGTTTCGGACAAAGAGTTTCATGAAATGTCAAACAACTTTTTGACATACATGATGAAGAACTTTGAAACTGAACTGGTGGTACTGGGTGCGCGAATTGCACTGACAACTTACTTGTTGCCAATGCAACCCACCAAGATCAAATGCTTTGACGAGTTCCATGCTCGCTACGGCAAGTACATTTTGCAAGCCAACTGATTGGGGGTGGGTGGCGCAGTCCTAGGGCTGTGGCTGTGCCACCCTTTTAGTATGAAATACGAAATTGTCAAGTTAAATGGTCGCAACAGTTGGAGCAAGATCTATCGGTACACCATTGAATTCCCCAAGGGCACATACAGCAGTGGTGTGTTGGAGTTTGATCGAGCCCGACGTTGGTTCAACCGCACATATGGTTGGAGCACAGATGTCAAAACACAGAATGAGATTGCTGAACAACTGAATGACATGGTACCCTCTAGTCATCAACCCGAAGATTTAAATCTACAGTGGGCCTACAGCACCGAGTATCGCAACTACCGAATCTACGTGGCTTCGGACAAGGAACTGATGTTTTTTGAACTCACACACGCAGGCACTGCATGACTCGCTGGCGTCATGAGTATCATGTGAAGGTCGATGGCACAGAACGGGTGCGTTGGTGCAGACAGAACTTGGGAGACCGAGGCGACCGTTGGGACTTTGTTGGCGGTATAAGAACTACAATATACATCCAATCCAACGAGGACGCTGGACTGTACGACAAGCATTGGAGATTTTGGAATGTCCTGTCAGGTAACGACCAAGAAGAATCTCATCATCTTTCATGACCCCGAGGATTGGTACCAGGTACTGGACCGCCTCGCTGAGGATTTTGGTCAGGCCATACGCATGCGGTTTATCATGAAACGTGAACTGGGATTCACCGCACGTGATCATCGTGGCCTGGTACCCAATCGCAAACTGGGTGGTGTGTTGGATTCCTTTGCAATTGAGGATGCACCAGGGCACCACTATGAACAGCAAGTGCATCTGGACTTCTACACCGAAGCCTCGCAGTCGTGGTTCATACTAAAATACCTATAACACAAAAGTACTACATTGACCATTAATTCAACTCATGCTATAATACATGAAACAAACAAGGAACACCATGCACTATTTTAACCCTGACGTATTGCACGCCACAGCAGGTACCACTGCTACTAAAGATGACGCAAAGAAATTTGCCAACTTGATTGGCGCCACAGATCCCAAGCTGGATCGTGTGGTACGTGAAAAATTAATTTCAGCCCGTGTGGGTTTGCTGTTGAAGGCTTCATTCTTTGGCAACCTTGCAACACGTTTGAAACTGATCAATGCTGATGAATGGTGTGCCACTGCCGCAACAGACGGACGTAATTTTTACTACAACACCCGCTTCATTGAAATGTTGCGTCCCAAAGAAATTGAGTTCTTGTTTGGACACGAGGTGTTGCATTGTGTGTATGATCACTTTGGGCGTCGCGGAGACCGAGACCCACAGTTGTGGAACATTGCTAACGACTTCTGTGTGAATGGTGACTTGGTAAAGCACAATGTGGGTGAAAAGATCACTTCAGTGCCTTGTTTGTATGATCGCAAGTATGATGGCATGAGCTCAGAAGAAGTGTACGATGCCTTGTACGAAAATGCAACAAAGATTGACATTGGTAAATTGCTGGATCAGTTGATTGACGAGCACTTGGATGGTGAAGGTGATGAGGATGGTGATGAGGATGGTGAAGGCTCAGGCCGTCCCAAACTAAGCGCCGAGGACAAGCAGGCCATTAAGGACGAGATCAAAGAAGCCATGCTGGCGGCTGCGGCCACTGTGGACGGTGCTGGCAACTTGCCATTGGGTGTGAAACGCTTGATCCAACAACTCACCGAGCCCCAGTTGAACTGGCGTGAAATTTTGCGCATGAACTTGGAGAGCACTATCAAAGCAGACTACACTTGGATGCGGGCCAGCCGCAAAGGTTGGCACATGGATGCAGTGATGCCGGGACAAAAGCCCGACGAAATGATTGATGTTGCTGTGATGTTGGATGCATCTGGGTCAATCAGCCCGGACATGCTGAGAGACTTTTTGAGTGAGATCCAAGGCATCATGGACTCGTTCCCGTCATACAAGATCCATGTTGTCACCTTTGACACCGACTGCTACAACCCTGCACAGTATGACTCGGACAATCTTGACAGCATGATTGACTATGAAGTGTCCGGTGGTGGTGGTACAGACTTTGAATGCATGTTCACTTATTTAAAGGAACAAGAAATCACACCACGCAGACTCATCGTGTTCACAGATGGCTACCCGTTTGGTTCATGGGGTGACGCCGAGTACTGCGACACCACTTGGATCTTGCATGGTACCACTACCATTGTTCCACCCTGGGGCACACATGCCTACTATGACGAAGCCAGTGAAGACTAAGGAGTGCCGAGATGAACGAACGAATTGAAAAATTGATCGAACAATGCACTGTGCAGGAGTTTTCTGACTGCACGGGCGGGTTTGAAACCTTTGACAAAGACAAGTTTGCCCGGTTGATTGTACAACAGTGCATCTGGGCATTTGGTGAGACTCGCACTGAGCCCAGTCTTGAAAAGTACATCTTGGACCGTTTGGGAATCAACCATGAATGAACGAATTATCGAACTTGCCGATAAGGCTGTTGAAGACATTTCCTCTGGTCCTTGGAACATCTCCGACGAGTTTTGTATAAAGTTCGCCGAGTTGATTATCCGGGAATGTTGTATAGCATTGAATCCCATGTTGCGTGACATGATCAGTCGCGGGCAGGGTGTGGACATGATTAAAATGCATTTTGGAATGAATCCCAAAGAAATTACAACTGCTATGCTTGACACAGCCATTGATCAGATGACTAAACAATTAGCGGAGAAGAAACATGACAGTTGAAATAGTTCAGGCCATTGGTGTGTTTATTGTGGTGCCAATCTGTATTGTGGCATTTTTTGGAATGCTCATGTATTTTACATTCAGGAAAATGTAATGACCATTGAAGATTTAGAACACATTTTTCAAAATCAAATTGAAGAAGGTACAGAGAAGCTGTACTTCATGCTAACTGATGGTGCTCGCTTGCCCTTAATACAACGACATCCTGCCAATAAATTAGCTGACTTGCTACCCATGCTGGATAGTTTTCAATACACAGGCAACACTGTCATGCCAAGGTTTACAAAATGAATCCACACGTTGAAGATTTATTGTATCAAGCAGGACTCACAGCAGATGGCTGCTGGGATGAGTTGGGCACGTATGAGCGAGAAGCCATTGAACGACTTGTTAATATAACTGTCAAAGAATGTGCCAACCTGGCTGACGAAGCGGAACCATTCCTTGCTTCGGATCTGATTAAACAACATTTTGGAGTTGAATCATGATTAGACTTTGGTTGGTATTTGCCATTCTTGCTGTGTTGATCCATTTGGGTATCACAACCTGGAGGCGACTGGAAGGCCGGGAACAATGGGCATTGACAAAATCTATTACATATAGTATAATTGTTGCATTGCTGGCTGTGCTGGCAATGGCTGTGATTGTTGTTTTATTCTAAAGGAAATCAAATGAAGCGTATTTTTACCATGTCCGTTCTTGCCGCGGCTGTGCTGGCAACAGGTTGTACTCGTATTGAAACTGGAGAAGTTGGTCTCCGTGTGGGTTTTGACAAACAGGTCAAGACTGAGGAATTGCTGCCTGGTAGTTTTAACCAGACCTTGATTGGCGATGTTATCACATTCCCAACCAAGGAGATCAGTGTCAAAGTTGAAAACATGACACCCTTGGCCAAAGACAACTCAACCATGAAAGACTTTGATGCCTTGATTACCTACAACATCAATCAAGCACAGGTGGCTGAAATTTATAATACAAAGAACAAAAGTTTCCATGCCAAGCATGACGGTGATGTGTACTTGATGTACAACTATGTGTTCAACGCCACACGCAATGCCATCTACAAATCAGCTCGCAAGTTTGAAGCATTGGAAATGGGCGATGCACGACAAGCAATGGAAACTGAAATCAAAGAGCAAGTGATTCGTACACTAGCAGAAGAAAAATTGGATGGTACTATTGTTATCAGTCAAGTGTTGATTCGTAATATCGAACCTGCTGACTCGGTTGTGGCCAGTGCCAACGAATTGGTCAAAGCCAAGAACGAGTTCAAGACCGAAGAAGTCAAAGTGGCCACAGCACGTAAGCGCAATGAGTCAATGCAGGCCAACCCAATGGCAATTCCTTTGCTGAAGGCAGAAGCCGAAGCAGAAGCCATGCGTAACTTGCCAGCCGCTATTGCCAACTTCAAAGGTCAGACCTTGGTTATCAATGGTGTAGTAACCCCAACTGTTGCTACTAACAAATAATATGTGGGCCCTAATCATTGCACTCACAATGGATACGGCTCCATTTGAGATAAAGTTCACTCAGTTGGCCGAGGTCAAAACATATCAAGAATGTAGAGACCTTTCTAAAATCTTAAAAGATCGTGGACTGAATGCTCACTTGTTTTGTGTACAACAACAATAAGATATGATTGCCGCTGATCTTTTACTGCTGATGGTGTTGATCACTGCCAAACACAACATAGCAGATTTTGTAATACAAACAAAATATCAATATCAACACAAACACATCTATGGGCACATGGGCGGCTTGATTCATGCTGGCATACATGGCATTGGTACCTTGCTTTGCATGTTTTGGTTTTTTCCATCAGCGGCAGTTTACTTGGCCATTGCAGATGCAGTAATACACTATCACATTGATTGGGTTAGAGTAAATCTTTGTTATGCAATGAATTGGAACATAACAAACAGCAAGTACTGGTGGTGGACCATTGCAGTAGATGAGTTTTTGCACTACTTGACTTACTTTGGTCTTATTGCTGTAATGGTGTTATAGCATGGGCAATCAAACTGAGTACTTTGAACGCACAGGTTATAAACCCAAGTATTTCATAGGCGACAGGGTGTTTGGTCATTGGAACAAGATTCCCTTTGCAGGCACAGTGGGAAACGATACCTTGATCAGTCCTGCAGAAGGGCCCAGGATCAGCATACACTTGGATTTGCCTATACGCTTGGATGGTGTTGTAAAGAATGTTATAATTGTTCAACACAAAGATGTTCGACGCATGAAGGAGTTTTAAATGCCAACAGTGTACACAGAAGTAGAAATTGATGTAGATCTAGTAGATTTTGACACAGATGATTTGCTGGAAGAGCTCGAAGCACGTGGTTCATTACCCCCAGAAGGCAACATTAACGCCAAAGAATTAATTGAACAGATGTACTACCTGCACCGTCAAGGCCAAGACTGTACACACATGCTGGATCAACTGTTTTATGCTGTGCTGGGACGCATAGCGTGATACAGTTTGAATGGTTTGTGTATGGGCTCATGGCAGGATTGGTAGCTCCTTATGCCTGGCCTATAGTTATTCGTTGCATTGAAGAAGCACGTACAGCACGTCGGGAATGGCGCAAAGACCGTGAATACCATTGAGCAAATAATCCACAGGATCAAGCGTCTACAGCAGTTTGTTGTGAGGGTGCCTGTTCCTAGGGATTTCCGTTTTGATGGACCAGTGCCGTTTGACATGGAGATTGTGGGCCGTGTGGCCATGGTCACTGTATGGGCCGCAACTGAAACAGAAGCACAACGGCGGGCTGAGGAATTCTTCCAAAATACTCCATAAAATATTCCACCTTCATTCTCCTGCCTTAAATATTTGTATGGAAAACGCATCACTTACCCTGGCCGATATGGCATCACTTAAAAACTTAATCGAAGCTGCTACTGCACGTGGCGCTTTTCGTGCCAATGAAATGAGCACTGTTGGTGGCATCTATGACAAACTAGATGCTTTCTTGGCAGCCACTCAAGCCCAATTGGCTGCACAAGCTGAAGCACAAGCACCAGCTGAACCCACACAAGGAGAATCACAATGAAACACATAGGACGACACGGTGACCGCAAGGTTGCAATCATATTTAGAGAACTACCTGGCCAAGAACACATGTGCCTGGTGATTTATCCTGAAACATTACCAACACACATTCACAATACCATCATGAGTATTTTGGAATCGGCTCCTGGTCAACAAAGTCCCAATTTAGCTGATGTGTTGCATCGCAACTTGTTGCCCGATGGTAGAGTTATTCTCCAGGCCTTGCACAATGAAGGCATGTTGAAAAAGATCAACACCAACCAGGTTATTGTTACCCCAACAGCCAACAGCAATGTTAAACTTGATGAACTCAACAAGATTGTTCGTGAAATGGAATCAGGTGCCGATGCTCTCAAACGCATGCAAGAACTGGATGCCAGCGCTGGTATTGTTGATCCTGTTACCAAACGCAAAGCAGAGAAGGCATTCAAAGAGGGACGAATTGCTGATGCAGAGGCCATGGTAGCACCCTTGGTTGCTCCTGCCTCAGGTGCCTTGGATGACAAAGCACTTGCAGCCAACATGCTGGCTCAGGCCAAGAAAATGGAAATAGATGCCAAGGGTCTGGTTGCCGAAGCGGCCAGAATGAAAAAAGAAGCACAGAAGATGTTTCCTGCTGTGAACATGAAAACTGCCAAAACTGCTACTGTGGCCACTGCCGTTGAAACTACTGCGACCAAAACACGCAGTCGCAAGAAGGCAGCGGCTGATGCAGTTCAGTGATGAGTTCTTGGAACGCTGGGAACACATCATTGACGATGTAGACATCACAGACGTTCCACTTGAGTGCATCAAAAAAGTTGTGGTCAAATTGTATGGTAAAAAACAACGTACCATCAATCTTGACCTACTACGACGACAAGGTCTTGACATAGATGAAATTGAAACTGTGATGTCAAGAACCTTGTCCGATCTTGGAGAAGCAGTTCGTGACGTTGATTTTATTCTTGACGTTGGTGCTATTGCTACCATTGTACAACCTGAAACAGACAAACTACTCAAAGATTTATGACTTGGTTTAATTCTCAACACCTGCAGCAGGCATCAGCATACGCTGATAGACAAAAAAATAATCCAGTTTTGAATTACTTTTGGCATTTTACACTGTCAATGATAGAAGCCAGTAAATTATTTTTGTTAGCCCTGGGCAGTATTATTCATGCAATTTTTCCATGGATACTAAATTTCAAATTATTAGAGTGGCGAGTGAATGCACTTGAAACTTTGAAAAATAATTTTCCCAATGATCCAATACTTAAAAAAATCAATTTTACCAAATGAATGTTCAATTACTCAGCTATAGTCAATCTACCCAGGAATTTGCAACTCAAGGCATTGGCGATGCACAGGAACTCATTGCGTACTGCGCCCGTGTCAGCAATCCCTCCAACCAATTCAACACAGACACTAGTGAAAAACTCATCCGGTATTTGGTCAAGCACCAGCACTGGAGTCCCCTTGAAATGGTTTCAGCTTGCCTGGAAATTACGACAACAAGAGATATTGCGCGGCAAATGCTCCGACACCGAAGTTTCAGTTTCCAAGAGTTTTCGCAACGTTATGCTGACCCAACAAAGGATCTTGAATTCGTACTACGCGAAGCACGACTCCAAGACACTACAAATAGACAGAACAGCATAGAAATTGTGTTGGACAACCCCGAAGCACGTAACCTGGCCATGGGGTGGGAACGTGCTCAACAGCGTGTGAAAATGGCAGCCATCGAAGCATACGAGTGGGCCATTACTAATGGCATTGCCAAAGAACAGGCTCGTGCTGTGCTGCCTGAAGGCATGATGTCAAGCCGACTGTACATGAATGGTACCTTGCGCTCATGGATTCACTTTATTGAACTACGCTCAGGCCATGGTACACAAAAAGAGCACATGGAAGTGGCACGAGCCTGTGCTGAAGCCATTACAGCAATCTTCCCAATGGCATCAGATCTAGTTGCAAAATAGCCACTGGTGTGCTACAATGCACACATGTCTCGCAACACCAATCAAGAACCCCACTCCCAACCACCAGAATACAAAATCATTGACAACAATGTTGTACGCATTTCTGACATTGTGGTACATGAATTTAGTATGGGCGATGTAGAAGATCCAGACTTGTATGCGGCGCAACCCTTGAGTGAATGGCAAGACAGTGAAGCCGGCCGGTTTGTAATGTCTCATGCTGTGGAGAAACCTTACTGGACACGCCAGATTGATCAGTATAATTATGGATACCGCTATGCCATAGTGGCCAGGATGCGCGAACCTGATCAAACATTTTTTAAGTTAAAATTTAAATGAAACAACTGATCACAGGTGGATGCAGTTTTAGCGAATGTCGCAGTCATGCTGGTACTTGGCCCAAGCATCTTGCCACTGCACTGCCCGACTATGAACATATCAGCACAGCAATGGGCAGTCAAGGCAATGGCTTGATCAGTCGCAGAGTGATATACCAAGTTACTGAAACTTTAAAACACACTGCTGCCAGAGACATACTGGTGGGCATCATGTGGTCAGGCCCTGATAGACACGACTATTACACACAAACTCCGCCAGTTGTATTCAAAGAAGATCTTTGGATGGAAAATCCCACACGTTTTGTACCTAATGGGCAAGGTGCATGGAATATTGTTAGTCCTGGATGGCGCATGCCTGCTGCCGCCAACTACTATGTTAACTTTCACGATCAAATAGCACAATATATTTACACTTTGGAACACATGTTAAGGACACAATGGTTTTTACAGTCTCAAGGTGTTAAATACTTTATGAGTACTTATACTAGTGCAGTGCTACCACCCATAGTAAAAACTCACAATGATACTCAACACCTTTATCAGTTACTCAACCGTGATGTGTTCTTGCCTGTAGCAGGGGAATACGAATGGTGTAGAGATCATTCTGGATTGTCTTTTCCCATGCCCACGGATCCACACCCTGGCGTGGAGCAACATCACGCATTTGTTCAACAAATCATACTTCCCTTCCTTAAAGAAAGAAACGCATTATGACATTTTTAGTAACAGGCGGACTGGGCCTTATTGGGCACAACATAGTGGCACGATTGCAAGCATATGAGTCGGTTGTGGTTGTAGACAATAAAACCACATATGGTATTATTCCTCAAGCAGAAATTGATTACTTGATGAGTGAGCGCCGGAAAAAGATCGCCGATGGCACACCAATCTATACAATTGATATTGTAGATACTGACAACGTTGATTTTGTAATGAACAAACACAAGCCCAAGGTCATTATTCACTGTGCTAGTTTTCCCCGACAAAAAGTTGTCAATGCCAACCCTGCGCTGGGTGCTGATGTCATGATGAAGGGGTTGATCAACTTGCTTGAGAGTGCCAAAAAACACAAAATTGAACGGTTTGTGTACATCAGTTCCAGCATGGTGTACGGAGACTTTGAAGATGACGTGTTGGAAGATGACCCGTGCTGTCCGCAAGGACAGTATGGGATAATGAAACTATGTGGAGAAGACCTTGTCAAAGATTATAGCCGCCGTTGCGGTTTTGAGTATGTTATTATTCGTCCCAGTGCTGTTTATGGGCCACTTGATGTTGAAGACCGAGTTGTTGCCAAATTCATGCTCACAGCAATGCGCGGCGGAGTGCTCCGAGTTAATGGAGCGAACGAAACCTTAGACTTTACCTACGTGGACGATGCTGCTGATGGGATTGTTTCTGCAGCCACACGCATCATGTGCCGCAACATGACATTCAACATTACTAAGTCGCATAGTGTAAGCCTGTTGCAAGCAGCAGAAATGATTGTGAAGATTGTGGGTCGAGGCACAATTGAGGTGCGTGACAAAGATGCAGACTTCCCTAGTCGTGGTGCGTTAAACATTGATCGTGCTCGAACTATCTTAAGTTTTGATCCAAAAGTAGACGTAGAAGAAGGATTCCAAAAGTATTATGAGTGGCTTAACAGTTCCGTTTACTGGACTACGAAAACAGTATAACAATCTTCGTGCTGAAATCCTGGATGCAACAGATATTGTGTTGCGTTCAGGGTCTCTCATGAGTGACAATTACACTTATGAGTTTGAAGACTGGCTGGCTCGACGCAATCATCAACCCTATGCTGTGACCTGCCACTCAGGTACACAGGCCCTGGAGATCATTGCTGAGTGGTATCGAACTGGTTGGAATACTCCTCCCACTGTGGCTGTGCCCACACTGACTTATCCGGCCACACTCAACGCATTTGTGCGAGCAGGCTGGAACTTGCACATTGTGGACACTGATCGATATGGTGTGATGGACATGACCAAACTTGCTCACGTGGCAGACATTCACGCTATATGCAGTGTGGGTCTGTATGGGCAATCTGTACAGCGCATGATGCAGAATTTGTGGACGTTGACACACCCTGTGATTGAAGATGGCGCACAACATTGGCTCAGCAATGATTGCAAACGCATAGGCGACTGTGCCATCAGTTTTGATCCCACAAAGAATCTTGCCAACTACGGCAATGGTGGCGCTGTGATCACTGCCAATCGTGAGTTGATGGAATTTGCTAGAAACTGGGTCAGTAACGGCAAGCACACAAAACATGCTGAAACAGGCACCAACAGTAGAATGAGTGAAACGGATTGTGCGCAGATGTTGGTCAAGACTCGTTACATTGATCAGTGGCAACAACGTAGACGCACCATTGCTCAACACTGGATGGAGATGTTGAAACAAAATCCTGATATCACTTGTTTAATTGATGACACCAACTTTGATCAACACTGCTTTCACAAGTTTGTAATACATACAGACAAACGAGATATACTACAACGTAATCTTGCCTTGCGTGGCGTTGAGACCAAAGTGCATTACGCAACTCCCATGCATGAGTTGCCGGCATATCAACACTATCCCTCACCTGATCTGCTCAGTGCTGGCAGTAGTCTAGCACGTAGATGTTTGAGTCTGCCTATCTATCCTGAACTAACAGATCTGGAAGTTGAGTATGTTATTGATCAGTTGTTAGAGATCGTTTGACAAACGCATACGTGGCCAACCAAGACCACTCGTAACTCTTCTTCAGTGCCACAAAGTCGCCGCCAACTGAGTCATAGTACTCCACACCATCTTCTGCACCTTTGCGACTCCATTGTCCGTCTGTGGTATCAACAGTGAGCCATCGATTGAGCCTGTGTTCACTTTCTACATCTGGTAAACTGGCTTTTAATTTGAGCACTTCACGGAATGCAGTCCGCCAGCACATCCAGTCTGAATCATGATACATGGCTGTGCCTGACACAATGGGCACAACTTCATGTGGTTGGTCCAAAGTAAAGTCTAATCCTTGTCCAGTATTCTCCAACACCAGTTGTTTGTTGTAAGCAATCATGGCTTGGTGTCCGTACACTAATCCGTTCACAGGATTGTGTGCATGAAAAATATAGTGTTTGGGCTGTTGCATGCGATCAGGTTGCCATGCCCAGTCAAAATCTCTAGTGACTTCCAGTTTAGCAAACACAGCAAAGAACCAAGGCGTAGTACTCTGTCTAGCAGCCGCTTGATATGCTGCCACACGACCATTCACGCCCGACACATGATGCATGAGATTCTTATGATTTGCGTCGTGGGTTGTGTATTCTAAATGTTCAAAGTAAATGTCGGCATTTATTTCACCATTGCTGATGAACACAATGTCCAAGGGCGGATCTTTAAGCATACGCTGACTTCGATCTATGTAAGGATAGTCATACAACTGTGTCCGAATGTAAGGCACAGCAGTGCGTGGTACTACAACTGTGCCAGCACCCGAACTGATGGGTGTAATGGTTTTGGTTTGTTCGCGCCACAGTGGCACATGATTGAACACGTTGCCGGGTATGTAATCGTGGTTGGTAAACACAGCCAAGGGTCCTGCCCACTCAGTGTTCTTTACAGCATCCACTTGACTGTCATTGCCATGCACAATCACAGGCATGGCGTTGCGTGGCACACTGGTGTCAACAAAGTTTACATCATACCATTCCAACAGTTCTTTTTTTTCTGCTCTAGCAGCAAACGTGGGCACATGCATGAAGAACGTGTCTCCAAACTTTTGATCGTTGGATCGGAACACATGCAGCATTGTGGCTTGCCATTGTTCAGGATGCCATGAAAAATCAAAGCCTGTGTAATCACAAATACTAGAGCAAATCCAAACAAACTCATGTTCTGTGCCTATGCTCTTGGCAATGCGTATCAGTGTGTCTCTGTAGTTGTCAAAGTAACGCACAGTCTTTGTGGTACCAGGTATTTGCCCTGCACTACCACACAAGTGATCTATTTCGTAAACAGCAGTGGCCACTCTGTTGGTTGTGGCACGTATTTGATCCACATACTTGGTGTCTGTGGCACCAGGTACTGTGTATATTGGACCACCTGTGCGTTGATGTTGTGTACCAAATTGATAGATGTAAGGCGGATCAAAAGGATTTGGATGCCACGACTGATCCACTGATTCAACTCCGGGCGGAACAGTCCAAGGCTTCCGAGTAGATCGTGCCACAGCGTATTGTGCGGTTTCTAGTTTGACTGAATCGGCCCCTGAATTGTACACAGGTCCACCGGCTGTTTGCCATTGTGTGGGAAAGTGATGTTGATAGTGATCGCTGGGCAAGGGATGCCAAGAAAAGTCAAAACTGTCTGCATCTATGTTTGGGGGTATGCGCCAACCATCACGGCTGCTGAGTCTTGTTATGATACGATCCGTATGATAGTTTGTGTGTTCGTAGCCTGCTCTTGGAACAAGGTACGTGCCTGAATCAGGTTGCCATTGACTGGGCCATGCATGCCGTTGGTCTGCTTGCCAAGGTGGGGGTTCAAAAAGCCAGTCCCAGTCTTTATAGTCCACTAAGTAATGCACAATCCAGAAAAATCGTGTACGGCTCAATTTCTGTGCATGCTGGAACGAATCCACCGATCTCTCGTGTGGGAACCAATTTGGCTTGCGCCCATCACTAAAATAAAATACGTCAAACATGATTAGAATAGATGAAATTTACAGTAATACATTCTGGCCTTGGATTAAGCAACATCATCCAGGTGTAAGGCTTTGGTGGTGTGATCCATTTGGTAAGACTGATCCGGACAGTCTAGTTAATTATGGCAGTGATGACTTAGTTGAACACAATTATACACTATTATGGGACCAAGAGCCTATTCATTTGAACGTACACATGCCCACATTTGAACAAGTAATTGTTAACAATCAAGATTTGCATAATGCTGTAGATCGAAGAAATCAATTGAATCACATAGCTGTTAATTCTGGTTACAACAAATCCTTAAAGACTAATCGAACAGTCGGAGTAATTATTACCAGTGAACGCGACAGTGAGACTGTGGATGCAGTATGTGAAAAGTTTGGCTGGCAGCACTACTACTATTTCTTTCACGGTTGGGCAGCACTGGATTGGTATCGAGGATACGACAAGACTTTTTTAATCAAGCCATGGCAAGAAAGAATCATCAGCAAAACATTTCTGGCACCTAATCGTATCGTAGCCGGCAAGCGTGAACACAGATTGGAAATGTTGTATTGGATATTCAAACTTGGTATGAACAACAATCACGTATCGTGTCCTGCTGTGTGTCCGGCAGAAAACATTGCCATACTAGATGCCATAAAACCTGTTAAAAACAAGTACCCTGACATTGAAACAGTGTTTGCTCAACAGTCATTGCCCATAAACTTTGAAGGAGAGACTGACCATCCCATGCATTCGTGTTGGCTTAGTTTGTTTGACCAATCAGCTGAAAGTCTGTTATACTTGGTTACCGAAACCGTGGCCACAGGACGCAGACATCATTTAACTGAAAAAACATTCAAACCCATTGCCATGGGCATGCCGTTTGTTATTGTAGGCACACAGGGCAGTTTGAAATATTTACGCAGTTATGGATTCAAGACTTTTGGAGACTTGTGGGACGAAAGTTATGATGATGAGCCAGATGATCACAAGCGCATAGAAAAAATTGCACAAGTATTAAAACTGTTGGATGGCTTGGAAGAACACCGCCAGGATATATTTGAAAGTGCTTGGGAAATTGTTGAACACAACTGGAATCATTTTTATGGCGGTGGCTTTGAAGCTGTGCTATGGCAAGAACTGCAGGACATGTTAAATGACATTGAATTTGATAGCAGATCAAATAGTCCACGGTAAGATATATCCTGCGTTGGCACAAACACAGGATCGTGACTTTGATCGCTGTTATCCTTACACTGTGCCTTTGCGATTGCAAGAGTATTGTGTTGAGCACGGTGTCAAACTAAACATTGTAGATATCAATTCTGAGTGGCCGTCTGATGCATTTTACCCTGTAGGCTTGGGGTTCTTTGATTTTGATATTGATTACTTTGCACTGATGCCTGAAAGCATACGCAAAGGATTGTTCTTTGATGATGTGCGTGTGCTGTTTTACTATCACGAAGGCGATAATCCTTGGCATATCAAAGCCAGACTAGACCAACTATGCGCCAAGCACAATTTGCGAGACAACTGCTACCGATTTGTCAGTGGCAATACTGCGTCCCAAGATATTCCAGGTTTTATATATTTTACAGATTTTGAACTTTGGTACTATCAACGCAACAAGTCTTCTCCTGCACTGAAGATACACCATGCATCAAGAGAACGTGATTTTACTGTGCTCAACAGATTGCACAAATCGTGGCGTGCTCTAGCCATGGCAGATTTAAAACACAATGGAATACTGGATAACTCATATTGGAGTTACTGCGAAACAGGTGAGTTTGTTGACCAAGACTGTGCAATTGAAATTGATGCTATTGCAGGATTGCGCACCCGAACTGAAAAGTTTTTGCAGTCAGCACCTTACATCAGCGACGAGTTAGACTTTGATCAACGCAATGATCACCGTACATTAGTACCCAAGTATCATGTCAACAGTTATTGCAACATTGTAATGGAAACACATTTTGATATTGACGGAGGTACATTCTTAACCGAAAAAACATTCAAGCCCATTAAACATGGACAGATGTTTTTCATAGCAGGGCCTGCTGGTAGTTTGCAAGTGCTACGTGATTTGGGGTACAGAGTATTCGATTCGGTGCTGGACAACAGTTATGATCTAGAGTCCAATGCCACACAGCGTTGGATGGCACTGACTCGATCAATCTTTTTTACTCAGCCAGATTTACCACAACTGTTTGAATTGTGTCGTGCGGATATAGAACATAACCAACAGTTATTTCAAGCCACCAAGACTGACCGTTTAAATACCCTAATCAAGGAAATCAATGAATCCCATTAACTCATACACCAGTTGGCAACCACTAGAAGAAGTCATTGTGGGTTGTGCATACACACCAGACTATTTTGATTTTATTGAAAACGCACAGGTACGCAATCAACTGCAACAAATCCTGACTGAAACTGAAGAAGATTTGTCCAACTTGCAAAAGATCATTGAGACTTACGGCGCACAAGTACGCAGACCTGATTTGCCCAACAAAGATAATTTTATCAAAGGACAAATTTATGGTCAAGGCGCACCACTGCCGCCACTGACCCCGAGAGACTGGCAAATTACACTAGGCGATAAATTATTACGTGTATTGGCCATGCAAGAACTAGATGGCCTGTGTGCAGAGTACGAAGCAGCACAACCTGGCAGTGTGATCAATCCACATGGGCCCACGGGCTGGGACGAGAATTGTATTCTTAACCAAGCATCAGCAAGTTGTATTGTGCGTGTGGGTCGTGATGTGTTCTTTGATAACTCAGACTTTTTGCGTCCAGATCAAACTCGCTGGATTGTGGACAATGTGTTAGGCCCAGAATATAGAATACACGAAGCTATTACAGACGGACATGGTGATGCTGTGTTTGCTATACTCAAGCCTGGTGTGTTGTTATCCAGCAAACACGATGTAAACTTGAACTTGGCGGCAGACTTCCCAGGTTGGGACGTTTGCAAGATTTGGGACAGTAGTATCTGGGCTGCTATGGAAGTTGGCAAGTTCAAATATGAATCTAGCCCAGGTGCCTGGTATGTGCAAGGACAAACACCCACACCAGAGTTTACAGATTTTGTGAACACCTACTTGACCAAGTGGACTGGCTTTGTTGCTGAAACTGTGTTTGATGTCAACTGCCTGGTGTTAGACGAATCGCATGTTATTTTCTCAGCATACAACAAAGAAGTGTTTGACTACTGCCGCCGGCACAGGATAGAACCCATCATCAGTGAATTGCGACACAGTTATTTCTGGGATGGCGGTATCAGCTGTTGCACTCAAGACATCCGCAGACGCGGCGGGCTTGAAACTTATCTCTGATTGTCTAGTATTTTTCTAATGTGGCGCATATTGCGGATTTCTCGGTAGATCTTGAACACACCCACGGGTCCACGATTGGCAAAGAACCATGGAAATATGCCATGTATATAACTTTTAACAGCAATGGATATCAACCTATTGCTTTGTTTAAAACTGTGTGCCAGGTGAGTCCAGTAGCCCATTTGCGAGTCTTGTAAATGTTCTCGTGCTGATTTCATGAATACACCTTTACACCATATAACATTTCAAAACGATCAGCGTCGGCACGATCATTGACCATGGGCTCGCCGCGTATGTTTAAACTGGTGTTCAATAAAATGGGACACCCTGTCTTGGCATACCAGGCTTCTAACAACTGTCTTATCCCGGATCCATCTCGCCCAACGGTCTGCACTCTACTTGTGCCATCAACATGACATATAGCAGGGTAAAGGTCAGGCTCACGGCAACTAGCGACTGACTGCATATAACTGTGAGTATGCCAGCCTGATGGCATGTTAAAGTATTGATCAGCATGCTCGGCCAGGATGACAGGCGCAAACGGTCTAAATTTTTGTCGGCGTTTGATTGCATTTACTTGATCCTTTATTTCTGTTCCTCTCGGGTCCGCGAGTAAGCTCCGATTTCCCAAAGCTCT
>Ga0114973_10001529_pt1 | contig 17209 bp, 36 predicted proteins | sample M_140807_MF_Meta_FD_87025 | JGI IMG/M metagenome (GOLD analysis project Ga0114973, IMG submission 87025) | Freshwater microbial communities from Lake Montjoie, Canada to study carbon cycling - M_140807_MF_MetaG | ecosystem: Environmental > Aquatic > Freshwater > Lake | place: Lake Montjoie...
TTTGGTGCGACCGTAGTTGCACTAACCGATGCAATAAACTATTTAGGCAATGTGGGTGCAGACATGAGTCCAAAGGCTCGTGCCACAGCAAAGAAAGAAGTGATTGCTGCCGTGATTGTGACTCAGGTCGCAACGAGTGCTGTGGCGATGGCTTCAATAAGTAGCTCTTCAAGTATTAGGAGAATAAAATGAATTTAGTTATAGACCTGCCATACAATGCCGTTATTGGCTCTGTGTTTGGTATCACGGTGCTAGGCATTGTTTATTTGATTACTAAAACCATCGTAAAAGTTAACGCCAATAAATCTCAGGCTTGTAAATGTAATGACAAGTGGTAGTCGTGAAGGGATTTCTAAACGACATCATCGGTCAGGCATGGACTCTGCTTGGCTTGTTTATCGCCTACATTGTTTTAGAGGGATCAGCTAAAGTCGTTGTGGGCTGGTGTATCATAATCACAAGCATCTTCTGGATTGCGACCTACTGGCTTAGAAAGTCTGATGAATAATGGCTCAATGCGAGAAATGCAACACAACCGAAAACATTGTTCACTCTGGTGTGGATGCTTTGCTACTTGGCATTCCTGGTGCTGAGACCGAAAAGATTTGCTACCCGTGTGCCAATACCGACCGTGAAAAGAAACAAGAAGAAACCGAGATTCCATCAGCATGACTTACATTGAACCGTTTGCACCAAAATTCCGTGGCGATGAGTTCGGCAACCTAGCTCCTTACCGTAATGGCAGACCGCACCGTGGTCAGGACTGGCATCCAGCCGAACTTTCACCTATTCCAGCGATTACCGATGGCACAGTCTTTGTTAATACTTGGACTGATGTTCTGGGCTGGATTCTAATTCACTCAGCTAAAGACGGTCACTTTGTTTTATACGCTCACTTGGCTGAAGCCTCACCGCTAAAGAAAGACACAAAGGTTAAGGCTGGGGACATTATCGGCAAGGTCGGTGGTGGCAAACACAAGAGCGGATCAGCCTCAACCGGAGCTCACCTACATTTATCTATCGGCAAGGCAAATAAATCTTGGTCAAACCCGAACATTCACCTCGCTCCATACGATGAGCTAGTTGATCCGCTAAAACACATCCTCGCAAACAAAGGCTAAATCATGCGTTCTTTTGGAAATGTTCTGCTCCGAATTTTAGCCACATTTGTGGCATCGGCTTTAGGTGTTATCGGTGCAGGTTCGCTTGGCGGAGTTGCTCCAGCAACTGCAGCCTTGATTGGTGGCATTTTGGCGGTTGCCAAAGTCATCGAGAAACTCTCTCTCGCATTTATAGAAGATGGCAAGCTAACTCAAAACGAAATCAATGCTGCCTTCCAAAAGTCCGTTCAGCTAAAGAATGTGAAGCCTGACACAGAGAGCAACTAAGCGATGGCTGTTTATCGCTACCTGTTTGCCGATTTACTGACCAACCAGATAATCGCTGAACTTCCAATCACCGGAGTCAGTTTCACACAACAACTCAACTCCCCAGGAACTCTCTCAGGCACACTCCTGATCAGCGATGTGGTGCAAAACACTTACAACATTTATAACGCCACCACACCAGCCAGAACCGCTTTATATGTTGACCGAGACGATGTGCTTGTCTGGGGAGGCATAATCTGGTCACGAGCCTATGACTCAGCGTCACAACACATGACTATAAACGCACAGGAATTTGAGTCTTATTTCAACAAACGAAGAATCACAGCCAACACCGTATTTACAAACACAGATCAGTTAACGATAGCTCAGTCGCTTGTGACCACCGCTCAAAGCGTGACTGGTGGAAACATAAATGTCATCGTTGGAACAGAAACATCAGGCGTCTTGGTAAACCGAACTTATTACGCGTCTGAATTAAAACCTGTTTATCAAGCTCTAATTGATTTAAGCCAATCCACTCAGGGCTTTGATTTCAACATTCAAGTTGCCTACAACTCCGCTAAACAACCGACCAAAACACTTGTTCTAGGCTATCCGCTCGGTGGCACGAGATACTCTGCCACCAACCGGTCTGCACCGGTCTTTGAGTTCCCAGCAGCCAACATTATTGATTATTCATACAGCGAGGATGGATCTTTAACAGCCAACAAATTCACTGTGTTTGGTGCTGGTTCAAACGAGGGTCAACTTCAAGCCGTATCCACCAACGCAAGTCAAATAACAGCAGGCTGGCCGTTGCTGGAAGATGTGGCAAACTATTCCGACCTGAACGATGCGACCCTGCTTGCCAATATTGCTGCCGGAAGGCTAAACGCTGTGATCAACCCACCTGTAACCCTGCAGATCATTGCTCCACCGTATTTAGCTCCAACTTTAGGTTCTTACGGTATCGGTGATGATATTCGCATCAGGATTTTGGATGACCGATTCCCGAACGGTCTAGATGCAATTTATAGGCTGGTCGGTTTGACCGTAACTCCTGGTGAGTCATCAGGCGAGCGAGTGACCTTAAGTCTGACTTTGCCATCGCAGTAACGCTTTGTGTTTGACCATGTGTAATACTTAAGTGTCGGTCAAATTTAGGGAAGGGAAAACACATGGGACTGCTAGATGACCTCAACAATGAAAACAAGATAAAAGGCACTCCAACCTCACGCTGTGGCTACTGCAATTTGGTCAGCACACTCACACCTGAAGAGCGTGACAAACTGAACACGCTAATGAAAGATCCAACCGTGACCAAGGCTCGCCTAGCTCAAGTGCTAAATAGCAACGGACATAATATCAGCCGTGGCACTCTTTATCGCCACAACAGGGGAGAGTGCTATGGGTCTGCTGGATGACCTGACCGACCTGCCTAAACAAGGGTCAGATAAGGTCAGCACCGCACCAAAAGAATCTTGGCAACCACAGATTGAAATGGATTCCTCTGGTGGCTTCTTTGTCACCAAACCTCGCAAACCAGGAGAGCCGGAAGATTCGGTCTCGCTTTTAGCAGAGTTTGATTTATCTGCCGACCAATGGCTTATAACAAATGTTAGGCGATCACGCTGGCAAACTTATCATGGCGAATGGCTGGAGTCACTTAGAGTCACAATCAAGCCGACCGGTTTGCACACCTCCGATGCGGATGTGGATCAGATGCTCACCGAAATCCGTAAATGGAGACCACCGAAAAGCAGCAAACCAGCGACAGGGGAACTGACCGCAATTTACAATGTCGGGGACACTCAATACGGTAAAGACGCTGCCGATGGCACAGAAGGAACGGTAAGGCGAATCAGGGCAGGGATAGACGCGTCTTTAGCTCGCCAGAAAGAACTTAAGAACCGAGGAATCGGACAGATAGCTTTGCCTCAACTAGGTGACTGCATTGAAGGTGTGGTTTCGCAAAACGGTAAAATTGCTGGTCGCTTGGATTTGACCTTGACTCAACAAATCAGGGTTGGCAGAAGAATCTTACTTGAGTGGGTAAAGGCTCTCGCACCTTTGACCGATTCCCTGATTATTCCAGCTGTTCCTGGAAACCATGATGAATCGCACAGGCAGTTAATCACTGATCCAATCGACTCGTGGCAGATAGACATCGCCTCGCAGGTCGCAGATATTTGTGCCGAAAACCCTGACTTATCTCATGTCAAGTTTCGCTTCCCTGAAAGAGACCACAGCTCTTTAGCCTTGACCCTTTCAGGTGTTTCTGTGGGCTTTATCCACGGTCACCAATCAAACGACATCGTCAAATGGTGGCATGGGCAGGCTATGGGTCGCACACCGGTCGGCATGGCAGCCATCTTGATTTCGGCTCATAAGCACCATTATCGGGTCGAGCAGGTTGGCTCTAATCTTTGGATTCAAACGCCTGCCATGGATGGTGGATCACCGTGGTGGCGTGACCGTTCGGGTTTGAGCTCTCCGACCGGAATCGTGTCTTTGGTCGTTGGCGAAGGCTATGATCCGAGGCGTGACCTGTGCGTTTTATCAGGCGAATAGCAACAAACCCTGACGCTTAGGGTGTTTGCATCAGGGTCTGTCACCTTAAACAAGGGACAATGCCAATATTAGGCGGTAGCCGACTATAGACAGACTCCAGTATAGTGCCTAAAACCTGCGAAATATCAACTCGATTTGTTACCAAAATGTAACCTGGAATGGCAGGTTGATGTCGGTGGTTTAAGGCAGTATTAGATAGCCAGCAAACCTGCTGGCATGGGAGATTCAAAGGAGAGAATCATGGCAACAGCACTAGCTGTGTCTGCCGACCAGAAAGCATGGGATGCCACACAATTGGCAGCACTCAAGCAGATTGGTCTGGCTGACGCACCGCAAGGCGATCTTGCACTATTTCTGCACTACTCGCAAAGAACCGGACTTGATCCGTTTAGCCGTCAAATTTATATGATTGGCAGATGGGATGGAAAGTCGGGTTCAACCAGATACACAATTCAATCCAGCATCGATGGGCTTAGAATCATTGCTCAACGCTCTGGCGAATACGCAGGTCAAACCGCACCAATGTGGTGTGGCGAAGATGGCGTGTGGCAGGATGTGTGGCTATCTAAAACTCCACCAACCGCATCCAAGGTCGGAGTTTACCGTCAGGGCTTTGTCGAGCCTCTTATCGCTGTGGCTCGCTTGAGCTCTTACCAGCCTCTTAACCGTGATGGCAAGCCGATGGGATTGTGGTCAACCATGCCTGATGTCATGTTGGCTAAGGTCGCAGAGTCCTTGGCTCTTCGCAAAGCCTTCCCGAATGATCTGTCTGGCATTTACACCACCGAAGAGATGGAGCAAGCCGATGTGAAAGCCACACCGGTTCAGCCTGCAACTTCGGTAAAGGCAGTCCAGGACAACATTGTTGAAGCCGAGATTGTCGAGGCGGATGACAGCCGTCAGGCAATTGTTTCAGCGATTGCCAACGCCACCGATAAGCAGGAGTTGCGACAAATCTGGGCTGACAACGCCAACGACCTGAACACGCCTTGGGTCAATTCTTTAGGCGATACCGTGACCTTGGCTCAACTGATCATGTCTCGCCAGAAAGAAGTCAAAACCGATTCAGGAGTGACCTCAAATGCATAACGCCAGAGCTACTGATCCGCAGACCAGCTGGGATGCTGCAATGTCTATTTCAAGCAAGTCAATCTCAGCCATGAAGCGTAATGTGCTGAACCTGCTGAAAACCGCTATGACCGATGAGGAACTAGTGAACCTTTACAACAACTGGGCTTATACCCTTGGTGAAAAGTTTGCGAGTCCTTCCGGCATCCGCACGACTCGATCCAACCTGGTGAAGGCTGGTCTGGTTATGGACACAGGGGAACGGGTCAAACTCCGTTCTGGTCGTAAAGCCATCGTATGGAAGGCAGTCGCATGAGTGAAATATCTGTGGCAAATGAATCCATCACGGTTTCTCGTAAAGCCTTCGGAGAAGCGTTAGCTAATGCTTTCGGGACTGGAGCGGATGACGAGAGAGCCAGACTCGCAGAGCTACTGCTTGCTATGCGTAACTCGGCTGTGGCAAATCAGTCGCATCCACAATTTATCGCAGGGTTAACCGCGGCATACGAAGGCATCTGCAAACCAGGAATCACGCCAGACTATTTGGAGCGAGCCGAATGAAAACTTTGATCATTGTGGCTTGTTTCGCCTTATATTTGGTGGCAGGCTTTTGGCTTTACAGGTATCTAATCCCGAAGCCGAGACGGAACAGGCAGGTCTGGTGGCTAAGGCTTAAAGACCGCAGGCTTGTGCTTCTTAATCGCTGGCGATTCTTTATCAAACCTGATCTAAAACGCTTTATAAGAAAGGTTAAGGGAGATGCCTGAAGAATATGTTATGACTCAAGAAGAGCTGGACAAATTCATTTCTGACCGGCTTGACCAAATTATCAAAGATTTAGAAGACGCGTTGGATGACGCTATGCGAACACACACGCTGGCAAACGATGTGATCCGTCAAGCCTATAAATCTGCGATTGAAATTGTTAAGAAGCTCAAATGAATCTTAAGAAGGTTTACCGTATGGCGGTCAAACAAGACAAGAAGGTCGCTAAGGCGATTGCTGCAAATCAAAAGCATCTAGGGAGATTTGAATTGCATCCGGTGGTTGCCGAAACCATCGACTTGTTGGAAAACCCAGACCTGGTGTGGGACAATGACTTTGATCGCACACGGTTACCTTTAGCGGATCTTTTGAGAACCGTAGGCCACCTGCCAATCATTAAATATGAGTTATTAGCTCTTTGCGAGCCGATGGTTCAAGGCGAAAATGAATGGCGGGATGGATTGCTATAATGGCAATCTGGCTGGTGGCACTCACCTCTCAAAGTGGCTTTCTCTCCCTTGCCACTCATTCCATACCTGAGTGCCGCCAGCCTTCTAAACTTTTATCATGAGTTGTTTAAGGTGCGGTTTCACGACCAATCACCGTGATCGCCTGTGTAGCTCATGTCGAGCCAGACCTTCCAGGATTGTGCATACCAAGTTTGGTCTTTGCAGACCGCATCGAGGCGATTTTGATGGCTACGACAATCCGCTTGATTCGCATGGAAAACTTTACCGTCCTGGTCTTCGGACTTGTGGTTTTAGGGATTGTGTTAATTTGCAGCATATTTGGAATCCCATTGACTGGGAGCGTATTGATCCGTCTTACCGGCTTGGCTGGAATGTGACCTTGGCACAATATTTGGAAATGCTGGAGAACGAGCGACCAGCACCGTCTGATCAGAGTTGAGCTATGGTCAGGGAGCGTTGTGTCTGCGGTGCAGAATTTGAGTCCAACCTTAAGGAGTCGGTCAGGTTGTTGAAGGAGTGGAGGCGAGTTCATAAATGTGTGATTGTGCCAGCCAGCGACCGTGGGGAGGCTTTGGCTTCTGTGGACATCGTGCCGGAAAGCCGAACACCCGAGCTACACATTGGATTCCGACCTGATGCTGAGTAAACGAGAATTTGCTCGGCTTATGGAGCGTGACGAGGGCTGTGTGCATTGTGGCGAAACCGAAGCGGTTGCACCAAACCATCGGATCAACCGTGGAATGGGCGGTGCAGGCAAGTCCGCCAGCCGACCTTCCAATCTTGTGGTGCTGTGCAGCCTTGTAAATGGGCTGATTGAATCGGACAGCGTTTGGCGAGCTAAAGCCTTGGAATTTGGCTGGAAGTTGGAAAGGTGGCAGAATCCGGCAGAATGCGAAATTTATGATCAGCGGTCGGATGTCTGGTTCCTGGTGGACGATGATTGGCAAAAGTGGGCTTTATAACATTTAGGTGAACTTTGGCAGGTTTCCACACTTATTGTCGCATTAACTCTATTTATGTGGTACTTTTGTCTTGTAGCCAGAAAGGCTACCTAAACAAGGGAGAAACAAATGAAGACAGCAACAAACAAAGAGCAGGCAAGAGCTAACGAGATCTGGTGCGACAACACAGGCATGAGCGTGTGCGTGACCGAGAGATGCATGGGCTCAACAATGTTCTCTGAAATCGGCAACAACATCCGCCAAGGCAAGACATGGAATGGCGGTTTCCGTTACACAGCCGAAGAGCGTGAATACATGAAGAACATCCTGATTAATGAACTTGAAGAGCCAAACCCGACCTGCGAGTGCGGAAGAGTGGCTTTCTAATGATGAATTTTGACTTGATTCCAAACGACTACCAAGAGTCGAATCTAGAGGAAGGTTCGGCACTGTTCGGCAATCACTTTAAGCTGACTGGCGAGATTAAGCGAATCATTAGCACAAGGTCTGGGATTCGCTACATCGTGATTGTTCACAACTGGACAACAGGCAACGAGTACGAAAGAATTTACGACTTTGAGACAATCAAATCTAAGTTCGCTTGCCTTGCTGGTCTAAAAGACGAGGGAAGTAAGTAATGAAACATCTCATATTTCCCACTCAAGTGGTGCTTTTCGTGACTGCCGTTATCATTTTCGGCATCATTGCCGATTCAATCTATCGCTTCGTTCTTTCTATTCCATGGCTGGCTGGAAGTGTGACCTTCCTGTTCATTGTGGGCTTTCTGTATTTGCTGCACTTTGTATCTAAGAGAGTCTGGGACTAATGCTTATCTTTGACTTCTTTTCAGGCACAGGCTCTTCCACTCAAGCGTTCGCTGATGCTGGTGACACAGTGATCACTTTTGAGCTCGACTCACAATTTGAGGCAACCGAGACCGTGGACATTCTCCATCTCACAGCCGAGTATTTATTGAAAACCTATGGCAGACCAGATTTCATATGGGCGTCACCGCCTTGCACAGCGTTCTCGGTTGCATCCATTGGACATCATTGGCAATCGGGTGGGGCTTTCCCTGTGCCTAAAACGGTTCAAGCGGTTTTCAATCAGCGGTTGGTGGAGCAAACAAAACTGCTGGTCAAAGAGCTACAGCCTCGCTACGGTTTTATCATTGAGAATCCAAGAGGGATGCTCCGCAAGTTGCCTGTGGTTGCTGATCTGACAAGGCGAACAATCACCTATTGTCAGTACGGTGATACTCGGCAAAAGCCAACCGACCTGTGGGGTGAGGTTCCAGGATGGACAGCAAGAACAGCCTGCAGTCCTGGAGCTGATTGTCATGAGGCTGCACCGAGAGGTTCAAAGACCGGAACGCAGGGATTGGCTAAAGCTAAATTCCGTTCAATGATTCCCTATGAGCTAGGGCTTGAAATTCGCACAGCAATAGTGACCCACAATGCCTAACATGAGCAACGAAGTATCAGGCAGAGGCTCTGTCGTCTGGTTGACACCGCCACACATTATTAGGGCTTTAGGCGAGTTTGATTTGGATCCGTGTGCCTCCCTTGACCGACCGTGGGATACCGCCAAACAGCATTACACGATAGAAGATGATGGTCTAATCCAGCCGTGGGTTGGTCGAGTCTGGTTGAATCCACCGTATGGGAATGGCATGGAAAACTGGCTTAGGCTTCTTTCTCAACATCCTGGGGGAGGGATAGCTTTGATTTTCGCCAGAACTGAAACTAAAACCTTCTTTGACTTTGTCTGGGATAAAGCCGATGCCATCCTATTCATGAAGGGTCGCATCAAGTTTCACAGACCCGATGGCAGCCAAGCCGAATCTGCTGGCTCGCCAAGTGTGCTGATTGCCTACGGTCAAGACAATGTTGAGGCTTTAAGAAACTCCGGCATTCCTGGCAGATTGGTGTTATTGAAATGACCGAACGCTTTGTTGGTAAAGATGGGTTCAACCACTCTCACGGATCTTCGGCTGCATACCTGCAAGGCGGATGCCGATGTGACCTTTGTCGATCCAACCGGTCGCAGAAACAAACCGCTCGCAGGAAGCAGATAGCTTACGGTCGCTACCAGAACGCTTTGGTGGATGCCGAACCTGTAAGGGAACACATGGCAATGCTGATGTCTTACGGTATTGGCATCAACCGTATCGCCAAAATGGCTGGTGTCAGCCACCAGACCGTTTACCCTTTGATGTACGGTCGCTCAAGCTACGACATTCAGCGTGGCAAAGCACCGTCAACCACACGGATTAAGCGTGAGAGTGCGGAGCGACTTTTAGCCTTGAAGCCAGCCATCGCTGATCTGCCGGACATTATGCAAATCTCCAACCGTGGCTTTGTTAGGCGTGTGCAGGCTTTGAATTGCCTCGGCTACACCACTCGGGAGATTGGCAGCCTTTTAGGGTTCAAAGGCACATCGCAGGTGTATCGCATGATTAAGGGCAACCGTATTTTGGTGGTCAACCATCGGGCGATGCGTGACCTTTATCAGCGTTTGGAGTTCAAGCCTGCGGTTGCGACCGATGCAAAACACGCCACCAGGATTGCCAAAACAAAGGCTCACGCTGAGGCTAATGGGTTTATTCCACCTGCTGGCTGGGATGACATTGATTACCAAACCGAAGTGGTTGCACCGGATCCGTTGGACTTTGATACCCTGTTGGCAGAGCTATTGATTAACCCGAAAAGCGTACAAATTCCAAGAGTTCTCCGAGGTCAGTTTTATGTGGCTTTAAGGGAGCGTGGCTGGAATGACGGAGAGATTGCTGACGCCATTGGTATCGCCAAGTCCACGGTTTATGTGTGGTTCAAGCGAAACAAGCCTGCGTTGATGGAAGGAGGGCAGCAATGACCCTAAAGATTGGAAGCCTGTTTTCGGGATACGGTGGTTTGGATCTTGCCGTGATGGAATTGACCGGTGCGGAGATGGCGTGGCATTGCGAATGGGAAGACGCTCCAGCGAAGATTTTGGAGAGGCACTTTCCAGGAGTACCGAATTACCGTGATGTGACACAGGTTGATTGGTCACAGGTTGAGCCTGTTGATATTTTGACTGGCGGTTTCCCTTGTCAGGACTTATCGGTCGCTGGCAAGCGTAAAGGGTTACAAGATGGAACACGCTCAGGTCTTTGGTCTGAGTTCTATAAAGCGATTGAAATACTGAAACCTAGATTGGTGGTTATTGAAAATGTCCGAGGAATTCTTAGTGCAAAAGCCGACAGCGGTGTGGAATACGGAGCTGAAATTATGGATCAGGTCGGAGGAGGCAAACCTGTTCTCAGGGCACTTGGAGCTGTATGCGGAGACCTTTCCGACATCGGGTATGACTGTCGCTGGACAACTTTACGAGCAGCCGATGCCGGAGCTCCCCATAACCGTGCCAGAGTCTTCATTGTTGCGTTCCCCGAAGGCAAGTGAGGGTTCTGGCGGTGCTTTAGGCGAAGCCGAAGCGTTGAGGCGTGGCAACACGGTCGGTGTGCGTGATCAGGTGCTTGATTTGGTGGCTGGGCAGGGTTTGCCTGTGAGTCGGGCGGAGCGTAATGATTTGCTGCCAACACCGAACACCATGGAGCATCGGGAGATTAAGACGCCTGAGCAGATAGCGGAGCTGAAAGCCAAGAGTCCTGGGGGTTACCGAAATTTGCGTGAAGTTGTCATTAATGAGTTGGATTCGCCTGCTTTGATGCCTACTCCTACGACCAGAGATTATAAGGACGGTCAGGCACCTCATTTGAGGGAAGGAGTCGTGCAGGTTGATACGGTTGGCAGGGCTGTCATGAATTCAGGGGAGATTGCTCTGCTTGGCACTCCCAGGACATCCTCGGCAAACGGATCAACTCAATCGCAGGTTGCTCTTGGAGCTCCAAAAGCCAGATTGGAAGATCAGGTTGAAAGTGCCAAGGCGAACATTATTTCGTGGGGCAAGTTTGAGCCTGCGATTCTGCGGTGGCAGGCAATCATAGACCGACCAGCACCTGCACCGACCCTGCCGGATGGGCGTGGAGGGGCTCACAGGCTCTCACCGTGGCTCTGTGAGTGGATGATGGGCTTGCCGGAAGGCTGGCTTTGCGATCCCGAACTGGGATTAACCCGAAACCAGATGCTTAAGGCTGCAGGCAACGGTGTGGTGCCTCAACAAGCCTATTTGGCTCTGCAGGTTCTTGGCGTGTCCGTAATCTTAGGTAAAGACACACCGAACCCGTAACCGAAACTTGCGTCAGCTCTCCTACCCTGCCTAAACTCTCTACCTAGAACCATCAGAGGTCGGGAGACCGTTGGACTGATGTAAAGTCAAACCTGCTCACGCTTAACCAGCGGAGATACCAGCCGTTAGAGGGTCACGGGTTTGTTGCAGCCAGATGGTGAACCTGGTTGACGCCTGCTGAAAAGAGTGCAGGAGATCACGCCTCACGCCATGAAAACGAGCATCCTCGTGGCATGGGAGAGAGTGCGGTGTGAATATGGCGATGCTGTAGGGATTTCCCTACCCATGATCAAAGCTCGATGTCCTATACGACTCGTGGCTGGGGGATGGCTGGCACTAAGCCATTCCCTGCTCTCCGAGCCTTCCGACTGCGAAAAGTCCCCATTGTTACATTTTGATAAACTCTCCAACTTTCTTGCCTGAGTTCCACTATTAGGGGCTGAGTCGTGGCAAGATGTAAGTATCAGGAATCAGCCTGATATGAACAAGGGAGAACCAAATGAGTAACAGCTCATCAAACCGGTGCCAGGTCCAACGCATGATTCAATCCGATGGATCGGTGCAATGGATTATGCGTAAGAACCTCAAATCAATTATCTGGCGTCTGATCACCGCAATGGAAGCGAACCAGATGCTGAATCTCGGCACAGCGGAACAGCTGCCAGACTTAAAGTTTGTCGGCAATTCTAAACAGATTAACATTTAGGGAGAGAAGCATGACGCCTCAACAATCAATCTGCTATGCAGAGCTAGAGACACGAAACTTTAAGTTCCAAGCAGTCGGCTTCTCTCATGAAGAAGTTTGCCGGATTCTTAAAGATACTTTTGAGACTCACATTAAGAAGAATCGAGGTACTTTGACATGGGAAGATGTTGCAGCCGATGTTTATGTAAGAACTTCTGAGGTAGCTAAAGGATGGGTTTCATAATGACTTCCATATTTAGAACAACCGAAGCCAAAGACATCAAGGTCGGGGATGTTCAACAGCAAATGTCCGAAGAGAACCGCAGATGCGTCTACTATTACTACAAAGCCGAATCAGTCTTTGTCGGAGACATCGTTGATCCTATTCACGACCCGATGAGCGGTGCGTTTATCGGCAACCGTGTGATAAATGGTGTGGAAATCAAATGGACTCCACTCAGCTACGAGGGCAAATCTTTCAGCAGTCGCTACCACCAATTGGCAACCGTAGACATCGCATCCGATGTCACCGATGTCAATGAGCTAATCCAGGAAGAAGAGGGAGAAGAATGAACACCGACCAATCAACATCCAGCAAAGGAGAATCAATGGATTCAAAGAAACTAGTCGGCTTGCTGCTGGCTCAAGATAACGCTCGACCTCGGTCGCAACAGAAAGCCATCGGTGTCAGCTCGCTCGGTGATTGTCGCAGGAAGGTGTGGCACATGAGCCAAGGGCATGAAGGCACTAACCCGACCCTCCGGTTGGCTTCCATGCTCGGCACAGCGATCCACGCCATGATTGAAAGTGCGGTCGCTGAAGACGGTGTGCTGATAGAACACCGAGTCGAGAATCCAGGATTGCCACCAGCAACCATCGACTACTTTGATACTCGCACAGGCGAAATTGTGGATTGGAAGACAATCAAACTGTCAGGCGTGGACTACTTTGTGACCAAGCAGAAACGCTGGCAGGTTCAAACCTACGGTTACCTGATGTCTCTTGCAGGCTACGAGGTGAAAACCGTCACGCTGGTCGGTATCCCCAGAGACGGATCAGAGAACGACATCATTGTTCACAGCGAACCGTATGACGAGCAGATAGCTTTGGAAGCGTTGGCGTGGCTCAAAGAAGTTGAAGCACAGACCGAACCTCCAGCACCTGAGCGTGATCCGGTGTCGTTCTGTTCAAGCTACTGTCCGTTCTATGGTTCTCTGTGTGCAGGGAAAGCACCAGACTTCTCTGGCACACCGATTGTGGATGACAATGCGACCAAGGCTGCCAGCCGATACATTGAAATCAACACCACCATCAAACAACTGGAAGCCGAGAAAGACGCGGTCAAAACAGCGTTGGAAGGCGTGTCAGGGATCACCATTGATGGAATCAAGGTTTCGTGGTCGGAGATTGCAGGCAGGAAGTCACCGGACACCGAAGAAATCCTAAGATTGCTGCAAACCCATGTTGACGAGTCAATGGAGCTACCAATGAAATCTGGTTCGGCTTCAGTCAGGTTGAATGTCAAATGATGGATGAGGAACAGCAGATGCTTTACGGTTGTGCAGTTATCACTTGCATGACCCTGGTTTTGACTTTCGGTCTGATCATTGGGTCGGTGATCTTGTGGGTGACATTGTGAAATCAGCGGAGTCATACATGAAAGAGGACATGATGCAGGTTCTCGATGGAAACACATGGGAGAAACAGCTCAAAGCCAGATGGCTGCAAGGCTATAAGACCGGTAAAAGAGTTCAGCGAGAGCGTCTACTTAAACTGCTGGATAGCCTAGAAATCTATTATTTAGAAACAGAAACACATCAACCACCGTTTCGGATGTCTTACAGAGAGCTCCGAGACCTAATCAAGGAGCAACTCAAATGATCACCATAATCGCACTCTCAACCGTGACCGTAGCGTCAATCGCCTATGCGATCCGCAGTCACATCAAATCAGTTAAGTTCCTCAAACGAGCCGACCAAATCATGATTGAACTCAGCAAGTCTTTCTTGGATGCCGGTCGTATCTCCGAGAAGAACCGTATTATCAAACTGCTTGTTCAGCACGAGCTTAATGATGCTGTCAGGCTTCTAAAGAAAGAAGGGAAAACAAATGGCAAGTAAAACCACAGATCAGGTTGGTGAGATTTACCAAGCTGCGGCAGAAGAGCAAAGACAGCGACTCATCGCTCAAGGCGTGAACCAGGAACGGAGCAGAGTCATTGACTGGCTTGCCACCATGGTTTGTAAGCAGTTCAAAGAAACTTCAACCTGCTCCGACCTATACTGCCATGTTTACGAGGAACTGCTGACCGAGTTGGACAAGGAGAGCTATAAATGAGTGCCGAGCGTGTCCGTGAGTTTTACCGCAAACAAGGCGAAGAACGCCAGCGAGCTGTGATGGTTGAGCAGTTAAAAGAGATAGCCGAAAAGTGGGAGGCACGAGGGTTTATCAAATCTGCTCAGGCTCTTCGGACAGCAGTCATTGAAATGCCGAACCTCAAACCGGAAATTGTTATTGATCAGGCACACCACGATGCTTGGACTGCCGGCAAGAAGTTTGAGCGTGACCGCATTATTCAACTGATCCAAAACCGCTCAGGTGCAGCCAGCAACTTGGCTTTGATTGCTCTTATCAGAGGAGAAACCGAATGAGTCACTACGACATTCCAGGATACGATGCTTGGAAAACCGCAACACCCTGGGATAACGATGTCGCTAAAACCATGACCTTCACCTGCGAGGAATGCGAAGTTGAAAACACTCAAGAGATAGAAGTGGATCGCTACGCTGACACAGCGTTAGTCGACTGCAACTCTTGCGATAAAGAACAAGAAATAGACCTCGGATGAGCAAACGCACCACACTCAAGAAGAGAGCTATCCGCAAACTTAAGAAACTGATAGCCTCCTTGGATCACGACCAAATGCTGGCACTTAAGGCAAGATTGGAGAAAGATGACAAAGTTTCTCGACAATAAATTCACTTGGATCAACATCCTCTTTATAGGCATTTCCCTTTTGCTGCTGATTGAAACCGCATGGCTCGCAATTCAACTGCAGCAGAAATCCTGCTGGGATAAATGGCAAACCGAGGCTCAGGCAATTCAGCATTGCGAAAACCACACCAACAAATAGGAAGGCAACATGGCAACAATCAAACCCATCAGCGAAGACCTAGTAATAGCTCAAGTTGAAGAAGCAGACAACAAAACCGAGTCAGGGATCATTCTGCCTGATTCAGCGGTTCAAAGACCACAGTACGCAACCGTCATCTCAGTATCTGATGACCACGCCAAGACCAAACCTGGGGACACCATTTTGATCCGTAAACACGCTGGCACAGAAATCACCCATGAAGGGCAAGATTATCTAGTGCTGCACATCAACGAAATCCTAGCTATCACAGGGAAGGCATAACCATGGCAAAATTCACTGTTCTATCCGGCAACTCCTTTGAAGTGCAAGCCGAAACAGAAGAGAAGGCACTTGAGAACTTCTTTGCATACTACAACGGAGGAGACTGCAACTGCGGTTTACCGCAATTTACCGACAGACCAGGTTACCTCGGTGATTTCTGCGAATGCGTGGAAGAAGGCGAAACAATGACACAGGTGATTGCCACCGAAAACGGTCAAACGGTCGGAGACGATGTTCTCACCGCCTTGAAAACATGGGCTGATGACTCTTCGGCTGGTGTGCTGGAAAGAGCTAAACGCAGAGAAGGCTACGCCATCGCATACGAAATCATAAATGGCGAACCACTTGTTGAAGATTAAAGTGCCTTTGGAAGCCAAACCACAAGGCTCAAAGACCGCATTCAAAACCGCTCAAGGCAGGGTTGTGCTGGTGGAAGCATCAAAAGGGCTGAAAGATACTCGCACACAAACCTCCGCTTGGATCAGAGCTGAAGCGATCAGGCAAGGCTGGCAAAAGCTATCCAAGGACACACCGGTCGGCATAATCATTATCTTCAGGATGGCTCGACCTAAAACCGTGACCAGAGAACACCACACCGTCAAACCCGACACGGACAAAATGGTCAGGTTCACTCTGGATGCCATCACAGATGCCGAAAACATCTGGGTCGATGACCAACAGGTCACCGTGATCCACGCAGTCAAGCAGTATGTGCAGCCACAAGAACAACCCTCTATAAACCTACAAATCTGGGAGAAACCTAATGATGAATTTCAAGTTCAAAACTCATGACGAGGACGGCAACATCATCGCCAAATGTGCGACACCCTGGATTGACCCAGAAATCTTCTTTAATCCGCTGACCGTGGATAAAGCTATAGAAATCTGCGATCAATGTCCAGTCCGTCTCCTCTGCTTCCAAGAGTCCATGGAAAACCGAGAGCCACACGGAGTGTGGGGAGGCGTGTCGGAGACAGATAGACAGCAAATGCTTAAAAGGCTAAACTAAAATCACATAGCGAGATACTCGCACAAACAGGAAGGCAACAAATGGCATCAATCAGCGTCAAAGGCACAGCAGAACGCATCTTCTTTAACGGATGCGGAGTCGATGTGACCGAGAAATCAACCAGCCAATCCGGTGAAATAATCACCAGAAGATACACCGCATGGTTCAATGAACCAGTCACATTCCCTGAAGGCACAACCGGAAAGTTCTCAGGTCTCATGTCCCTCAAGATAGAAGACTGGACAGATAAAGACGGTGAACCGAAACTCGATATGTCCGGCAAACCAGGTCGCAGCATTAAAGTTTCAATCAACAACTGCAAATTCTCTGAACTCTCTTTTGCTGATCCGTTAAAGGTCGCAGACCAAATACTCGCAGACCAAAGAACCTCAGCGACAGCCGATTCATGGACTCCACCAATGACCTCAACCGAAAACCTACCGTTCTAATGATCATTGAAAAGATAGCCATAGCGGATCTGACACCAGACCCTGAAAACGCTCGCACCCACGACAAGAAGAACCTCAAAGCCATCGCAGGCTCACTAGAGCAATTCGGTCAACGCAAACCCATCGTTATCACCGCAAAGAATGTGATTATCGCAGGCAACGGAACAGTCAGTGCAGCACAACAGCTCGGCTGGACACACATAGACGCCACACGCCTCCCAGAGGACTGGACACCCGACAAA
>Ga0114973_10001530_pt1 | contig 17197 bp, 16 predicted proteins | sample M_140807_MF_Meta_FD_87025 | JGI IMG/M metagenome (GOLD analysis project Ga0114973, IMG submission 87025) | Freshwater microbial communities from Lake Montjoie, Canada to study carbon cycling - M_140807_MF_MetaG | ecosystem: Environmental > Aquatic > Freshwater > Lake | place: Lake Montjoie...
AACAACAACAGATTGTGTAGCTGTTTTTTGTGATGAATAGACCAAATAATCATTATTATTAAAATACATATATGAAATTATATGTATTTTGTTTATAAGTGTTTTATATAAAAAAATTTTAATTAATCATTCGTTAAATTTAATATTTATAATTTCAAAATTGAAACTTCTCTAAAATAGTCCGAGAATAAGGTATCAACAAACGGTTCTAATATTATTTTCATATCAATCGACGTTATAAATCCACTTTTTACAATACTATTAATATCATTAAATAATTTCTTCATCATTTTTTTGTCATATTTATTAATATATTGGTCCAATAAATCAGTTATCTGTTTGACTAAATCACACTTTATATTTATAGGACATTGAAATTTTATATTGACTTCAAATTCATCATTCACATCCTGATTCAATTGTATGATTTCTGTTTCAACATTAGCTTCAATTTTAGCTTCAACTTTAGCTTCCCGCAAGGGGAGACACTCAACAACCTTTGGTTGGAGAGAGGCTTCCACTTTAACTTCCCGCAAGGGGAGACACTCAACAACCTTTGGTTGGAGAGAGGCTTCCACTTTAGCTTCATCTAATTTAAGAATAGGATAAACATCATCAAAATCCATCATAATAATATCAATGAATGGCTCAAGAATAGTTTTAATGGCTTGTGTATTAATAATTTTATTATCAATCAAGACATTAATTTCATTGAATAATTTTTTCATCATAAATGTGTTACTATTTTCAATATAAGTTTCTACTAATTCTTTAATATCTTCTTTAGCTCTATCAATAGATAACAATGAACCTGGAGGCATTTTAAATGTTTCAACAGGGATAACAATTTCAGGTTGTTGAATTACGGCTTTAGCTTGTGCTTGAACTTGAACTATCGTTTTAGGTTTTACATCATTATAATTATCTATTTTAATAGCATCAAGACGCATTTCAGCAGTAGTATCACTTAAATTCCACCATTTGAGAAAATCATCAATTTCTCTAAATTTATTAGTAATCAACATATCTGCATATTTATTTTTAGGGTCTTTAAGTTGGTCTTTTAGTCCTTCAAAAGCTGCACTAAATACAGTCTCATTTTTAATATTAATATTATTAATATCAGCACCGAAACTAAGTAAAAACTTAACACTTTCAATGCGACCTCTATAAACGGCGTGCATTAATGGTGTATAATCACGATCATATGCATTAGCAATAAATTTTTGAATTGGTTTATCGTTTTTATACACGTCCATAATACGTTGCATAAGTCCAATTTTATCTTCTTTAACACAGGCAAAAAATAAATTTGCTAAACAAATGATTTTATCATTTGCTGCTGTTCCGAGTGATTTAACCTCATAGATAATATCAGCTTCGTTTTTCAATTTCCCTAATATCTCAAATCGTATATATTTATACGTGTTTGGATGTATTCTAGCATTACTGACATCGAGTTTAACGTGTCCCAATTTAACAAAAGGTTTCTTGATTGTTTGCATCTATATATATATGAAAGTCCTATTATATATATATAGTATAAGTAATAAAATATTCAATTTTTTTATATGCAGCCTTATGGACTTATTCGTTCTTGATGAGAAACATCAAGAACGAATAAGTCCATAAGGCTGCATATAAAAAAATTAATTAAATGAATAAATATATATACTAACTTTTGAGTTTAATAAAAAAAAATAAATTATTAAGATAATCAATATAATAATGTCAAATAGGAAATCATATTCTAGTTCGAATACAGATACAGATACGGATACGGATACGGATACGGATACGGATACAAGTGCAAGTTCAAGTGCAGGTTCAGATTCATCAACATATGACAAGACAAAGGGTGAAGAGTTTGCAGGTGAAATATTAAAAAACAAATATGTATTGATAGATAAGATTGGTGTTGGAACGTTTTCAGCTGTATGGTTAGCATTGAATGTTGATGATTTAAAATTGTATGCAATTAAAATTTCACATACTGAAGATTATGATGATGGTGAGAAAGAAGCATTATTTTTATCAAAAGTTCCAAAGAAATGTGAAAATTTGACGAGATTGATAGAACATTTTGATGTAAAAAATCCATTGAATCCAGAATATTTAAATTTGTGTGCTGTAATGGATCTATACATTGGTTCTGTTTATAATTTAATTAAGAGAGGAGGATATGAGGATGGTTTTGAAATAAATGTTTGTAATAAAATAACATTGGATGTATTAAATGGATTATTAACATTAAACAACATGGGTTACATACATACGGACATAAAACCGGAGAACATATTAATAAAAGGTTTAAATCCGATATTCAATGAGTTTGAGAAGATGGTTAAAGAAACAGACGGAATACAAAACATGTTAAATGAAATTAAGAATAAATTTAAGGAATATAAATTAGATAGATTGAATAAAAAGACAAAGATGTATGTAGATAGAAATAATAAATTTAAATCAGAAAAGAGGGTAATTCTAAAAAAGCTTTCAAAAATTTTGATATGTGGATTTAAATTGATATGTAATAAATATTGTTTAGAGAACTACAAAGATGAGGACGCAGAAGATATATTTGAACCGAATTATTACTTAAAAAAATTTAAATTTGATATGAATAAAGACAGTAAATTTAATAATAATTTAATAAATTACACATATGTTTTGTCAGATTTTGGTACAATAAAACAAATTGGTAAAAACAATAATAGTGAAATTCAAACAAGGTATTATAGAGCTCCAGAAGTAATACTTGGCTGTAAATGGAACCAAAACGTAGATATTTGGTCGATTGGATGTCTATATTTTGAGTGTTTAACCGGAGATGTAATATTTAATCCGGAACATGATAAGAATTATGACACAGACACACATCATTTGTATTGGATACAGCAATTACTAAATTTAGAGACATCGCAGTACAAGGATGGTTCAAGATATGACAAATTTTTTGATAAAGAAAACAAATTAAAAATCAATGGAAAGATAGAAGAACTTACATTTGAAGAAGTCATAACAGAATACAAAAAAATGTCAAAAGATGAATTAGATTATGTTGTTAATTTATTGAGAACAATACTAACTAATAAAAAAAACAGACCAGATATTAAAACAATTATAAAAATAATTAAGACGTAATTTTTAAAAAAATGACCCGAATGAGTCTTATAAATAAATAAATAATTAATTAATAATTAAAAAACAACCTAACTACCGATCAATTTGTTGTGTGACCAAAAGAATTACTGAATGGGCTCGAATTTGTAAATTCAGGTGGGATGTTCGAGAAAGAGACATTAGAATTAACAAAACTTGGATCACTATGATAATAATCACTACCAATCGGTTGGATATTATCATAAATAGAATCAAGAATACCAATGTTGCGGTTTATTAATTCTACTCTCAAATAACTATCATATACAATATTAAAATATTTTTTTTTACTATCTTTGCAAAGGTTTTCTTTTCCTTTGGAACATTCACAAATATAATCTTTATGTTTATATTTTTTTCTTTCACTTAGTTTTGTTACGATTTCTGCGTTTGAATAAGATCTAAGTTCATTGATGTAATGTATAACAAGGTCTTTCATTTTTGGTTTTTGTTCTTTGGTATATACCAAAGAACACTTTTGCTGTACGTTTTGTTTTTTCGGTTTTTGGATTGAATTCAAATTAAAATACTGAGGCATATATAATGATTTCCTTATAATGGAGTTTATATATAAAAAAATTTTCAATTTTTTTATATAATATAGCTGTACTTCACATAACAAGTTTCAATTTTTTTATACGGGGCATTATGGATTTATTTGTTTTGGATGAGAAACGAATAAATCCATAATGCTGTATATAAAAAAATTGATATAAGTTTATATTAAATAATTACATTATATATACATTATATATAATGATAATTTTCACAGACGGCTCTACAATAAATAACGGTAAAAAGAATGCAATCGGTGGTATTGGTGTTTATATACCAAAACAAGAAACAATTGAAGAATGGTCTCTATCATATTCATTGTTATCAACAACAAACATGCAAGGGTATTCAATTAAGGTAACTAATCAAATATCTGAACTGATTGCAATCATATTGGGTATAGAAAAAGCAATTGAATTAACCAAAAATACAACAGATACAATATATGTATATACAGATTCTAAATATGCAATAGAATGTGCTACAACGTGGTGTAAATCGTGGATAAAAAATAATTGGAAGAAATCAACTGGAAAAGTAATAGATAATTTATGGCTAATATATAGATTAGTCCAATTGACAAAATTACATCCAATTATATTTAAACATGTTAGATCACATCAAGAAGAACCAACTAATAATATTAATTCAGAAGAATATAAAATATGGTTTGGAAATGATAAGGCAGACAAATTAGCACAAATTGGATCCAGAAATGTGACAGAATTAAATCCATCTACCAGAATATTAAAATGGCAAACACTTGCATCATTACTAGTGATTGGAATGAAAAAAGATATAAATAATAATATATTAGGAAATTTACCATTTATAGATGAGATCAAAGATTTTTATAATAAAATGTTTAACATTGATACGACAAACAATTAATTTTTTTTTTATAATTTATATCTGTCGTAATATTAGAATATTTTAGAATGGTTAAATCAATCTCCTTTTTAAGAGAATTCGCATTATTTTTGATTTCTTGAATAATTTGTTTTTTATCATATACTTTAAAATTTAAAATGGGACCATTGCTGGTATTCTCATAACCCATAATATCGATTTCACCTGTGTCAATCTTATCATGACATTTAAAACATAAAACACATAAATTGCTTTTATGATTTTTATGAATATGGATTTTATTTAAAATAAATCCATCTTTGTCAGTATTTTTTTGAAAATTAATATGATGTGTTTCCAATGGTCTGTCATATTCGGTTTTAGGATAATAAGAACAAATTTGACATTTGGAAACTATAAGATTGGAATTATATTTGCTAGATTTTGATCCAACTAAAAAATCATTGCATACTTCTAACTTGATCTCATTCGCAATCGTCATAAAACTATTATCATTTATTAAACATTTAGCAACATTTAATCCATAAAAATTCTCACCAGGTCCTTCTAATAGTTTTCTATCATATTTCAATATGTTGTTTCTTTCATCATAATCTACATGTAAATGATACAATTTAATATTTGATAATTTCTTTAATCTCTCTAATTTAGTTAGGTCATGTAAATGGGTTGCAGTAATAAAAGAACATTTGTTTTTTGATAAAATTTCTAACATTGTCATCACTATAATTAAACTACTTTGATGTTCTGTACCTTTGCATACCTCGTCCGCAATAATCATCGTGTTCTCATTTGAACGCTTTAATATTGATCTTAATTCTGATATTTCAAGAGCAAATGATGATAATCCTTTAAACAAATTATCGTTAGCAGTAATTCTCGTCATTAAACTTTTATATGGATAATATTCAAAATTTGTTGCCGCAACATAATATCCTATCTGAGCTAATATTAAATTTATTCCAATACTTTTTTGTAAGGTTGATTTACCTACTGAATTTAGACCAAATAATAAAACTCCTTCATGGTTAGGAAGACCTAATTTAACATTAATAGGAACATATTCAACATCGATCAGTAATTTTTCACAAATAGGGTGTCTTAAATTTTGAGCGTCAATAAATGATTTGTTATTTAAATTATTACTAATTGTTGGTTTAATATATTTATTAGAGATAGCACATTTAGCACCAGATTTACAGAAATCGATAATACAAACGAATTCGATCAAATATGCGAATGTTGTTTGGAATTGAGAATAAATTTCGCTCAACCAATTAACATATTTATCTTTAATATTCTTTTTAAGGTCATCTGTCAAACTAATAATAATATCTGATTTTTTCTGAATGTCTGGAATAAATATCTTACATGTATTCCCCTTCTTTAAACTTCTAAATTCAATGCTATCTTTACTTAAAATAACATTGTTTATTTTAATTGTTTTATTATCCTCAAAATATTGTTGTAACAACTCTGATCTTCTCTTTGTCAAACACAAATAATAACCATCATTCTCATTATAATCAACATAAATTAATGTTTCATTTTGAGAAGTATCATCTTCATCTAACATTTTTTTTGTCTTCTTTTTTGGCATCTGTGTATTCAAAATTGAATTAAATGTTAGTTCAACCATATTAATAAATTTCTTACAATCATTTATTTCATTTATAATATCATCTATATCTCGATATTTTCCTGTTTTAAATATTGGACCTGTTATATCATTCAATAAATATTTCGATAATTCATCATAGTTCAATGTATTATCAAATAATTGAAGCATCTTATTTACATCATTTATTAATTTATTTTTTGGATAAGATAATATATTAATATTGATGTCCACGTTGTTTAACAGATGAGATGCACTTTTTAATCCATTGATACAATTATATAGGTCTAAAGGATGTATTTGTTGAATAGAAATCTTTCGAACTAATCTTTCAATATCTGGAATATTTAACATAGTTTCAATTTCTTTCCAATATTCGTCTTTTATAAATTGTTCTATTATGTCATATCTTTGAACTATTTTTTGAATATTTAAAAGTGGATTAACCAAACTATCTTTCAAAAATCTACGTCCCATTGATGTACTTGTTTTATTAATAACATCAAATAATGATTTATATTGAGTATTTTGAGAGAACATATTAGAGATGTTAGTTGTATCATTATTAAAAACATTAAGTTGATAAATTGCATTATTACCAAGATGCATATAATTATCTTTTTCGATAATTTCTGGAATATTAAGATTATTTATTAGTTTTTTATTATGGTCGTAAATATAGTTCAAAATAATTACCAATGAAAGTCTTCCATAATTCAAACGTTCTAAATTAATATCTTCAATAATATTATTTGAATTATAAAATTTAGAGCCATAAACAGTTTTAAAAAGTTCTTTTTGATATTTAATTTGTTGGATATTAGAACGTTTTTTTAATAGTGCATCCAGTGTTTGTGAATGTAAAATTTTATCACTCAATTCTAAATATGCAATTAATTTGTTAATTGGAATTGTTTTCAGATTATTGGTTGTAATAATATATTCTTTACACGAATAACTTTGGATTATCTTTGTGATATCATCTAATGATATATTCTCATCTGACTTTAAAGAATAACTTTCATGAACCATTGTTTTACCCGTTGTAATATCCACAATGGATGAACCGACAACGAACATAGATGGACTATTTGTATTAGTAATTTCTTCGATGTAGATGGATATAATATTATTTGAGTCTGGATTAGATACTTCTTCACAATAAGTACCTGGACTATAGATACCAGTAATTTCTCTTTTAGGGTTTGGAGGTGGTGACACTTGGTCTATAATTACAACAGTTAAAAGATTTTCAACTAATATTTTAAGATGTTTTTGTAAAGTGGCTGTTGGAAATCCCAACATGTAAGGATTTTTAATATCAACAACTGGATTTGATTTATTTCTTTTTGACACCACAAAATTTAATATGTCACCAATCTTATTCAATTCAAATCCTTTATCCAATGTTTGATAGGCTTCATGAAATGAACCAACTTGCATCAAAACAATTGTGTTTGGTCCATATTTATCTTGATATTTCTTTTGATAGTCAAAATAATCTTCAATTAAATTTTGTACCGTCATTTTATTATAATAATTATTATCATAAAATGTTTAAATTAGTTTAAATAAAATTGAATAAGGTGAATAATTTGAATAATTAGAAATGATCTAAGCGAGTTTATTAAAAAGCATACGTTTAATTTGGTGATAAATGAATGCTTTTAAGGTTTCTTTATCATCTTCAACGTCCCATAAATTTATACCAGCTTTTTTGCGATATTTTTCAATAGTATTTGCTAGATCGCTTTTTTTATAAACATTTGATAAAAACCATTCAGCCTTACCTTCAACGTCTTCACTAGAATATTTATTATTTTCTGCTTCAGTTAAAGAAGATACTAATTCGTAGTTATTTTTTTTTCCATTGATATATTTGAATACTTTAGTGAAATCAAAGATCCATTTGTTTTCTAATTTATCCCATAATTTATTATATACTTTTTTCTGTATTTTTAGATCAGTATTTAAATCGGGATAATTTGTGTAAAACACTGGAGATAATGGAAAGTATGAACTAAATGTACGAAAAGGATCATAAACTATTCTATTTTCTAATAAAATGTCAGTAGCTAGTGGCATTAATGAAACAGGTTGATAAACTTCATCATATAATGGTGATAGAGAAACTATTGGCGAATTTACAAATAAACTCATTCGTTATATATTATATGCAAGAAATTTTTTAATTTTTAATTGTAAATTAAATGGATAATTCTTTTTATTTAAATCATATTTTTTATTTATTGTTTTTAATATCTTTACTATTGTTTTATCTTCAATCTCATCATTTTTAAATAGTACCTTTATTAATTCGATCCATTTGACGATATCAGTTTCCATTGCATCCTTGTATTTTATATATGTCAAATCTAATATTCGCGATTTTGACTGTACCAATAAATCATCATTTTTTTTTATATAATTTATAATATCATCCATGTTTTTTAATCCAAAATATGACGATAAATAATTTTCTGGATTAATAGGACTCTTGAAACTATTTATTGGCTCATTACTATATGGTGTTTTTGAATCACAATTCATTAAAACATCAAATTTCTCATGATCGTTAATACCACATACTCCTAAATTTTTTTTAGAAGGATTAATGACACTTAAAAATGGATGTAAAATAAAATCATCACCTGCTTTGTCTGTTAATATATTGTAACAATTTGTTATACAAGATTTTTTATTTTCCATTATAAATAAAATATATATTATATTATTATATTTAATTATGAATTTATTCGATAATTTAATTGACCTTACTAATGTTGAAAATAATCCTTTTAATTTATTAAATCAAAGAGATGAAACAACATCTAAACCATCTTTGGAAAATCAATTGCAAGTCCTTAAAGAGTTTGATGCATTAACTAAAGAATTTAATTCAAATCTTGAAAGTAAAAATAGTATGTATAAAACAATTAAAAAAATGAGAGCTTTACATGGCAAAACTATCAAATCTTTCTATACTCAATTACTTACACAAAATAATATGAGTCAAGATGACTTTCTCGTTCTTAGTACTGTCGACACTACCTTTAATAACATGCGTAACGTTATCAAACAAGCCGAAAATATTATTAAAGATACTAAACCCGACCCTAAACCAATCGTTAAAGATGATAAAGATACAAAAAAAAGTTCCAATAAATCCAATCCAATCAATAATGATTTCAAAGATATCAATCCAGATTTACCATCAATTGTATTGTTTTATAAAGATTGGTGCGGTCATTGCAAACAATTTAAACCTGTTTGGAATGAATTTACAAAAATTACTGATAAAAAATATATTAATGTTTTAATGACTGATGATGATAAAATTATAAAAAATAATAATGTAGATGGTTTCCCAACCGTTAAATTTTTTAAAGATGGTGAAAGTGATGTTTATAGTGGCGAGCGAACTGTCAGTGGATTATCTGATTTCGTTAATGGAATCTTAAACGTTCAGGCAGCTAAACCATTAGCTTCTAATTAATCTTCAAATAATTTATTGTAAGTAATACAATGATATAATGGTAACACAATATAATAACTCAATAAAACATCTACACTATAATGATTCCTTGCTAATACAATACATGCTGCGTATATTATTTGCAATATTAATAACAATATGAAAGATGATAGATTGATGATATCAAACTTATATGCAATTAACACTGCCAATAATGTAAATGATGTATGATTACTAAAAATTTTATCATTACAATGACCGTTAAATAAAACACTAAATGATACTTCTTTCATATTGCACGTTGTATCCGATTTTGGTACATCTGTCGCTAATAAAGCAAATGAACGTAATATTGCTATTATTGAAAATATGTTTATAAAATAAACTAATGTTCTTTTTTTTGAGTTATTGAAAACTAATGGAATTATAAATAATAATCCAACTATGTCAATAATGTTTTTATAATCATTCAAATTAAATTCTAAACTATGAATTATGTCATATAATGGCTCTTTTAAATGAGTTCCATTTGCATTTATTCTTCTTAATGTTATATATGTCACATAGCAATGTATTAATAAAGCAATTACTGGTAATATCATTTATTATTATTATTATTATATCATATAATAAATTTTTATTATTTGTCATTTAATTATCTTGAGGTTCCTGACAATGTTTTTGACATTTCTTTCTATATTCTCTACGATCCTTTCTATACAGATTTGCAGCATCTGCATTTAATGGTGAATCTGGATTCGCATCTGTTAAGAGCGATTGAATAGATAATAATATCTTATAAAAACTTAATGCTGGACTCCAATTATATGCTTTCAATATATCAACACAAATATCTCCACTTTGAAATGAAACATTCGGATGATATATTTTTGTAATAAACCTGATGTTTGGTGGCTCAAATGGATATTTGTTTGTGAAATTAACGTTCAATCTAAATATACCTCCCTCATAATCCGAATCATGTGGTCCATATATTATACAAACTAATTTTGTAATGTCTTTTTCATTCATCACCATCTCAATACCAGCTTCTTTACATTCAGCATAGTCCCGATTAAGTCTTTTGATAAGTGTTGCAGTTGTCTTTTCTTGGTTCATTATATATATATATATTATCTATTATAATTTTATATAAGCAATAATATTATCAATTTTTTCTATATACAAAAAAAATTGATATTATCAATCTCTAATATTTAAAAATATAACAATAACTATATATTATTAAATGGATATCAGCACTAAACGAGCTATACGTATTATTACTAATCAACTTGCTGCTTATGAAAAAAGTCCATTAGATGGACTATATTTAAATCAAGACCCTAATAATGCCCTAAAAATTAATTTTACTCTTGTAGGACCAAAAGAAACTCCTTGGGAAGATTTAGTAATCAAGGGAATTATTAATATCCCATCAAATTATCCATTTGGACCTCCAGAACCTAAATTTACTACCAAAACATACCATCCTAATATTTATCCAGATGGTAAAGTATGTTTATCAATTCTGAATTCAGTTCAAGATGAAACAGGATATTTTAAAGAGTCCGAATTATGGACTCCTGCATTAGGATTGACACAAGTATTCTTATGTATTTTAAATCTATTTACTGAACCAAATTTGGAATCACCCGCAAATTTAGATGCTAAACTTCTTTATCAAAATGATATTAAATCTTTTACTAAGATGGTTCGTAAAGAAATCAAAGAATAAAAGTTAAAAATTTGACATTAAGCTCTGCGGCTTGCCGCTGACGCTTTAGCCGCCGTGTAAAAGTGAATTTACTCTCCAGAGGCTCTCCGCCGAGGCGAGCCTCAGCCGCGTGTGATTTATAATATAAAATAATAAATAATATATGATGTAAAACATCATATATTATTTATTATTTTATATTATAATCAGAGTTAAATTCATTTAATTAATTTTTCTATATGCAGCCTTATGGATTTATTGATCTTTAGATGTAAAACATCTAAAGATCAATAAATCCATAAGGCTGCATATAGAAAAATTGATATTTTTTTTATTTAAATAGATATAATATTATTAAATATATATATAAATATGAGTGTATCATTGATGGAACTATATAATTTTTTAAATAGAAAGAGTAATACGATGAGTGAATATATGTCAAGTATAAAATCAGTAAAAAAACTATCAGATAAAATACATTTGGACTATAAATTTGTTGTTACAAATTTTTCTTATAACAATACACTAAATAATTTATTTTTTTGTTTAATGTATAATGGAGTTATTCAAGGCTATGCTAGTGTTTTTGATGAATTATTAGAAGGATACGATCAATATGACAGATCTATAATAAATTTGAATGCAAAGCCGATAGAGGACCAAAGGAATAATTTAATAGAATATATAAATGATGATAATTTTGATTTGCAGTTTAGTAAAAAAAAATTAATACAATTGATATCAAATAATCAGTACAATCATGAAATAATTTTAGTTTTGTCACACATCTATAAAGTGAATATTTTTATATTTTATAAAGATATTAATATATTCAAATCATATTATAATGAAGACAAATTTAACAAGATGTTTCCAATTATATTTCTACAATATTGTACTGATATTTATTCGAATGGAGACACATTACAAGTTATGAGTATTAATCATCTGCAAAATAAATTTATATTTAAGTGGGAAGATGTTAAAAATATTATAAATGAGAATATAGCAAATATATATTCAATTGGAATTGAAGAAAATAAATCATTTATAATAGATGAAAATGACGGACCTGCAACGGCACATATTAATGTAAATGTATTAAATAAATTGGATAAAAAAAATGAAACAATATTAATATCAAACTATCTAGTTGATAATGATAAGATTGGTGATGAGAAGTTATTTAACAAAATTATGAAACAATAATGTTTCAAACTATGTTCTTTTATTTTTTCGTTATAATATATAAATATTTATATATTATAAGTAAATGATATTTCTCTCTTTAATAGAAATATACTTGATAAATTTTTCGGAAAATACTGACGAGAACTTGCGTGAAACTGATAATTATGATTATAATTACATTAAAAACATAATAATAATATGCACGTTTGGATCTATAATTTACCTATTATTGCATCAAGTAAATCAAAATACAGATACTGTTTTTAAATTTGAAATGTATAATAAAATAATAATATGTATTATGATTGTTGATATTTTGATCTGTTTATTTTTTATATCTAAATATTTAATCAATTATGGTGTTAAACATATTTAATCACTGTCTTCATCAGTTTCAGTCTTTTCTTTATTTTTAGAATCTAAGATACTTTTCGGTATATATTTTGTTGCTAAAACGTTGCCTAAATTATTTCTAACATCTTCAAATTCTTTTTTACCATTACATATAGCAAAAATATCGTCTAACATTTTATATAACATACTAATATCATTATTTTTAACAACCATTTTATAAATTGCACCATAATTCTCAATAAATGAAGGAAACAATGTTTCCATTTTTTTATTAAATTCCATTTCACTCATTAACTTTGATGTTAAATATTTTTCTTTTTGTTTTAATAAAACGCTCACACATTCTTTAACCATTATTAGTTCTTTCTTTTTATCAGCATTGTTCCAATTTGCCATAATATATATTATTATATTATTATATTATAATATATATTATAATCTTTAACTCATTCTTTTATTTATTGCGTTTGAATTTTCTAATATCTTATTTTTAATGTTTTTCAACACTTCCAAATAATCAACTTTATTTATTGGTAAAAATGTTGATAAAAAATATTCAGTTGATAATATTTGTTCGTCAGAATAATCTCTATACAGATCTCCAAACGACTCTTCACTATTTATATATGTTATTATCTTGTTCTCATATTTGTGTTGTTCTACTCCTAACTTGATGTTTATATATGACAATGTCTTTAAAATTTCTTTAGATACTGTAATATCACTCATCATATCTGTTATATGACCTGACTTATTATCGACTGCACTTTCTACCTTACTCACAAATTTTTCTAGCTTCTTTGATATATTACTATAATTTTTTTCTATCAATCCAAAACATACCACATATCTTAAACTTGATGTTGGTCTAACATAATGTGGTTTATGTATTACTACACCCTCAAATATACATCTCAATATGGTTATCAATTTAATAGTCGGCATTGTAAATGTATCATTAAAAGTAATAATTAGATTACCTCCATTTACGAGACCCATTAATAAAGTATTTATATTTTTTAGTAATATTGGATAGTATAAAGGTTCTTGATCTAAAACCGTTTGAAAATCAAAATGTGTAAATATACCTAAACTATAATTCTTATCTGAATAACTTATAGATGTGTTTGAAAAACTTTTATTTGAAAAATTAGTTAGGGCATCTTTGATTATATCAGTTTTTTTTGAAATTATATTTATTTTATTATTTTTTTCGTTTAATAGATTATGAGACATTAATAGTTCCCACATTTGTAGAAACAATGGATCAGATAAAACTTCTTCCGACATTTTAGACTTATCAAAATATTTTTTTAGTCCATCTAATAATTCATTCTTTTTTTCAGTTTCTGTTAGGATTGGTTCGAAGTTATTTGCAATCCAATGCGTCTCTCTCTTAGATCCAACTTTCTCGATGGCTTTATTAAAATTTTCATAAGATTGATGAAAAAAATAGGTGTATCCAAGAGAACACAATGGTTGTGGTGTATAAGCTGACATATCATAATTAAAAGATGAGTTTAATATTAACTCTTTGTCCTCTTTTCCAATAATTGGCAAAACATAGCTTTTTAAATCTAAATTAACAGATGTCATTAATATTAATAATATATATAATTTTATATTCTTTATTTGCCTATATATAAATAAATCAATTTTTTAGAGTATTAATTAATATTGTTATATTGAAAATTTCCTTCATACACCAAATCACCATTATTACCGAATAACATTCCATTACCATGTCTATCACCCATTGAAAATGAACCAAAATATTCTTGGGTTCCGTTTTCATGATAAGATGTGCCTATACCATGATATTTACCATTTTTATATTCACCCTCATATTTTTTTGAACCATTTGTGTAATATTCTGTTCCAGATCCATTATACATATTATAATCTTGACCGACAGATACAATTCTTTCGTCCAATGAAAATGAGCCTTCATATATTTTCTGTTCGTTGTTTGTTATAACACCTTTGGAAAATCTACTATTTACAAATTTCCCTTCAAATTTATTAATTCCATTCCAAGTACTATAATAATATATACCTTCATTTAAATATTGTAATATATATTCAAGTATCATGTTCTTCATTACCGATATTTCTTTTACATAACTTCCTGAATACATCAAATGCATGTCGTTTCCATCTACTCTTGATTTAATGGTGCCTGCAATGAAACAATCATCTGCAAACTTACCTTCAAATTCGAACTGCGGAATGCAATTTATATTGTTTGAATTAGGGATTAATGTTCTGTAAATTCCATTCCCTTCAAATTTATTGTTTTTCACATTCCCTTCATAAATTATATGTCCGTATTCATTAAATAATACTATTTCACCGTTATAATTAACATCTAATAAATTATGTTTTATTTTTTCTAATTTATTAATATCTAATGGACTTTTGATTGCGTCATATATTGTGTCAAATGAATCAACAATATTTTTGGTAGTTCGAAATAGTTGTGGTGTATTTGATTGTGGATTATTTTTAAAATCTAATGATTTTACTGCTTTGCCTTGGACGTATTCGCCGATTTGAATTATATTTTCGTTACTATCAAACGACACACCCAATCCATCATACTTTCCTGTTTTAAATGAACCATAATATGTTTTTTTGTTATTTTTATTATCACGTTCATAATATATAATTGTATTAATAGTTTCATTATTGGACCATTGTCCTGAATATTTGATAGTTCCATCTTTAGAATATAATATTCCAAATCCGTCTCTCAAATTATTTTCAAAATTTCCGATATAGATATCATCATTTTTGTATGTTTCTTTGCCTTTACCATCTTTTAGTCCATTGGTGAAGTTTCCTTCATATTTAACAATTTGAATGTTTGTATTTTCACTCGTCTCTAAAGGGGTGTCATTTATATGGTATTTAATGGTTCCGTATCCGTCAAATCTGTCATTTTTATTGATGGATCCTGAATATTGAAATTCATTTAATTTCCAAATTTTTGCATCTAAACCTTTTTTTATAATAATTATATTTGAAATATCACTTTCAAGTAGGTCTTTAATATTTGATTGAGTTTCCATTTGCATTGTATATATATATGCATATATGTATTACTTAATTTATAAAATATTTAGAATTTCAATTTTTTATATCTATATTTATATATATATATATATATATATGGCAGATAAGAAACAACCGTCACGACCCAGAGCACCACCTGCTACAAGAACGACATTAGCACAGTCAAGACGTGAACGTGAAGAACGTGATTTGGCTAGAGCGGCTGAACTTTCATTAAAAGGTTTAGAAATTAGTTCATCGCCAAGATATGATGATTTTGATCCAACAAGTGAATTAAAACATTGTTTTAATATAGTTAGAATCGGTGGTGATGGAAATTGTTATTTCAGAGCAATTGCAAATTTTTTAGCAAGAGCATACTATAGAGGAGATATGCATCGTCGAGAAGAGCATGCAAAAACTGAAGAAAATAGAAAACACTTTCAAGTAAGACAGCAAATCTGTAATTTAATGGGTCATAATCCACATGTATTTGAAGGTTTTCAAGTTGATGCAGCCTATATTAACAATATGAGACGAGATGGAGTATATGGAGGAGAAGAGGAAATGGTAGCAACTTCAAATTTATATAATTTGGTAATTTTTTTGTTCGACATAAGAAATGATGGTTCCAGATGGACTATTCGAAGACCTGACAACTTTAATCAAAATACGCAACCAATTTATTTAGTTCGTGATGGATCCAGTGAAGCCTCAAAACATTTCCAATTATTGGAACCAAATGGTAGATGTAATTTACTAGATTACGCAATGTTTAATGGAGATAGAGACACACGATTTCTCGATTTTGTTACAGATTATAGAGGGGTTGCAGCACCTGCTAGACCTGCAGTTGCATCAGTTGGACCTAGACCAGCAGTTGCATCAGCTGTTAGATTCGCAGTTCGACAAGAAAGTCGTAGTGCTGCAGCAGCTGCACCAATAGATGAATCAGTTGCTCTAGATCTAGAAAGACGACGACAAGGAGAAAATGTCGCGCAACTTGCAGAGGCTAAGGCTCGTTCAGTATCACGAGGTCCTGCCGCACGTCAAGCTCAAGCATTCGCACGTCAAGAACAAGCAGAAGAATATTTAGGTTATTCGGCACCACCACGAGGTCAATCACGTCCAGCAGAAGTGTCAGCACGTCCAGCAGAAGTGTCAGCACGTCCAGTAGCACAACGCCAAGCATTCGCAC
>Ga0114973_10001532_pt1 | contig 17180 bp, 15 predicted proteins | sample M_140807_MF_Meta_FD_87025 | JGI IMG/M metagenome (GOLD analysis project Ga0114973, IMG submission 87025) | Freshwater microbial communities from Lake Montjoie, Canada to study carbon cycling - M_140807_MF_MetaG | ecosystem: Environmental > Aquatic > Freshwater > Lake | place: Lake Montjoie...
ACCTTCATAAATACGTAGTGCTCTGATTTCACGATACAACATTTCTAACGGGTGGCCGACTTTGACGCCTAAGCCACCGTGCAACTGCACGCAACGATCAATCACGCGTTGAGCGGCTTCAGTTGCAAACATCTTAGCCATGGCTGCAGATTTTGTGGTGCGGCGTTGTAAAACGTCGCGCTCCCAGGCCGCGCGATAGATTAATAGCGTGGCCGCATCGATTTCTGTGCACATATCGCCAATTGCGCCCTGTGTCATCTGCAAATCAGACAACATCGCGCCAAACATTGGGCGAGTGGTGGCGCGACGAATACCCATATCTAAGGCGATCTCGGCAAAGCCTAAGGCCGCGGCACCCACCGAGGCTCTGAACACATCAAGATTTTGCATGGCGACTTTGAAACCCTGGCCGGGTTGGGCCAAGCGTTGTGAAGCTGGGATCTCGCAGTCAGTGAAGGTCAGGCTGCCAATCGGGTGGGCCGCAATGACGTCAAAGCGCTCGCTGACGTTTAAACCAGGCGTTGTCGCATCTACTACAAAGGCGGTGACGCCTTCAGCCTCGTCACCCTCAACGCGGGCAAACACGATATAAAAATCCGCGATGTCAGCGTTCGAGATCCAGGTTTTAACACCATTGAGGCGATAGCCCGTTGCCGTGCGCGTGGCGCGTGTCGTCATAGCTGCAACGTCAGAGCCTGCGTCAGGTTCAGACAGGGCAAACGCTGCAATCAGTTCGCCGGTGGCGACCTTGGGTAGATATTTTTCTTTGAGATGGTCTGAGCCAAATAACGAGATCGGCCCGCTACCTAAACCTGCCATGACAAAGGCAAAATCGGCTAAGCCATCGTAGTAGCTCAGGGTTTGTCGGATCAAACACAGGCTGCGTGAATCAAGCGCGGGCAAGGCGCCGCCATACTGTGCAGGCACGCAGTACCGTAGCCAGCCCGCTTGACCTAACGTGCGTGTGAGGTCTACGCAGGTTTGATCGACGTTACCTTGGTGTACGCGGTTGGTGAATTGTTGTGCAGACCACTTGTGTAAGTCATCGTGTAGCTGACGATGACTGTCATCAAAAAAGGGTAAGAGTAGCGAATCGGGGTTAAACATTTAAGTGTGTCTCGCAAGGATTTCACTGGCCATTTCGCGCAGTTTGTTTTTTAAGATCTTCACAGCGTTGGCACTTTGAACTGTGGGAAACTCGCTGACGACTTCAAAGTGTACGGGTACCTTGTAGCCCGCCATGGTGCGTTTGCACTCGGTGGCCCAGCGAAGGGGATCCGCTTGCGAGCCTGCATACAAGATCACGAACGCGAAGGGCAAGATTTTTGTACCCTGTATAGCACCAACAACTTGACAGGCCTGTACGCCGGGCAGCGCTTCGATGGCGTGTTCGATCTCTGCCGGGTTGACTAAAAACCCCGATAGACGCATCGAATCGCCCATGCGAGTTTGAAACACAAACTGAGTGTCGCTGACGGTGTAGCCAAGGTCACCCGTTTTAAAAAATAGATCTGGCGTATAGGCTTGTGCGGTGGCATCAGGGTTATCGAGATAGCTCAACATTTGGCTGGAACATTTGATCTCGATTTCGCCCGACTCACCATGCGGTGCAAGCTGACCGGTCGCCGGATCGCGCACCCGCACCCGCGCGTCTGGATGTATCAAGCGCCCGCCCGACAGGTAGCGCACGCTGACGTCTCCTTGTGAGGGGTCAAGGGGTTGCGCGGCCATCAGCGCCTGTAATTCACTCGAGCCATACAGGCCCGTGAGTGCGACATGGTTGCGCTCAGCCTCTTCAAGTAAGTTGGTGATGGCGGGTGAAAAACTTGCAAAGCCAAATAGCTTGCATGTGGCAAAGGCGGCAGGAGAGGGGGCGGCTTCAAAGAGCTTTAATAGAGATTCGTTATTGGCATAGGTGTGGGTGACCTGATGCTTACGAATTTGTTCAAGCGTGCTGTGTGTGTCAGAGACTGGTTCGCACACAACCGTGCAGCCGGTGGCTAGCCCACCTGTGAGGGTCGAAAATCCAAAGGCGCCACAAAACGGGGCGCTAGCCAGAATGCGACTGGTCTCATCGTAGTGAAAGGCCTTTTGCATCGAATCAGCGTGAACAATCAAACTGTGCTGATTGTGCACAACAAACTTTGGCATAGAGGTCGTGCCTGAGGTGGTAAAGCACAGTGCCGGCGCCTGCCCAAAGGCTTGCGGCACGGGGTGGGTGCTTTGCAGTAAATCGCTAAACGCGTGCAAGACATGCCCGCGTTTGGCGATCGCTGTCATCGCGCTGCTGCCGGGCTCGCCAACCGCCAGTACACCGCGCAGGCGCGCCAGCACCTCTTGTGGGATATCAGCAAGCATGTCAGCAAAGGCGATGCCTTTGAAATCAGGCCACAACACCAACCAGTCGGCTTTGCCACGACCAATAATGTCGGCCACTTCTTGGCTGCGAAAGCGCGTGTTGACGGCTAAGACCGTTGCGCCCAGATGCGCGCAGGCTAAAAAGGTTTGTACCCAGGCCGTGCAGTTGGGTAACCAGACCGCAACCCGGTCATGGGCTTTGATGCCAATGGCGGCCATACTGCCGGCGAGCCGCAGTGTTTGTTGATGCAGCGCCGCAAAAGTCGTTGGGCTGTCGCGGTCAATTAAAGCAGGATGATTGGCATGGGTTTTGGCTAAGACCGCCATGCGCTCAGAAAAGAATAGTGATGTTGCTGTCATGCCAAAGTACCCGTTGGTTTGTACTGCTATATTTACACCTGTCACTATAGTACGAATACGCGAGCGATACGTCAGGTCGCCGCAGACACGCGCTGATTCGGCAAGGCATGCTGCAGTGCGGCGTGATTGAAATGTAACTGGAGCTCGAATTCAATGAAACACAAGTATTTTTTTCAACGCATGTCGTGCACGGCCTTGGCGGTTGCTGGGCTCTCGCTCGTTGCTGCACCCATGGCGCAAGCGCAAGATTTTCCAACCAAGTCACTGACCTTGGTTGTACCGTACCCAGCAGCGGGCGCGGCTGATATTTTTGGCCGCTCGATCGCACAAGCGATGGAAGCCACCCTTAAGCAAACCGTTGTGGTTGAAAACAAGCCAGGTGCTGCCGGAAACGTTGGCTTAGCAGGTGTGGTGCGCAGCAAACCTGATGGTTATACGATTGGTTTAGGTACGATTGGTACGCAATCGATCAATCCGTTCTTGTATACCGAGATGACGTTTGATCCGGGCAAAGACCTGCTGCCCATCGCGCTAGTCTCGACTACGCCTAATGTGTTGGTGGTGGCGGCGAACTCACCCTGGAAGTCGCTGGCTGATGTGATTAAAGCTGCGCGCGACGCAAAAGATAAAAAACTCACTTACGGCACCCCAGGGATCGGCTCATCACCACACCTGACCGGTGCGTATTTTGAGGCGATGGCCGGCGTTGAGTTGTTGCACGTACCCTTCAAAGGGGTGTCGGCCTCGATGCCTGCGTTGATAGGCGGCAATATTGATTTGCTGTTTGATAATTTGCCTGGTTCAATTAATCAGATTAAAGATGGTTCGCGCGTGCGCGGCATTGCGGTGACCTCGTCACAACGCAGTCCACTGGCCGATCAGCTACCCACCTTTGCTGAGTCGGGTGTTGCCGGGTTTGACGTCACCGCCTGGTTTGCGATCTATGCGCCTAAAGGAACCCCTCAGCCGGTGATGGATAAGCTCATTGAAGCGGCGCGTGCGGGATTGAAATCTGAAAAAGTCGAGCAGGCTTACGCAAAGCTCGCTGCAACACCTGGCAATTTATTTGGCGCAGACCTAGCCGCGTTTGAAAACATTGAGCGCGCCAAATGGGGCAAGCTCATCAAAGAAAGAGGAATCAAAGCAGAATGAAAGGGACAACAGCCTTAGTGACCGGCGGCAGCCGCGGTATTGGTCGTGCAGTTGTTGAGCGTTTGCTTAACGATGGCTACGAGGTCTTAAATTTCAGCCGCACCGCACCTAAGCAGTTACTGCCAGGTGAGATTTTTGAATCGGTTGATTTGGGTGACGCTAAGCGCACCCGCGAAGCCATTGGCGACTGGGCCGCCAAAAAACAGATTTTGAGTCTGGTCAATAATGCGGCGATGATTCATGTGGCCAAAATCCAAGACGTGACCACTGAGCAAATCGAAGAAATGGTCGCCCTAAATATGGTGGCACCTTTGCTGTTGATGCAGGGTGTGCTACCTGCGATGCGTGCCAACAAATACGGTCGCATTGTGAACCTAAGTAGCCGCGCCATGCTGGGTAAAGATGGTCGTACTGTTTATGGCGGTACCAAAGCAGGTTTGGTCGGTATGACCCGTACCTGGGCGCTTGAAACTGCTACACAAGGCATTACGGTCAACGCCATCGCACCAGGCCCGATTGCCACTGATTTATTTTTGGATAGCAACCCCCCGGAGCTGCCGCAAACTAAAAAAATCATGGCGTCGATTCCAGTCGGTCGCTTTGGAGCCCCCGAAGAGGTCGCGCACGCGATCTGTATGTTCCTCGATCCCAAGGCCGGTTACATCACGGGGCAACTGCTCTATGTGTGCGGTGGGTTATCTGTGGGGCTGACGGGGTAGAAAGAATTAACACAGATTTCAACCATTACGTTTGGGAGCACCTATGACCATGACTACATTCAATGTCTCTGAAGATTTAAGCCTTAAGGTGGCACTGATCGTTGAAGCACGGGCGGCTCAAGCGCAGTCTCTCAAGTCTAAAAAAGGTTTTACGCATCAAGACGTCTTCGCCAGTCTGCGCGCGCGCAGACGGCGAAAAAACGTTGCTTCTGGAGGCTAAGCCTTGGTGAAGATTTTTTTTATAGCTAGCTTTAAGCCCTAATCGCTTCAAACTTTTTGTCGTGCATCACGTCTTCAACCGATTGCCCAGCTCGCACGGCTTGCACCATACCGTCTTGGCGTGAGGCAATGCGTTGGGCTAGCGCCAACACCTCGTTGATTTTTGCGGCTGGCACAAAGACGGTACCGCAGCGGTCTGCAATAACGTAGTCATCTTCGTGCACGGTCACACCAGCCACAACAATCGGCGTGCCTGAGGCGATTTGTACTAAGCGATTGCGCGCGCTGATCATGGTCAGCCCACGACCATACACGGGGTAGTCGATGGATTCGCTGCCTTCAATGTCGCGGCTCATGCCGTCAATCACCGAGCCGCGTATCCCTTTCATCTTGGCGGCGTTGGCCAAGATGTCACCCCAGCACGAAATCCCTTCAGTCCCACCGGTGATTACCAAAACGCGATCGCCGGTTGTGATGCTGGCAATGACAGGTGAAATTAAATGCACCGTTGGTGCTGTGCCCGTTTTGGGCCCGAGCTGAATCGTTGACGCGCGCCCAACAATCTTTGGACAATTCCATAAGGGTCGCAACCCATAGGTGGCGCCGGGTAGCCCCATAAAATCCAGGGCGTCAGACACTGTATTGGTATCTAGTGAGGCGAGGGTGATGAGCGTGGCGTCTTGAGGCACGGTTACTTCATCCCAGTAATCGAAGCCACCATCGCACGCGGATCGCGCTGCGGCCAGCGGCCGCTGCTGGCATGCTGTAAAAACTGCTCAAGTGCATGATTGAACTCGTTGGGCATTTCGATGTTCATCGTGTGCCCGCAGTTAGGCAAAATCGCCAGCGCAGCAGACGGGATGGTTTCTTTCAGCATCAGCCCTGGCTTCAAACATGGCCAGTCTTCGTCGCCGTTGATGATCAAGGTCGGTACAGTCAGTTTTTGCAGTTGATTTTTTAAGTTGTAGAGCGAAGGACGTTCGCGCTGCACACCTAGCTGCGTGTTGGCAGAGCCTAGCGCTGAGTGACCATAAAACTGTTGAATAAATTCTGCAAAACCTCGTGGGTCGGCGCGCTCAAACGACAAGCGCGTGGGGCCAAACGCGTACTTGTCGACAAAGGCTTTCATGCCCTGTTCGAGCAGCATCTTGGCGCTTGCCTCAGCCTCTTTGCGAAATTGCTCGCCCTGTTCAAGTTCGGCGCCATAGCCGCAGCCCGCCACCACCAACGATAGAGCGCGGTCGGGATGTTGCAAGCCAAAATGCAGAGTCGCAAAGCCGCCCATCGATAGGCCTACGATGTGAGCCTTTTTGATCTTTAAGTGATCCATTACGGCCAAGATATCTTCCACGGCACGGTTTTGCGAATACGACGAAACTTCGGGCGGCACTGATGAAGGCGGGTAGCCACGTGCGTTGTACGTGATGCACTGATAACGACGCGCAAAATGTCTGACCTGAGGCTCCCAGCTTTCTTTGTGCCCAGCAAATTCATGAACAAAAATAATTGGCTCGCCTGAGCCGGTTGTCTCGTAGCAAAGGTCAACGCCATCGTTGGTGCGTGCGGTCAGCATGTTGGGTGTTCTCCGTAGTAACTATTCAAGCTTTGCATGTGGGTGTCAGGTGCGTCAAGATATCTTGCCGTTATTTTTTGAGTAACTTCGCTACCGCAGCCTGCGCTTCTTCAGATTGCAAGCGTTCAGAAAACAAACCAAACTCATAATTCAACGTGTCATGCAGCATGGGGCGCTGCGTATGTTTCATCATGCGCTTTGACAGTTGCAAGGCTTGCGAGGGAAGGGCGGCTAATTCGTCACCTAGCGCTTGTGCGATGGCTAAGGCTTGGCCGGGGTTGGTGACCTGAGTAATAAATCCGGCGTCAAGCGCCTCTTGTGCGCCAAAGGTTTTGCCGCGCAGCAACCAGTCTGAAGCCCGCCGTGCGCCCACGATCTGTGCAAGCAATACGCTTGAAGCACCTTCAGGGCAAAGTCCAAGCGCCACGAACGGAATCGTGAATAACACATTATCAGCCGCACAAATAAAATCACAGTGCTGCAGCATCGTCACACCGATGCCAATTGCGCGCCCTTCAACAGCGGCAATGATCGGCAAGTCGCAATCAATCAGGCTGCGTAACAAAGTGATGCCGCCGCTATCGCCCGAGGTACGGGGTTTTTGAAAATCTTTTAAGTCGTTGCCTGCCGTGAAATAGTTGTTTGCACCCGTGATCACAATGGCACGATAGTCTTTGCTTGCGTTCGCGACGCGAATCTTCTCGGCTAAGGCAAGATAGGTGGCAACGTCGAGCGCATTGCGACGTTCAGGGCGATTGATCGTGAGTGTGAGTACACCATTATTTTCGTGCGTTAAAACTGTCGCGGTCATTGGCTAATCCTGAAAAAAGGGCCAAGCTCTACGACTGCAGAGCTTGACCCTTCTTTTTACCCCAACTTGGCGCCTCGGTGTTGACCGAGGTAATCAGCGTCTAGTGACTTGCGCCAGACGTCTGCAAACCAAAACTTAATCGCGACTGCCGCCTGTGATGCCTAAAATGGCAAGCAGGTTAGCAAACACGTTATACACGTCTAAGTAAATGGCAAGTGTTGCTGAAACATAGTTTGTTTCACCACCGTTGACCACGCGTTGTAGATCAATCAGCATGAAGGCTGAAAAGATCACAATCGCTACAACCGAAATAGTCAGCATCAGTGCAGGTAATTGCAAGAAGATGTTGGCGACGCTGGCAAGTAGTAAGACCACGACACCGACGAACATAAACTTACCAAGCCCAGACAGATCACGCTTGATCGACGTAGCCAAAGTTGCCATCGTGCCAAAGACCGCGGCTGTACCACCAAAGGCAAACATCACCAGTTGTGTGCCGTTGCTCATGCCCAGCACGTGACCTAGCAGGCGCGACAGCATCATGCCCATAAAGAATGTAAAGAGCAGCAGCAGGCCTACGCCTAAGGAGGTCTCTTTGTTCTTTTCGATGGCGTACATCAAACCAAAGGCACCAGCCAAAAAGATGATCATGGTAATGAACGGGCTGGTTGCCATGACTTGATTGATGCCACTGTACATACCGAAGGCGGCGCCCAGTACGGTGGGGATCAGCGAAATGGCCAACAGCCAGTAAGTGTTGCGAAGCACGCGGTTACGCACGGCGACGTCGGCGACGTCACTGTATTGGCCGGGGTTTAAAGAAGGACGATATTCAGACATAGTTAGCTCCTGTCACTAAATTGGACTCAGGCTATTTAAGGTTAGCCATGAGTCTATGACCGAAAGCATACCTGACAGTTCCCTGAATGGCTAGATTTCCTACAAATTGTGGTGTTTTTTGCAACGCTGGCGTCATTTATCTCGTTCGCGGAGGCGTCTTTTTGTAGCACGTCGCCAGGTTTTTGAGCTTTGCGATGCCGAACGCGGGTGCGCTGCATCGAGGTTTGGTGTTTGCCTCCTAGGGTAAGCTGTCGGCCTCAACCCAGACGGTCAGACGCATAGCGCCCAGTCTTTTCAGGCCTCGCATCGTGCAAGCGAACGCAGTCACGTCAAACGGTGCGCTTTCAATTCGTGTCCCGCGGCTTTGTATTGCGCCCAACGTGCGCGCGCCGCGTTCTTGTCATCGTCATCTTCTGACACAATTTCAAGCACGCGAGCGGTTTGACCAAGCGCGGGTGGACACTGTTCATCAAGATTGAGTAGCCAGACCCCTGAGGGTGCGCGGGCTAAGGCTTGTTCTAGGTCGCTTGAGACCAACCAAATGGGTGTTTGTTCGGCCAACGGATCAGTGGCCATGACGTGAGGCACAAACGCTGTGGGTTCAACTGCCCATAGCTTGGTGTCGTAGGCGTTTAAGCGTGCAGCATCGCTGCAATAGACCACTAATTTGTGGCCCGCAAGGTGTTGCTTGAGCGTGGTCTGACAGGCTTGTACGAGTTTGTCAGTCGCGCCAAAAGCAAAGTCGATGCGGGCCATTTGTTGACTTACGCCTGGTTGATCAGATATTGCAGCAACATCGGCACGGGGCGACCCGTCGAGCCTTTGTCGCCACCGCCGCGCCAGGCAGTGCCAGCGATATCCAAGTGTGCCCAGTGGTATGCCTTGGCAAAACGCGCTAAAAAGCATGCCGCTGTGACCGCACCGCCAGGCTGGCCACCAATATTTGCCATGTCAGCAAAGTTTGATTTCAGCTGCTCTTGGTAGGCATCATCAAGCGGCAAGCGCCAAGCCGTATCCATCGATTGTTTGCCCGCCGCCAATAAGGCTTCGGCCAGCGCATCGTCGCTTGCGAACAGGCCGGTATTGACCTTGCCTAAGGCCACCACGCAGGCGCCCGTTAACGTAGCGATGTCAATCACAGCCGAAGGCTTAAAGCGCTCAGCGTAAGTTAAGGCGTCACATAAGATTAGACGGCCTTCGGCATCGGTGTTGAGGATTTCAATCGTCTGGCCAGACATGCTGGTGACCACATCGCCAGGTTTATTGGCCGAACCACTTGGCATGTTTTCGCAGGTCGGGATCAGGCCAATGATTTCGCCCGGCAGGCCAATTTCAGCAACCGCGCGCAAGGTGCCTAAGACGCTTGCGGCCCCGCACATGTCGAACTTCATCTCATCCATCGTGGCGGCCGGCTTGAGCGAGATGCCGCCCGAGTCAAACGTAATCCCTTTGCCAACTAAAACGATCGGGCCTGCAGGCGCTTTGGCGCCGCGTTTTGCTGCGACAGGTTTGCCTTTGTAGTGCAGCACGATAAAGCGAGGCTCTTCGACAGAGCCGCGTGCGACAGATAAAAACGAACCCATTTTGAGGGCTTCGATTTGTTTACGATCTAGCACTTTGACACTGAGGCTTTTGAACTCTTTGCCCAAGGCTTTTGCTTGCTCACCTAAGTAGGTCGGGGTACAGATATTGCCAGGCAAGTTGCCGAGGGTGCGGGCCAGCGACATCCCGTGTGCCAGCGCACCGCCTTCAGTCAGGCCTAGTGTTGCCGCCACCCGATCAGCCGCATTGGCAAATTGCAGCGTCAGCTTTTTCAGTTTGGGGCGAGCGTTCAGGTCAGGTTTACCGAAGCTAGCATCGTAGTGGTAGGTTGCCTCGCCGCAGGCCGCCGCGGCTGAGCGCGCGCGATCGCGCAGTGGGGCAGTGGGGCAGTCAATCGCGGCCAGCGTCGAGGTCGCTTCTGTCAGACGTGCCTGCACACAAAACGCAGCGAAGGCTTGTTCGGCGCGCGCGTGCACCCGTGGGGTGTACTCGGCTTGTTTGCCCAGCCCGACTAAAACGATGCGGGGTGCGGCGACACCGTTAAGGTTACGCAACACTAAAGTTGAACCAGCCCGGCCGGTGAACTCTGCTTTGATGACGGCCCGTATAGCGCCGCTGCTGGCGCGATCAATCGCATCGGCCGCAACACTTAATACCCCATCGGTAAAGACACCGACCGCGATCGCTGGAGTTTTTGTCTGATGAGGGCTAGCTGAAATGCTGATGCTGAAATCCATGGGGCATCCTATGAACGTGAAAAAAGTTAAGTGATTATCTCGCAAGTTCGAAACACCACAGAAGCTTATTCTAAAAAGTTATTTATAAACGGCTCCTATATTACTTATAATCGCGTTTGTATGGTGTACCGATGACCTCCACGCGCTTTTGATTGAACCGCCTGCGACGACCGGTTCGTGTTCGTCAGTCGCCAAGTTGACAAAGTTCAGGCTTGTTCGGCTTCACACCCCCGTGTTTTACAGGACTTCTATGAATTTGCAACAGTTTCGTTTTGTTCGTGAAACTATCCGCCGTGACTTCAATCTGACCGAAGCCGCGCGCAGTCTGTTTACGTCACAGCCTGGCGTCAGTAAGGCGATCCTTGAGTTTGAAGATGAACTTGGCGTGCAGATTTTTGAGCGGCACGGCAAACGCATTAAAGGTCTGACCAAGCCCGGCGTGGCGGTGGCTCAGGTGGTCGAGCGCATTATGCGCGAGATCGAGAATCTCAAAAAAGTGAGTGATGAGTTTGCGCAGCGCGACGAGGGCAGCCTGGTGATCGCTTGCACGCATACGCAGGCGCGCTACGTGTTGCCTAAAATTATCCCTGCGTTTCGTCAGCAATTTCCAAAAGTTCACCTGTCTTTAGCTGAGGGTAGCCCGCCTCAGTTGGCGCAGATGGTGTTGCACGAACAGGCAGATCTGGCGATCGCGACCGAGTCGCTAGCACTCACCCCCGGGCTTGAAACCTTGCCTTGTTACACGTGGGAGCACACCGTAGTGGTGCGCCCCGAGCACCCCCTGGCGGCACTTGCGCGTAAAAAGGGCTTTGCTTTGACCCTTGAGGATGTCGCTCGCTACCCCGTAGTCACATACGATCGGGCTTTTTCTGGACGCCGCTCGGTCGATCGCGCGTTTGAAGAGAAGGGGCTGCGCCCAGATATTGTTCTTGAGGCAATTGACGCCGACGTCATTAAAACTTATGTCGATGTTGGCTTAGGGATCGGGATCATCGCAGGCGTCGCCTACGAGCCGCTGCGTGACACCAACTTGGTCAGTATCCCCGCCGGACACCTCTTTGGGCTGCAAACAACTCGCATTGCCTTGAAGTCAGGTGTGTTCTTACGCGATTACGTGTATACCTTAATCGCCATGCTGACCCCAGAATTAAGTGAAAGACAAGTTCGAGAACTCGTTGAAAATAAACAAGAAAAATAGTTTTTACCTAAGATAAAGATAATTAAACCCCTGGGCCTACGTAAATAAATTTAGTCTTTTAATGAGAATGAGTATTATTACCCTTGTTTTATAAATAAGAATGATTATCATCTATGCTGTTCATCTTTTTATTGGAGCAGCTATGAACCCAGCCTTGAGCGCAGTTGTGGTCGGTGCAGATCGACTCGGCAATATCCCCAGCCTGTTACGTGAACACAACATTGCCATCACGCATCACATCACTGGGCGCGACCCGGCGCACCAAAAAAAGGCGCCGCAGATACCGAGCGGTACTCAGGTCGTGATTCTGCTGACCGATTTTTTAGGACATAACGTCATGAAAACCTTCAGAAATGCGGCTCAAAAGGGCGGGGTGCAAGTGGTTGCTTGTCGACGCTCGGTGTGCTCGATGCAGCAGGCGCTTGAGCAGTGTGGCTTGTGTCAGCAAGGCGCTTGCCAACTCACAGGGCAGCCACGGCAGAAGTAGGATTTGATCCAAAAAGCAGGGCGACAGTCGTTTAAGAGCGACTGTTTTGGGGCTCCAACCTCACAGGCCGAGTTTGATCCAAACAATCTGGCAACAGTCGGTTTAGGCTGGCCAGGCTTGGTCAAACTTGAGGCTGGTAGGCATTTTGTGGTGATGCGGGGTCGCTTTATAGGCGGCGCGCGCCGTTATAGCGCTTTGTCCAGTACGCCATCTTCATGTCTTCAATTCTGACGACGCCACCTGCAGAAGGTGAATGCACAAACTGATCATCGCCAAGATACACGCCAACATGCGAGTTACGGCGCCCCAGCGTATTAAAAAACACTAAGTCACCAACCTGTAGATCATTGCGCGGCACATCGATGCCAAACAAGGCAATATCGTAAGAGCGGGGTGGCAGCTTCAGGCCAAGCGATTGTTGCGCCGAATACAGCACGAGTCCGCTGCAATCAAAGCCAGTCTCGGGTGATTTACCACCCCAGCGATACCGAATCCCAAGTTGCGTCAGTGCTTGGCGCGCGAGTGGGTGGTTAATGTCGCCCACAATCAAGCCTGCACCGTTTTTAGAGCGCGCCAAAAATGAACCAATCGGGTCGGCCGAGTTTCGCCAGTCGACCGATGAAGAATTTATGCCCGAGCCCTCATCACCTTTGGTGCCTGCGCAACCGCTTAACGCAACAGTTAGCACGCACGCGCCTGCGAGTAGCCCTAGGCGAACCCAGCGGGCAAAGAGGCAAGATGCAGAGGTGGCAAGAGTGATGTTTGGCATCGTAACGGTTGCGGGCGAGGGGCAGAAAAACTGACCGAAGGTCTAAAAAGAGGACGCAAGTCAAAATAGTGAGGCCGGTAATTGAAAGAACAACCAACACCTGACGCCTGATATTGCAGGGGCGGAAAGCCTCGTGCAAGGTTTACCTGTCACAATAGTATTACAAAAAGCGATCTTTGCTAAAAAAAGTACTCGAGAGACCGACTATGAACCCAATCCAGGCGACCCACCAACGTTCAATTCAGCAAAAAGATGCCTTCTGGCGCGAAGAAGCGGCAGGTATTCACTGGGAAACCCCCTTTACTGAAGTACTTGATTACAGCACCCCCCCCTTCGCCCGCTGGTTTGTCGGTGGTCAGACCAACTTATGTTTTAACGCTGTTGATCGTTGGCTAGACTCGCGTGCCGATGAGCCGGCCTTGGTTTGGGTGTCGACCGAGGTTGATCAAGAGATTACCTATACTTGCCGAGACCTCTATCGCGAAGTGAACGCTGTCGCGGCGATGTTGCAGGCTCAAGGCGTGGGGCGAGGCGACCGAGTCTTGATTTATATGCCCATGGTTCCTGAAGCTGTTTTTGCCATGCTGGCCTGTGCACGGTTGGGTGCGATTCACTCGGTGGTCTTTGGCGGCTTTGCCTCAGTGAACTTGGCGCAGCGCATTGATGATGCGTCTCCTAAAGTGATCGTGTGTGCCGACGCCGGCTCGCGAGGCGGTAAAGTGACGCCCTATAAGCCCTTACTTGATAAGGCGATTGCGCTGTCACAGCTTCCGCCTGAAAAAGTCTTGGTGGTCAATCGCGGCTTATTTGCCTTTGAGCCGGTGGCGGGCCGAGACCTTGATTACGCCAGCCTCAGGCGCCAATATGATGGGGCGGTGGTGCCTGTGACTTGGCTTGAGTCTTCAGAACCCAGTTATGTGTTGTATACGTCGGGCACCACTGGCAAACCCAAGGGTGTGCAGCGCGACACCGGTGGCTACGCCGTAGCCCTTGCCTCGTCGATGCAACGTATTTTTAACGGCAAGCCCGGCGATACCTACCTCTGCACCAGCGATATCGGCTGGGTGGTAGGCCACTCGTACATTGTGTATGGTCCTTTGATTGCTGGCCAAACCACCATCTTGTACGAGGGGACCCCCGTGCGCCCCGATGGCGGTATTTTATGGAGCTTAGTCGAGCGCTTTAAGGTCAACACCATGTTTTCTGCTCCGACTGCGATTCGGGTGCTAAAAAAACACGACGAGGCTTTGCTGAAAAAATACGACCTGTCGACCTTGCGCGCGCTGTACCTAGCCGGCGAGCCGCTAGACGAGCCGACCGCGCAATGGATTTCAGCAGGACTGGGCCGTCCCATCATCGATAACTATTGGCAAACTGAAACGGGTTGGCCAATTTTGGCAGCGCAGCCTGGCATCGCAGATGTGCCAACAAAATTTGGTAGTCCGTCGTTTCCGGTGTACGGCTTTGACGTTCGGGTGCTGAACGAAGAGACCGGCGAAGATCTTGGCCCCAACCAAAAGGGTGTAGTTGCCATTGTGCCGCCCTTACCACCAGGTGCGATGACCACGATCTGGGGCGATGATGCGCGTTTTGTTGAAACGTATTTCGGCTCGGTGCCCGGTCGTCAGGTTTACTCGACCTTCGACTGGGGCCTGACAGATGAGGACGGCTACTGGTTTATCTTAGGTCGTACCGATGATGTGATTAACGTGGCGGGTCATCGCTTAGGTACCCGCGAAATCGAAGAGTCAATCAATTGTCATGCCGCCGTGGCTGAGTCAGCGGTGGTGGGGATTGCAGATCAGTTGAAAGGGCAGGTAGCTGTCGGCTTTGCGGTGCTCAAGGATGCCAGTTTGTTTTCGCAGCCAGCCTCGTTGTTAAAGCTCGAGGGCGATATTATGCGGTTAGTCGACGAGCAACTTGGGCCAGTGGCCCGCCCGGCCAGAGTGCGATTTGTCACGGCGTTGCCAAAGACTCGCTCTGGTAAAGTTTTGCGTCGTGCGATTGTCGCGGTTTGCGAAGGGCGCGACCCCGGTGATCTCACTACAATAGAAGACCCCTCTGCCCTTGAACAAATTAAGGATTCTCTGTGAAAACTAAAGCCGTGTTGACCGATGCCGATGTCTCTAAAATTTTGGCTGCCTCTAAAGCCCACGCTAACAAAAACAATTGGGCTGTGACCATTGCGGTTGTTGACGATGGCGGTCATCTGTTGGGTTTACAACGTTTGGATGGTGCACCAGCCATGTCAGCGCATATCGCACCGGCTAAGGCGCACACCTCAGCGCTGTCGCGTCGCGAATCTAAAGTCTACGAAGATATTATTAATAACGGCCGCACTTCATTTTTGTCTGCGCCAATGCTGCAAGGCATGCTCGAGGGCGGTGTGCCGATTACGATAGACGGTCAAGTCATCGGTGCCGTGGGCGTGTCTGGCGTGAAGTCGTCAGAAGATGCCGAGATCGCTTCGGCTGGCATTGCTGCGTTAACAGCCTAAACCATAGCCTCAAAAAATCACTCATAGATATTGGCCACCTCGGAGACTGCACTCATGGCGAACTCAATCGAATCCACCTTAGTTGAAACGCGTGTCTTTCAACCGCCACAGAACTTTGTTGAGCAAGCGAATGTGGCTGGCCAGGCTAGCTACCAGGCATTGCTCGAAGCGGCCGATCGCGATCCGGATGCCTTTTGGGCCAAGCAGGCGCGTGAACATTTGCACTGGACTAAGCCGTTTACCAAGGTGCTTGATGAGTCGCGTGCGCCGTTCTTTGAGTGGTTTGGTGATGGCGAGCTCAACGTCTCGGCGAATTGCTTAGATGCCAATCTTAAAAACGGCAATGCCAACAAAGTTGCGATTATTTTTGAATCGGACGATGGTGTTGTCAAAAAAATTACCTACCAACAGTTACACGATCGTGTGTGCCAGTTAGCCAATGGCCTGAAAGCACTGGGCTACAAAAAAGGCGAACGCTCGATCATCTACATGCCCATGTCGATTGAGGCTGTGGTGGCCATGCAAGCCTGTGCGCGTCTGGGCATCACTCACTCGGTGGTGTTTGGCGGCTTCTCGGCCAAAAGTCTGCACGAACGTATCACCGATGTGGGCGCCAGCCTGGTGCTGACGGCCGACGAACAAATGCGAGGCGGCAAGGCGATCGCGCTCAAGCCCGCCGTTGACGAGGCCTTAGCGATGGGCGGTTGCGAAGCCGTGCGTCATTGCATCGTTTACAAGCGCACTGGCGGAAAAATCGCCTGGGATGCCAAACGTGATGTGTGGTTTTACGATGTTGCTGACAAACAAGCTACCACCTGCGAACCTGTGGCTGTTGGTGCCGAGCACCCCCTGTTTATTTTGTATACCTCAGGTTCGACCGGCAAACCCAAAGGCGTGCAGCACTCGTCTGGCGGTTACTTGTTGTGGGCCAAGCTCACGATGCAATGGGTGTTTGATGCAAAAGCCAATGACATTTTTTGGTGCACGGCTGACGTAGGCTGGGTCACTGGTCACACTTACATTGCCTACGGCCCCTTGGCCGCTGGGTTGACGCAAATTGTGTTTGAAGGCGTGCCCACCTATCCAAACGCGGGGCGTTTCTGGAAAACCATCCAAGATCAAAAAGTTTCAATTTTCTATACGGCACCCACGGCGATCCGCTCGTTGATTAAAACGTCAGACGCCGATGCTGCCGTACATCCTAAGAGTTTTGATTTGTCGAGCTTGCGCTTGTTGGGGTCGGTCGGCGAGCCAATCAACCCTGAAGCGTGGATGTGGTATCACACCAATGTTGGGGGCGGACGCTGCCCCATCGTTGATACCTGGTGGCAAACCGAGACTGGCGGGCACATGATTACGCCGATGCCAGGCGCCACACCGTTAAAGCCAGGGTCATGCACAACCCGTTTGCCTGGGATCACGGCGGCGATTGTGGATGAAGTGGGTGGCGATGTCGCAGCTGGGCAGGGTGGCTTCTTGGTGATCAAGCGTCCGTGGCCGTCGATGATTCGTGGGATCTGGGGCGACCCCGAGCGCTACGTGAAAAGCTATTTTCCGCCAGAGTTGGGTGGCTATTATTTAGCGGGTGATGGCGCGCAATGCGACAAAGATGGCTGCTTCTGGATTATGGGTCGCATTGACGATGTGCTCAACGTCTCTGGCCATCGCTTGGGCACAATGGAACTTGAGTCTGCTTTGGTTGCCCACGAGATGGTCGCTGAGGCTGCCGTGGTGGGGCGCCCAGACGCGACAACCGGCGAGGCAATTGTTGCCTTTGTGGTGTTGAAACGCGCACGCCCTGAGGGTGACGAGGCGATTGCGCTGGGCAAGCAGCTACGCGATTGGGTTGCCAAAGAAATCGGCCCGATTGCTAAACCTAAAGAGATTCGTTTTGGCGATAACTTACCCAAAACACGCT
>Ga0114973_10001534_pt1 | contig 17159 bp, 10 predicted proteins | sample M_140807_MF_Meta_FD_87025 | JGI IMG/M metagenome (GOLD analysis project Ga0114973, IMG submission 87025) | Freshwater microbial communities from Lake Montjoie, Canada to study carbon cycling - M_140807_MF_MetaG | ecosystem: Environmental > Aquatic > Freshwater > Lake | place: Lake Montjoie...
ATCCGGTGTAGGCAACATTGCATCATTTGTTACAACCAATACTACAAATGCAACAATATCCGGAACCATTACTGCCACACCTGTTTACACCAATGCAGGCCTAGGTTGTACAGGTACACCAATTTCATTTACGATTGCAGTAAATCCAATACCTACTGTTAATGTGATTTCAAATCAAGAGCTTTGTACTGGATCACCAACAGCTGCAGTGATTTTTACAGGATTTGTTCCAAATACCAATTACAATTGGACCAATTCAAATACTACTATTGGACTAAGTGCAAGTGGAGTAGGTAATATCTCATCATTTACAACCATCAATACAGGTACATTACCTCAGGTTGCAACAATCACTATAACACCTACATACTCAAATCTTGGATTAACATGTACAGGCAGTTCTAAACAGTTTACTTATACGGTAAACGCTGTGCCTTCTGTTGCAAATATTACGGAAACAATTTGTAGTGAAACAAGGTTTACAACCATTCCTGTTGATGGAGGTGTTAATGTAAATATTGTGCCGCCTAATACTAAATATACTTGGACGGTTGCAGCTAATTCAAATGTTAGTGGACAGCAGAATCAGCTTGTTCCACAGGCATCAATTTCGCAGGTGCTTACCAATTTAACGAGTGTAGTGCAAACTGTTGTTTATACGGTTACGCCAATTTCTGGTACAAATGGAGCATGTTTTGGAAATACATTTACAATTACTGTAACCGTTAATCCAAAAGTAACGATACCAAATCAGGTTGTATCCATTTGTAGTGAAGGTTCATTTAGTTTAACACCAACAACATTTACTGGAGTAACAATTATACCTGTTGGTTCTACATTTAGTTGGCCGATGCCAACACTTTCTGGCACTATAACTGGGGCAGCAACGGGTGCCAATCAGAATTTTGTTTTTGGAACACTTACCAATCCAACCAACACAGAGCAAACTGCTGTTTATACCATTACGCCGTTGTCAGGAAATTGTACGGGTAATGTATTTACCATAAGTGTAGAAGTAAAACCTAAACCACATATAAGTTCTGCAACAACTGCGCCTACAATTTGTACTAACTCATTGTTCAATTACGCAGCAGAAAGTACAGTTGCAAATACATCATTTAGCTGGACAAGATCAGCCATTGTTGGTATTCAAAATCCTGCCAACAGTGGTAATAGCAATATTATTAAAGAAATATTGATCAATACTACGAATGCGCCAATTGTAGTTCCTTATACTTTTACGTTAACTGCAAGAGGTTGTGTTGTAAATGAAATAATTACGGTAACCATTTTACCTACCGTACAAGCGCAATTTGCTTCAAATAATTCTGCTATCAATTGTGCGCCATTTGTATATAATACTTATAGCACCCCATCAGACTTTGCTTCTGTGAGGTGGTACTATACAGATAATAACAATGTTGTTATAGGTAATGTAGCAGGTTATAATAGTAGCTTTACTTTTGTGCAACCGGGAAGCTACAAAGTTGCAATGATTGCATATCATGCAAATGGTTGTCCAGATACATTACAAAAGCCTATTACAGTAACCTCATCTGCATTAGTTAATTTTTCTCCAATCGATTCAATGTACTGCGGTCCAAGCAAGTCTGTAACATTTACAAATAATACAACTTATGCAGGTCAGGGCGCTGTTACCTATAAGTGGCTTATTGATGGAGTTGTAGTTTCAACTAGTGCAACAAGTTATACGCATAATTTTACAACCCTTCCAAGTCAAATTGGAGTTAAAAAGTTTGTTGTAACATTAGAAGCTACAACGTCAGTATCAGGGTGTGTGAGTATACTTTCAAAAAATATTTATATTTTACCAACGCCAAAATCAATTTTTACGACCACTCCAACATCTGGTTGTATTCCTTTAACTATTTCTTTTGCAAATACAAGTTTATATGCAGATACCTATAAATGGTATGTGAACGACAGTTTATTTAGTACAAGTCAACTTCCAAGCGCTCTAGTTCTATCAAAGCCTAATCAAGCATACAAGTTTAAATTGGTAGCCAATGCTAATTCTGGATGCGCATCTGATTCGTCAGAACAAATTGTAAATACTTTACCTAATCCGACTATTAATTTTGCAATAAACAATTTATCGCCTATTTGTAAGTCTGCTAGTGTTGCTATTAATAATACTAGTTATTTTGGTACTGCAGGAAATGTAACAGGATTGAATTACAGTTGGTTCATTAATGGGGTTATTCAAAGCAGCACATTAGCAAATCCGTCTTTTGTATTGTCCAATAATTCAAATATTTTAGATACAAGCTATACTATAAAATTAATTCTATCAACTGCTGCCGGATGTAAAGATTCGCTGCAAAAAACAGTAGTTATTAAACCTGTTCCAAAGCCAATATTTAATATTGTTGGTGGTTCTGTATTCTGTTCACAAAAGAATCTAATACTTGATTTACAAAATACATCTGTAGGTAAGGGGTCGCTTATATATAGCTGGTCTATAAAAAATGTAGCAACACCGTCAACACTTGCTAAACTATCTACAATAAATGCCGCACAACCTCAAATTATTTTACCAGATAATTTTGCGGCTATTGATTCTATTTATGAGTTAAAGCTAACGGTTACTACCCTCGATGGATGTAGTTCGGATAGTTCAATTAGTATTCGTATACATCCTAGACCACAAAGTTCTATTGTGTTAAACAATATAGCAAGTTGTGGTCCAACAATTGTAACTGTAACTGGATCAAATTCGACAATTATAAAAACGAACAACTGGACAATCAGCAGTTCAAATTTGAATGCGCCAATACCAGTTTCAACAATTACTGCTAATACAGCCCAGTTTTCATTTCCAGAAAATTTAACGGGTCAATCTGTACAATACCGCATAAGGGTGGTTGATTCAACACTATTTGGTTGCTCAGATACAAGTATCACCCAATTTATTTTATATCCAAAACCTGCTGCTAAGTTTACCTATGCAAGAATTGATAGTTGCGCTACTTGGTCTTTTACAGTGAAAAATAGTTCTGTTGTTGGAGATAATGATGCACAATCTACTGGAAACTATTTGTGGACTATTACAAGGCGTGGAGCCATGCAAGCACTATCTGCAGCTAGTTTGTATAATATCGTTTCTGGTATAAACCCAAGCTTTACATTTACTAATACGGGATCAGCAGATAGTATTTATGATGTACAATTACGTGTTACCAATAAATATGGTTGTTTGGATTCAGTTGCACAAAGCTTTACAGTACATGCTAAGCCTAAGGCAAAAATACTAGCAGGTATTACCACTGCAGATGCACCTTTTAACATTGCAAGACAAAATAATTTATTGGCAGTTGATTATCCAACTATTAATGGATCGTATACTTGGAGGGTATTGCACCCGGTTTCTAGAGCTATTTTAGCTACCACAAATGATTTTTATATTAATCCATACACGCTAATAAACAGTGACGATAGTGTTATTGTGCAATTAATTGTTAGTAGCTTATTCAATTGCGCTGCGGATACTACCTCCATTTTATTTAAAACCCTTCCTTCTATTGTGGCAGACTTTACAAGAAGCGATAGTGTTGATTGCGCAGGTAACACAGCATTTGTCTTTACGGATATTTCTATATCAAAAGCCGCGGCAATTGTAGATCGTTACTGGGATTTTGGTGACGGCGTAACTGCTACTGGTGCACAGGTATCGCATACGTATAAACTTCCGGGAATTTATTGGGTTTCTTTGTATGTAAAAGATGCCAATGGTATTGTTTCTAAAAAAGCATACAAGCGCGTAGTTGTAATAGGGCCAGCTATTGTGGATTTTGTCGCAACAAATGCTTGTGAGGGCGCAACTACTTTTTTCCTAAACAATAGTCAATTGGGATATGGAAGCAAAGCATTCTCTAAAATCTTCTGGGACTTTGGTGACGGTAATAGTTCAACGATTGAAAATCCAAGTCATATCTATAAAGCCGCTGGTGTTTATAATGTCACCCTTACACTAAGAGGTGATAGTAGTTGTTTGTTATCTAGTAAAACAAAAACAATTACTATTTATGGCAAACCAGCTGCAGATTTTAATTTTTCAGATAATTGTATAAATCTCCCAATACAGTTTACCAATAAAACGGTTCCAAGCAAAGGGGAAAGCAGCTATGCTGTTATTGGTTGGGAATTTGGGGATGGTACATTTAGTACGGTATCCGATCCTCAGCATACGTATAATGTAGCTGGAACTTATACCGTTCGTCTAATTGTCTCAAGTAATATATGTTCTCAATCTAGAGATACGATTACCAAACAAATTAAGGTGACAATTCCTAGAGCATCCATGGTGTATCCTCTTGTAAAAGCTACTAGAAATAGGGCATTAACACTCGTAGCTCAACCAGGTGGTATGTCATATGTATGGTCACCTAGTATTGGATTGTTAGGACCTAATCAGCAAAGTCCAACAGCAAAATATACCCTGCTCGACCCTAACAAAATAAATTATACGATTACAATTAAAGATTCTAGTGGATGTGTAGTTAAGGACGCGCAAGAAGTATGGGTATTTGATAAATCAGATGTATTTGTTCCAACGGCCTTTAGCCCAAATGCAGATGGAGCGAATGATGTACTACTTCCATTTTATATAAATATTGCTAAGCTTAATTACTTTAGAATATATGATCGATGGGGCAAGTTGGTTTTTGAAACCAATGATCTAAAGAAAAGTTGGGATGGACTTGTTAATGGAAAGCAAGCTCCACTTGAAACCTATGCATGGACTGTTGCTTGTGTAGATGCAGATGGTAAATTACTCCTTCGCAAAGGAATGGTAACAATGATTCGAGACTAATTACATCCTATAACAAACCGCATTGATATTCATGCCGGCTCCTACAGAGGCAAACAAAATAATATCTCCTTTTTGTATCGAATGATTTTCTAATTCGCCGTGTTTTACTAAGTCGTACAAAGTAGGAATAGTAGCCACAGAACTATTGCCAAGTTTATGAATACTCATGGGCATAATATGCGCTGGTATTTCTTTGATACCATATAATTTAAACAGCACTTTAATAAATCCTTCATCCATTTTTTCGTTGGCCTGATGTAGGAAAAACTGTTTCACTTCGTTTACATGAACACCTGCTTTATCAAGGCATTCTTTCATGGCAAGTGGTACATTTTTAATAGCGTACTCATAAACTTTTCTGCCTTTCATTTTTATATAACGTACGCTAGGATCACTTTCAGGTTTATTGGATTTGCCCATATATAAATAATAGGCCTCATCGTTGCAATGGCTTTGAACGCTTGCTGCTAAAATGCCAGACGCAGTATTATCAGTGGCTTCTAAAACAGTAGCACCTGCACCATCACTAAAAATCATGCTGTCTCTATCATAGTTGTCTACCACGCGACTAAGTGTTTCGGCGCCTATAACTAGGCATTTTTTAGCCATCCCAGATTTTATAAATGCGTCTGCCTGAATCACACCTTGTATCCATCCCGGACAACCAAATAAAATATCGTAGGCTACACAGTTTGGATTTTTAATACCCAAATCGTGTTTTACCCTCGATGCAAGTGCTGGTAAAACGTCTGTTTGAATGGTGTTTTCTAATACATTGCCAAAATTATGGGCAACAATTATTTGATCTAGTGTTTCAGGATCTATACCAGCGTCTTCAATTGCTTTTTTTGCAGCAATAGTTGCCATATCAGATGCATTCACGTTTGTAGTGGTGTAGCGTCTTTCTTCAATACCCGTAATGTCTTTAAATTTTTCTACGATTTCTGCAGAAGGTGTTTCGATAGCTTCGCCAAGTTCGGTAAAAAAATGCTGGTTGGTAAAATCAGTATTTTTTTTGATAGTTGGTGGTATATAAGATCCTGAACCTGTAATAACTGTTTTTATATTAGACATGTGTATGCTTTTTAAACCAAACTTTTATAAATATCTATCGCCTTTATTACGTTTTACTTCAGCAACATATTCTTTAATGGATTGTTCCTTTTCTTTTTTACAAATAAGTAAAGCGTCTTCAGAATCTACTACAATGAAATCATCAAGTCCTTGTAATACCATTAGTTTGTTTGAAGGACCAGCTATCATACATTTTGTTGCATCAATTACAATAACATTGTCAGAAGCCACGGCATTTCCTAAATAATCTTTTTCTAAATTATCGTAAGCACTATTCCATGTTCCTAAATCGCTCCAACCAAAAGAAGATGGGATCACATACACATTGTCTGCTTTTTCCATAATGGCCACATCGATAGAAATATTAACGCAGAGCGGATATATTTTATCAATGGCTTCTTTTTCTTGAAGGGTATTAAATGAATCTTTGGCCGCCTCAAATAGTTCAAACATTTCTGGTTGAAATATTTCAAAGGCTTTTACTATTTGCGCCACTTTCCAAACAAAAATACCTGCATTCCACAAAAAGTCGCCACTACTAATAAATGTTTTAGCTAAATTCAAATCTGGCTTTTCTGTAAAAGTTTTTACTTTATAAATGCCATCGCCCGCTTCTAAACTGTCGTGCTGAATGTAGCCGTATCCGGTATTTGGATGCGTTGGCTTTATGCCAAGTGTTACGAGCGATTTGATATGGCTTACAAAATCAAGGGCCTTAGCCGTCGTTTCTCTAAATGCCTCAGCGTCTAAAATCATATGATCAGAAGGAGCTACAATTAAAGAAGCTTCCGGATCTTTTTGTAATAGCTTGCAAGAAATATAAGCTATACAAGCAGCTGTATTTTTTCTGCTTGGTTCTGCTAAAATATTTTCTGCGGGAAGTTCAGGTAATTGTTCTGCAACTATTGATACATATTCTTCAGAAGTAACGATGAAAATATTTTCAAGGGGTATAAATACTTTATACCTTTCAAAAGTCCATTGAATCAGTGATTTTCCAGTGTGTAATATGTCTAAGAATTGTTTGGGGTATGCAGTTCTACTCATGGGCCAAAACCTGCTGCCAATCCCACCCGCCATAATGGCTACATAATGGTGTTTATTCATAACTAAATAAGTCCCTCTTTTATAAGTTCGTGAATATGCAATATTCCATAATAGTTACCTTCTTTAGTAACCACTAAGTGGCTTATTTCATTTTGTTTCATCTTCTCAATGGCTTCTACAGCAAGAGTTTGATGATCAATTAAGTGGGGGGTATTTGACATGATATCTGCAGCGGTGATGCTTTCTATTTGAACCGTTTTTTCAAGCATGCGTCTTAAATCACCATCTGTTATGATACCCATTATTTTATTATTATCGATAACAACTGTGACACCCAATCTATTTTTTGTGATTTCTAAAATTACATTTTTTAATGGCGTATGGAGTTCAACTGTTGGTTTAAGTTCTTTGTTAGTAAGGTCAGACACTTTTAAAAACATACGCTTACCTAAATTTCCACCTGGGTGGTATTTGCCAAAATCGGCACTGGTAAAGCCTTTTAATTGCATTAGGCAAACCGCAATAACATCACCCATAACCAGTTGTGCTGTCGTACTGCTAGTAGGTGCCAAATTATTTGGACAGGCTTCAGCGCTGACAGTAGTATTTAAAATGTAGTTGGCTTCATTTGCTAAATAGCTTGAAGTATTACCAACTACTGCAATTAGTTTATTGCCAAAGTTTTTAATATATGGAACCAGGGCTTTGATTTCTGGGCTCTCCCCACTTTTACTTAAAATTAAAACGATGTCTTCTTTTTGAACAACGCCTAAATCTCCGTGGATGGCATCGGCGGCATGCATAAATAAAGAAGGTGTTCCAGTAGAATTTAATGTTGCCACAATTTTTTGTGCAATGAGTGCACTTTTTCCAATGCCACTAAAAACCAATCTGCCTTTGCAATTGTAAAGTTCTTGGATGGCACCTGAAAAGGAGTGGTCCAAAAAAGCCGCAAGGTCTGTAATAGACTTTGCTTCTAATTGTATGGTTTGTAATGCCGTTTCAATGATTCCGTTTTTCATGCTTTGCAAAGGTAAACTTTAACACGAAAGGACGTGTATTCAGGTCATTCTTTGTTAACTTCGCGGTCCTTTCAAAAAAAAGGCTTAACTTAATTAAATTAAGAATTCCGCATTTTTGACTGAAAATGAAGGAAATACATATAAAAAATGGCAAAAAGTAGCAGTAAATCCACTTCAAAATCAGCTCCTAAAAAGGCGCCGGCAAAAATAAAAGGCCCTAGAAAAGCTAGTACCCTAGTAGACCCTAGTAGTTTTGACATTTATGCAGGGCTCGAAAAATACTTTGGATTCAGGGAGTTTAAAGGCACCCAAGAGCAGGCAATTACCAGTTTATTAAGTGGGAAAGATACTTTTGTAATTATGCCAACAGGTGGTGGCAAAAGCCTTTGTTACCAACTTCCTGCGTTACTCCAAGAGGGTTGTGCCATTGTGGTGTCTCCGCTTATTGCGCTCATGAAAAATCAGGTAGATCTGGTAAGGGGATATAGTGAAAACGACGAAGTAGCACACTTTTTAAATTCTTCTTTAAATAAGGGTCAAATAAAAATAGTTAAAGACGATTTGCTAGGTGGCAAAACCAAACTATTGTATGTGGCGCCCGAAACATTAACCAAGCAAGAAAATCTTGATTTTTTTAGTGATTTAAAAATCTCCTTTTTTGCGGTAGATGAAGCGCACTGTATTTCTGAGTGGGGTCACGATTTTAGACCCGAGTACAGACGGTTAAGAGAGATGATGGATATTATCAATCCATCGGTGCCTGTTATTGCATTAACTGCAACGGCTACACCAAAAGTACAAAGTGACATTGTTAAAAATTTAGGTTTACGTGACGCTAATATTTTTCTTTCTTCTTTTAATAGGTCTAATTTATTTTATGAAATTCAACCTAAAATAAAAAAAGAAGATACCGTCAAGCATATCGTAAAATTTATTTCACAGCACAAAGGCAAAAGTGGAATTATTTATACCCTCAACCGTAAAACAACCGAAGAATTAGCTGAACTTTTAGTGGCTAATAATATTAAAGCAGTTGCCTATCACGCCGGCCTCGATCAAAAATTAAGAGCCGATAGACAAGATCAATTTTTGCAAGAAGATGTGCAGGTAATTGTTGCTACCATTGCGTTTGGCATGGGTATTGACAAGCCAGATATCAGGTTTGTAATTCACTTTAATATTCCAAAATCAATCGAAAATTACTACCAAGAAACGGGTAGAGCTGGACGTGATGGACTCGAAGGTATTTGTGTGTTGTACTATTCTCATAAGGACGTTTCAAAAATCGAACACCTCATGCGCGATAAGCCACTAAGCGAGCGCGAAGTGGGCAATCAACTCATTGACGAAACCGTTGCTTACGCGGAAAGCGGTGTTTGTAGAAGAAAAATATTGCTTCATTATTTTGGAGAAGAATGGCCAACTCAAAACTGTGGCAATTGTGATAATTGTAAAAATCCCAAAGAACAAATTGAAGCCAAAGAAGAGGTTGTAAAAATATTAAAAGTAATTGCAGCGCTGGACGAGCGCTTTGTTGCAGATTACGTGGTGAATATGGTGAGCGGCCATTTAACGCCACAAATTTCAATGTTTAGGCACGATGGGTTGCCAGTGTTTGGTATTGGAAAAGATAAAGATGCACATTTCTTTAATAGTCTTATTAGACAAATGCTCCTCGAAAATTTAATTAGAAAAGACATTGAAGAATATGGTCTTTTAAAATTAACGGACAAGGGCAATAAATTTTTAAAGAAGGCGAGTAGCTTTAAAATTGTACTTAACAATTTGTTTGAAGATGCCAATGCCGACGATGAAGATGGTGATGGTGCTGCACAATCAGGTGCGGCTGCTGATGAGAAGCTTTTTCAGATGCTTAAAGAACTTCGTCAAACTGAAGGAAAAAAGAAGAGCTTGCCTCCATTTGTAATTTTCTTAGAAAGTTCATTACAGGATATGGCTACCCTTTTTCCAACCACATTAGAAGAATTGGAAAGATGTCAAGGCGTGAGTAAAGGAAAGGCACTTAAATACGGAAAGCCTTTTGTAGATATGATTGCGGCTTATGTAGAAGAGCATGATATTGTTAAGCCAGACGAATTTGTAATGAAGAGTGTGGCCAATAAAGCCAATAATAAAATTTATATTATTCAAAATGTAGATAAAAAAATTCCACTCGAAACCATTGCAAAAAACAAAGGTTTAAAACTAGACGAATTACTTGAAGAGATGGAAACCATTGCAGCTAGTGGCACCAAACTCAATTTAGATTACGCTATAGATGAATGGCTTGATAGCTATGATCAAGAAGATATTATAGAGTACTTTAAAAGTTGTGAAACCGCTTCATTAGAAGTAGCTCAACAAGAACTTAGCGAAAATGAGTATAGTTGGGAACAACTAAAAATAATGCGCATTAAATTTTTAAGTGTGTTTGGCAATTAATGCTTTTCACTTTCAAATGCTTTCATTCTTTCGATTACATTTTCTCTAACATTGGAGTAATACAAATTGTAATCTCCAACATGGTAGTTTGGATTTTTCACTAAAAAGCTTCCAAATATTTTTGGCCGAGCCGTCCATAAAACACGGTCCGCTACTTTTGCCTCAGCAACACCTTTAGCGAGTTTATTGAAATTGGTTAATATGCCCCCCTTATTGGCACTCCAAGAGGCGTTGGGTATTGACTTTGTAAATGTGAGCGGATTGGTTACAATCGCATCAAATTTTTCTTTACTCACAAATGGCGGCGTATAGCCTTCTTTGTAAGTTCTCCAACTACAAATACAACCTGTTTGATTGGGTGTATCACAAGGCTTAATGGAAGTATATAAATAAGGGTTTACAGGAATACCCACTAAATAAGCGGCAACCAATTGTTTTTGAAGCGGTGTTCCATCAAAAAATTCTTTCACCAATTTTATACCATGCGTGGTGCCTTGGCTATGAGAAGCAATTATTATTGGCCTTCCTTTATTTTCGTTGGCTAAATAATATTCGAAAGCCGCTTTTACATCCTGATAGGCAAGCTCAAAAGCAGCAATGGCAAGCGCAGTATCAGCCGCTGTTACGGGATAATAGGAACTAATATGTGCTTGTCTATATCGGGGTGCAAATACTCTACCAGCAACATTAAATAAACTTCCTTGGTAAAGTACAGGGCTATAATCTGTTTTGGCTGCCAAAAAACCATCCGTAATATCTGCATTGTATCCAAAAGGCTTTTCGGTGCCTAAATAAGTGGTTGGGTGAATAAAAAACACGTCTACTGCAGTATCGGGCTGGTAAGAAGCCAATAGTGGGGCTGGCACACTATCAGAAGGATCTTTGATGGCCGGATGTGCCGACCAATAAGTTAGATCACTATAATTTGGTTTGTCCTGAACCTTGTTAATGTGGTAGTTGGCTGCTAATTTTTGATAGCTATTACTACAGCTTGACATTAAAATTGAAAAAACTAGCGCTATTACTAGTGATAAGTATGTAGATTTCATCATAGATTAGACAAAATTAGACAATTCTAGGCTGCTTTACGGCAATAACATTTGTTAAAAAAGCGTTTTATACCTATCCTAAATATCCTTTATATGTCTATACCAGTAGTAGATTTAGCCGATTTTTTAAGTGGCGACCCTGCTAAAAAATCCTCTTTTGTAAAAGCGCTGGGAGAAGCCTATGAAACGGTAGGTTTTGTGGCCGTAAAAAACCATGGTATTCCAGATGTGTTAATTGCCGCGCAGTATGATCATGTGCAGCAGTTTTTTTCATTGCCGCTCGAAAAAAAATTAAAATATGAAATTGAGGGGCTAGCAGGTCAACGCGGCTATACAAGTTTTGGAAGAGAACATGCAAAAGGAAGCGAAGCACCAGATTTAAAAGAATTTTTTCAGTACGGTCAAACAGTACCATCCAATCATCCATTAAAATGGGAATATCCGGATAATGTGGAAGTTGATGAAATTGCTTCTTTAAATAATACATTACTAGAAGCGTATCAAAATTTTGAAAAAAGTGGAAAAGCATTGTTACAAGCCATTGCCATTTATTTAGAATTGGATGAACATTTTTTTGATGTACATATAGAAGAAGGAAATTCGATATTACGTTGTATTCATTATCCTCCCATTACACAAGAGCCTAAATCTGCCATTCGTGCCGAGCAGCATGAAGACATCAATTTAATTACATTATTGGTAGGCGCTTCTGCAGATGGATTACAAATTTTAACAAAGACCGGTGAGTGGGTTGGGGTTACTTCTTTACCAGAACAAATTGTGGTGAACGTAGGTGATATGTTACAAAGGCTCACCAATAATAAATTAAAAAGTACTACGCATAGAGTGGTTAATCCACCCAAAGAGCACTGGCATACTAGCAGATTTTCGATGCCATTTTTTTTGCATCCAAAAAGTGAAATGAGTTTAGCATGTTTAGAAAGTTGTATAGATGAATCTCGTCCAAAAGCATACCCAGATGCAACTGCTGGCGAATATTTAGATGAAAGGCTACGCGAAATTGGATTAAAAAAATAAACTTGGCACTACTTCGTCATATACCATTTTTACGCGCCGTTCTTTGGCATAGCTTAACCGCATTTGGCGGCCCACAAGGCCACCTTGGTATGATGATGAAAACGTTTGTGCATCGCAGAAAAGATGTAACAGAAGCAGAACTACTCGAGTACAATGGTTTTTGCCAATTGTTACCAGGCGCGTCTTCTACGCAAACATTAGCGCTTATTGGTTATAAAAGAGGTGGGTATAGTTTAGCAGTATTAACACTATTTATATGGATTACGCCTGCATGTACCCTTATGGGTGCACTCTCTTTTTTATTAGATTATTTCAACGATAAAAATCAAGTAATTGGTGCGTTTAAATTTATTAAACCCATGGCTATTGGGTTTATTGCATATTCTGCAATTAAAATTTTAAACGTTGCCATTCATAACACCATTACGCGCGTGATATTGGTAGTTGGTGCCGCTGCAACCTTTTTATTTTTTAAGACTCCATGGATATTTCCGGCGTTAATTATTGCAGCCGGTATTGCCACAAATTTTAGTAATAAAAGAATTCCACAACAAGAAAAGCTGGTAAAAAAAATAAAATGGGTGAACCTGTTTTTATTTACTGCATGCTTTGCATTAGCAGGTTATTTATCGGAAACAGCAACTAGAAATAATTGGGAAAATAGAAAAGCGTTTAACTTATTTGAACATAGCTATAGAAATGGAAGTTTGGTTTTTGGAGGAGGAGATGTACTCATGCCGCTGTTGTATGAGCAATATGTAACCAGACCGTCCTCTAAACGTATTATTGCCAATAAGCGGGATGTATTAAAAATGACCCAATCTGATTTTTTAACGGGTTCGGGAATGGTACGTGCCCTTCCAGGCCCCGTGTTTTCTATTGCAGCATTTACAGGTGGCATGACCATGCGCTCGGATGGCATATCTGCACAATTAATGGGCATTATCATTGGCGCTATTGGAATTTTTTTACCGAGTGCATTTTTAGTACTATTCTTTTTTCCGGTGTGGAGTTATGTAAAACGTTTTGCAGTAGTTTTTAGATCATTAGAAGGTATCAATGCAGCAGTTGCAGGAATTTTGTTTGGCGCAACAGCCTATTTAATGAAAGATCATTTTTTAAATTCAGCGGCCAATAGTTATTTACCAGTGCAATGGCTTGTTGTAATAGGGACGATACTCTTACTTCGCATCAATAAAATTCCATCCCCTTTTATAGTAGCGCTCATTTTTTTATTGGGGCTATTGCTTCACTAAAAACAAGTTAAAATAGCCAACGGGCTATGGTAATTTGAACATAGTGTTATAATATTACAAACAAAACTGCTGCATTTGAAGCGAAGGCTACCCCTCTTTATTATTCTTTTTTGTCTCTGTTTGGGTCAAATGCAAAAAGGGTACGCGCAGTATGTGACGGTAGCGGGAACGGTCTATGATTTGACTGCCCGGAACCCCTTAGAAGCAGTAGCAGTAAGGTCTACATCGGGCAGGGGCGGGGTAACAGATTCGGCAGGAAGGTATATTGTTACGGTCTTAAAAACAGATTCTATCTGGTTTTCGATGATTGGTAAAAACACCATGAAATACTCCGTTGATACCATTTCAAATTTGGACAATTTCAATATCATGATTCATGTAAAGGCAACTGATTTGCCTGAAGTGAAAGTGCGTAATAATTATTACAGGTATGATTCTATTCAAAATAGACTCGACAATGCAAAGGGCTTTAATTTTAAAAAGCCAGGACTAAGTTTATCGGCTAATCCAAATTACAATCCAGGTGGACTAACAGTAGGGTTTGATTTAGATGCCATCATTAATATGTTTAGGTTTAAACGAAACCAGAACATGGAATTTTTGCAAAAAAGACTCATTGATCAGGAGCAAGAAAAATATGTAAACTTCAGATTTAGTAAAGCATTTGTTAGAAAAGTAACGTTATTAAATTCACCAGAACTTGATACGTTTATGGTTCGTTTTAGACCACCCTATGAGCTCGTTAGACAGCTCAATGATTTAGAATTCGGCTATTACATCGAAAAGCAACTTGACTTATACCGTAAAACAAAAAATATTTACAAGGGTAGTTTGCGTAAACGTGACGATTAATTATCTTTAATTGTATGCGTTTATTTATTTGTGTATTATTATTTTCTTTGTCTTTTTTAAATCTTGCTGCGCAAAACAAAACGGGCGTATGGTATGGTACCATTGTTTTTGAGCCAGATGGTGTTAGAGAAGTAGATTCCGAACCTCGTATTAGAGTATCAGAAGGAAGGATTGTAAATGTTCCACCCATCTATGCAGGATCAATGTCTCTTTCAAAGTCGAGAACATATTCGAAAGCTAAATTCGAAATCATTGATACATCAAATCAAATGATGGCGGTGCTTACTACGTTTAGTGCAGATCAAAAAAAATTAAGTTCCTATTTATTTTATTTATCAGAAACGCCTACTCAAAAATATCGATATTTTGGAAAAGCGGTTCGATGTTTGGTAAACGAAACAGAACATACACCTAGTTTATTTGATATACACGGTAATTTTAATTTTACAGATAGTAGTGTAACATTTAGCGGTATTTGGGAAAGCCCTTTTGGAAAAAGTATGCTAGGAAAATTTAACTTTCAACCAAGTATGCAAACGGTGGGCATCAATCCCGAATTAATAATCGAGTGGAATGATTCAAAAAAAGTGATACCTGAAATAACCCAAATAGAAAATTGGATCCCTTCTACGAGTAATTATGATACCCTAATTACCCGCTCATTTTATGTCGATTTTAGTATAGCCGAAACCGGCGTAATGGATCATGATACCCTCTCTGTTTGGGTTGATGGCAACTTACTCGAAGACAATTTGGTGCTCACCGATAAAAAACACGATTTCAGGGTCAATATTACCTCTAAAGATTACCATCAACTCACTATCCGATCTAAAAGTGAAGGGGCTATAAAAGGGAATGGCTACCTTTTAAGTATTTCTACCAAAGAAAATGTTTATAAATACAACCTGGTCCAGTATAGGTACAATCAATCGGATTGGTTTTTTCATAAAATTGGCTCAAGGGGGCGCTCTAATTAGGTTTTGCTTTATTTATTGGGCAAATAATTTACCTTTAAGGCTCCTAAAATGAATACTTTGAAAAGAGCTTTTCTACCCTTCGTGCTTGTAATAGCACTTGTTGCCTGTAAAGGTAAACCCGAAGAAAAAAAACAAAAAGATGGTGGTGCTAAAGCCGCTATCGTTGACGTCATTATTGCGTCAACCAATAAAATCAATAAATCGGTTGAAGTCAATGGTTCGGTACTGCCAAATGAAATGACCACCATTCAATCTGAAGTAAGTGGTCGTGTTACTTTTTTACAAATTCCAGAAGGCGGAAATGTAGCCGCAGGTGCAGTATTAGCGCGTATCAATGATGCAGATTTAAGAGCGTCTCAACAAAAAATAAATGTGCAATTGGATTTAGCGCAAAAAAATGAAGCAAGACTTAAAAAGTTATTGTCTATTGGTGGTATCAATCAAGCAGATTACGACGCTGTACTCAATCAAGTAAATACGTTAAAAGCAGACTTGTCAATTGTACAAGCTCAATTAGACAAAACAGTTATTAAAGCTCCATTTGCCGGAACGCTAGGTCTTCGCATGATAAGCATGGGCGCCTATGTTACCCCAGCTAGTATTATAACAACCATTCAACAAGTAAATCAATTGAAAATCGATTTTACGGTACCCGAATTTTATGCCGAAAAAATAAAAAAGGGAACGGTTGTTAAAGTACAATCTGCAGATAACAATACAACGGCCAACGCGGTGGTAACAGCAACAGAGCCAATGATTAATGCTACTACCAGAAATTTAAAAGTGCGCGCCGTATTAAAAGGTCGCTCTTTTAATTTAGGTGCTTTTGTAAAAGTATCTATCGACGCAACGGCTGGCAACAACAGTATTTTAGTACCCTCTAATTGTATCATACCAGAGTCTACTGTTAAAAAAGTAGTGGTTGTAAAAGATGGTATTGGTCAACTCGTAGAAGTGGAAACCGGAGAAAGAAATGAAGGCCTTGTGCAAATTGTAAAGGGCTTAAGTGTTGGTGATAGTATTGCTGTTAGTGGTGTTCTATTTGTAAAACCAAATGCACCAGTGAAAGTGAGAAGTGTAAAATTATTAAGTGAAATTGCAACGCTAGATTAATTATGAATATTTCTGAACTAGCCCTCAAAAGACCCATCCTAGCCACAGTGATGAATTTACTCATCATCTTATTTGGCGTTGTTGGTTATAGTTTTTTATCGGTACGTGAATACCCGGCCATAGATCCTCCCATTGTAAACGTGCGTACTTCTTATGCAGGAGCCAATGCAGATATCATTGAAAGTCAAATTACAGAACCGCTAGAAAAATCTATTAACGGTATTCCGGGCATTAAAACCATTAACTCTTCTAGTAACAATGGTTCAAGTAATATCACCATCGAATTTGATGTGAACCAAGATCTAGAAGCAGCTGCTAATGACATAAGAGACAAAGTGAGTCAGGCTGCCAGAAGCTTGCCTCAAGACGTTGACGCACCTCCTGTAGTAAGTAAGTCGGATGCTAGTAGTGATTTTATTTTACTGATGGCGGTTCAAAGTAAAACAAAGGGGCTC
>Ga0114973_10001536_pt1 | contig 17151 bp, 14 predicted proteins | sample M_140807_MF_Meta_FD_87025 | JGI IMG/M metagenome (GOLD analysis project Ga0114973, IMG submission 87025) | Freshwater microbial communities from Lake Montjoie, Canada to study carbon cycling - M_140807_MF_MetaG | ecosystem: Environmental > Aquatic > Freshwater > Lake | place: Lake Montjoie...
CAAAAAATTTTCGGCATTATCCAGGGTGGGACTTCAGTTCCCTTAAGATTGGAAAGTTTGGAAGGCACTTTAAAACTTCCTTTAGATGGGCTAGCTGTGGGCGGATTAAGTGTCGGAGAACCCCACGCAGAAATGATTCACGTTCTTTCTGAAATAGCTCCCCATTTACCCCAGGAACTTCCTCACTACTTAATGGGAGTCGGCACACCACGAGACATTTTAGAGGCGGTCAATTGCGGCATTGATATGTTCGATTGTGTTCTTCCTACCCGAAACGCCAGAAACGGCGGATTTTTCACACACGACGGACTTTTAAATATTCGAAATAGCTCCCACACCCATGATACTCAACCAGTCGACGCGACGTGTTTATGTGAGTGTTGTCGAAATTATAGCAGAGCCTATTTAAGACATCTCTTTTTAACGAAAGAAATCTTGGGCTTGCGCCTTGCCACACTTCACAATCTTTACTACTATCACCGCTTCATGTCGGATATCCGAGAAAGTTTGGAGACCGGCACGTTCCAAAGTTTCTATCAAAAGATGAAACCCAGGTTAACGGCCGCGTATCCCGACAAAACGGAAAGAGATTCGGCAGAAAAAAATCAGATTGACCCAATGGAGGATTAAGATGGGTGTTACCGGAAAATTGTTTTTGGCTCTATTGTTTTCAGCGCAAGTCGTTCTCGCTGAGGGAACGCCAGCTTCGGCTTTAGGACGAGACGGCCTATCCCCCATCGTGCCTGTGATTATGATGTTTGGGGTCTTCTACTTCCTTATTCTTCGCCCACAACAAAAACGACAAAAAGACCAACAGCGCTTTATCACCGAGCTTAAACGTGGAGACATGGTGGTGACTCAATCAGGAATCATCGGAACCATCAAAACGGTCGGAGAAAAATTTGTCACTTTAGAAATTGACCAAGGGGTCTCTTTAAAAATTTTGAAGTCTGCGATTCTTGAAAGTGCAGCCAACTTGAAAGATGAGAAAAACTCTAGCCAGAAAGAGGCAACTACATGAAGGGACTAACCTGGCGCGTTAGCGTCATCGTCGCTACAGTTCTATTTTCCTTTTACCTTTTGACTCCAACTTTTCTTAAGTTCTCAAAAGGGGTTTCCATTCCAAAAATCAGTAAACCCTCTGATCCTTGGTACTACGGAGTTCTACCTTCAGAAGTTTTGAAACTCGGACTCGATCTTAGAGGGGGTCTCCATTTAGTCTTAGGAATCGACTTCCAAGAAGTTCATCGAGATGCGATTAGCAAAATTAAAAATCAAATCAAAGATGTGGCCGAGAGACAAAAACTTTCCGGTTTTAAATTTGATACGACCCAAGACAACTTCGTCACCGTGACCTTCACCAATGCCGAAGACTGGAAAACTCTTGATAAAGCTATCATGAAGGATTTGGGTCAATTTGTAGATTTCGACAGCCAAGCTGGCAATACAGCTAAATTTCGCATGACGGCTCTTTGGGAATCTCAAGTTAATCAAAGAGCAGTCGAACAGTCTCTTGAAACACTTAGAAATCGTATCGATGAATTTGGAATCGCTGAACCCATCATTCAAAAGCAAGGGGAAGAAAAGATATTGGTTCAATTCCCTGGGCTGCAGGAGCCTGGCCGTTTGAAAGAGATTATTGCTAGAACAGCAAAACTCTCTTTCCAAATTGAAAAATCGGGACCTGAAGAAAACGGAACCCCCTCGGTCGGTGAGATCCAGAAATGGGTAGCTCAGTTCGTGGCAGAGAAAAAATTGGTTCTTTCAGAAACGGAGCCCATCACCAAGCATATAAGAGATCTGAACGCCTACTTGGCGGGTAAGATTCCTGCTGGGACTGAAGTTCTTTTCCAGAAGAAAACTAATATCAACACGAAAGAATCGGAATACGTTCCCTATCTCTTAGAACGAGAAGCTCTAGTCACGGGGGAAGATCTCCAAGACGCCCATTACAGCTTTGATCCTCAAACCCAGCAACCTATAGTTAACTTCGAGTTAACCTCTTTAGGGGCTTCCAAATTTGAAAAAGCGACTGGGGAAAACGTGGGTCATTACATGGCTATTGTTCTAGACAACAACGTCCATTCTGCTCCGAGAATCAAAACCAAAATCGGTGGTGGAAGAGCGATGATTGAAATGGGGTCTCAGGGACGAAGTGACGCCGATGTGCTTAACGACGCCAAAGACACTAGCTTAGTCCTAAGATCCGGCGCCCTTCCCGCTCGTCTAGAATTTTTAGAAGAACGGGTCGTAGGCCCTTCGCTTGGAGCCGATGCTATCAAAGCAGGAACCTACTCTCTTATCGCAGGGTTGGCTTTGGTGTTCTTGTTCATGGGCATCTACTACAAAACCTCAGGACTTTTTGCGAATGTCGCGCTCGTTCTGAATGGTCTTTTCATCGTTGCCATATTAGCAGCTTTTGAAGGAACACTCACTCTGCCCGGTCTTGCGGGTATCACGTTGACTCTAGGTATGGCAGTGGATGCGAACGTTCTGATTCTGGAACACATGAGAGAAGAACTTAGCATGGGGAAATCGCTCGCGATGTCCCTTGCTGAAGGGTATCACCGAGCTTTCTCGGCGATTATCGACTCTCATGTTACAACAGTAATCGCCGGCATTGTTCTTTTAAGTTTCGGTTATGGTCCTATCCGAGGTTTTGCTGTCACATTACTTATCGGATTAACCGCTTCACTTTACACCTCGGTGTTTGTGACTCGAGTTATCTTCGACTACTTCGTCGTTGCTAAAGGCAGAAAAACCATCAGCATTTAGGAAAAGTTATGCAAAAATACTTACACCTTATCCCCAATCACCTTAATTTAAACTTCATTGGAAAGTTTAAATACTTTATCACTTTCTCAATCATTACTTTGATTCTGATTTTGGTCGGACTTTGGACTCACGGCCTTAACTACGGTATCGATTTTACCGGTGGAACGGTCATGCGAGTGAAGTTCAACCAACCTCGATCGGCCGAGCAGGTTCGAAAAATAATGGAAGAGTTGGGCGAAGCTGAGGCATCGGTCGTGGGACTCGGAGAAACCTCCCAAGAGTTCATGATCACCTCTCGTAACGCTAAAGATGAAAAAGAATCCAAAAACACTCAACCTATCAATGCGCGGTTTTTAGCTAAAGTTGGAAGCAGCGAAGTGGTCATTCAATCGGTCGATGTTGTGGGACCTAAAGTTGGGGCCGAACTCAAAGGGGCCGCTTTAAGATCCCTCTTTTATTCGGTCATTCTTATCACTATTTATATTTGGTTAAGATTCGATGCCCGTTTTGCTCCGGGAGCCACAATTGCCATGGTTCACGATCTCGTGATGGCAACCGGTTTTTATATGCTCACCGGCAGAGAATTTACCATTACCGCTATCGCAGCGATGTTGACCATAGCGGGTTACAGTGTGAACGACACCATTGTGGTTTATGACCGCGTTCGGGAGATGTTAAGACAGGGAGGAGCTAATATGCCTCTTTCCCAAACCATTAACAAAGCGATTAATCTTACGCTATCTCGAACCATTTTGACCTCGTTGGTCACTTTCATTTCGGTCGTTCCTATTATCATCCTTTGTAAAGGTGAGATCCAAAGCTTTGCCATTGCAATGTGCTTTGGTATTTTCGTGGGAACCTATTCCACAGTCTATATCGCATCTCCTTTTACAATTTACGTTGAGAAATTCTTGGACGCTCGAAGCGGAAAATCGAAATCGAGCCGACCGACTTCTAAACCTGCAACGGTGTAAGAGCTATGGCTGTACGTACGACAATTCGCGAACTGAAATCTCATATTGGGGAAACCGTAGAATTACGCGGTTGGGTTTACAACATTCGAAGTTCTGGGAAACTTAGATTCCTGCTCATGAGAGATGGCAGTGGCATCGTACAAGTCGTTTGGTTTAAAGGAAACGTTTCGGAAGAAGTTTTCAACAAACTTGAGACTCTCACCCAAGAAACATCCTTAATCCTAACTGGCAAAGTTAAAGAGGATAAACGCTCTACTATCGGAGTCGAGCTTGATGGCGAAAGTTTAACCATTCTCCAGATTGCTCAGGATTACCCTTTAGGGCCGAAAGAACACGGCCCAGACTTTTTGCTATCTAATCGCCATTTGTGGCTCCGGTCCCAAAGGCCTCACGCGATTTTAAGAATCCGCGATCGATTTGCGAAAGCTGTTCGGGACTTTTTTGATAAAGAGGGTTTCACCCTCATTGACACTCCTATTTTCACTCCTGCGGCGTGTGAAGGCACTTCGACCCTTTTTGAGACCGAGTATTTTGGAGAGAAGGCCTATTTATCTCAAAGCGGTCAGCTTTATAGCGAAGCGGCTGCTATGGCTTTCGGAAAAGTATATTGCTTTGGTCCCACATTTCGAGCTGAAAAAAGTAAAACTCGTCGACATTTAACTGAGTTTTGGATGATTGAACCTGAAGTCGCGTTCAATGATCTTGAAGACAATATGAAGTTGGCCGAAAACTTCCTGGAATATACGGTACAGTATGTTCTTAAGGAGTGTGCTCAAGAATTAGCTCTCCTGGGGAGAGACACAACCAAGCTTCAAAATGTAAAGGCCCCCTTCCCCAGAGTTTCTTATGATGAGGCGGTCGAAATTTTGAAGAAAAAAGGGCTTCCTGTCCAATGGGGAGACGATTTTGGAGCTCCCGAGGAGACGGCCGTTTCTGAAGACTTTGATAAACCTATTTTTATTCATCGTTTTCCAGCCCAGATTAAAGCTTTCTACATGAAGCCGGACCCAAACAATCCTAAACTGGCTTTAGGGTGTGATTGTATCGCTCCAGAGGGTTACGGAGAGATTATTGGAGGCGGACAGCGTGAAGAGGATATTGTCGCCTTAAAAGCTCGCCTACACGAACATGGCCTAAAAGAAGAGGCTTTTGACTGGTACCTTGATCTTAGAAAATTCGGATCGGTTCCCCACTCGGGTTTTGGACTTGGTTTAGAGAGAACTATTTCCTGGATCTGCGGATTAGATCATTTGAGAGAAGCTGCGGCGTTTCCGCGGCTAATTCACAGAATTAAACCTTAATTTCAATCGTAGACTTTTCCAGACTGTTAGGATGAATGCTATCAAGATCAAAGCTGTTTTGACTTGGTAAAAAAGATCTTGGGTTGGAATCATTTGAACCATCGTCCTGAATGGCCCCAAGATATCTCCGCACCCAAACCACTGAAGAAACAATGAAGTGCTGAGCCCTGTGGATAACACAATCAGACTTTGAGTTGCCTCAAATACCAGCACTGAAACCAAAATAAGCATGCCAGTTGAGAAAACGAGATCATAAACTGCTCCTGGATTATTCATGTTCCCGAAAAAATATCCCATGGATAAAATCGGCGGAGCTAAAAAAGCGAAAAGCGCCAATTCCCGAAACACTTTTATTTTGATTTTTTTGAGTTCAGGGTAAGCAAAATAGATAATCGGCCCAATAAGAACGACATGCAGTCCCGCCAAAAAGAAAAAATACCTGATGAACAAGGATAGAAAACTTAACGAATAAGAATTTTGAAATTCACATAGCCTCAAAGACCATAAAATCAAAGGTTGAAAAACCCAAATTAAGTAAACAAAAGCAAGTTTGGGAATTACCCACCGTTCATTAATCTCATCTTCAAAATTTAAGTCATCGAGAGTTTGTTTCTTTATCGTATTCATCATCCTCCTATTATATCAAAACTCCCCTTCTTGATTGAAACCTCTTCCAAAGGCCTTTAAAGTAAAGAGATGAAATATTCGGCCGACCCCATACCTAAGGAACTTTTATTTCGAGGTCGTTCTGGGGATCCAAGACTCGGAGAATGGGTTCAACTTTTTAATACTCCGCCCAAAGCGATTCCACGAAAAGAGTCAGTCGTTATTCTGGGAACGCCAGACGACGCAGGCGTAATCAAAAACTTAGGCAGACCCGGGGCTAAAGAAGGGCCCAATAGCATCAGAAAACATCTTTATAAAATGGCTCAGCCCATGGATTTAAGCTGGGAGAACCTACTCACTCTTTATGATGCCGGAAATACCCCTGTATCCAGCTCGATTATTGAAACTCACAAAGCGGCGCAAACTCTTGCCACAGAAATAGTTTGCGAAGGGCATACATTAGTTACTCTCGGGGGAGGCCATGATGTGGCGGCCCCCCATTTTCTAGGTTTTGTGGAAGGGCGTCGAAAAATTAATTCGGGAGAAAAAGTAGGGTTGATCAACGTTGATCCTCACTTGGACGTGCGGGAATTAGAGAATAACACTCCTCATAGTGGAACTCCTTTCCGACAGATTTTAGATTCAGGGGCCATTTCCGGTGATGGTTTCGTAGAGTTTGGGGCAAGATCCAATCGCAACTCCAGAAACCATTTCGAATATGTCCGAAAAAGAAATGTCACGGTAATGACCTGGGAACATTTGCGAGAACGGACCGAACCTATTTCTGAGGTTTTTAAAAATCAACTGGACCGGTTGGTAAGAACACACCATTCCCTAGGGGTCACTATTGATTTAGATAGTTGTTCTGAAGCCGAAGGGATGAGTGCAGCCCCGGTTATTGGGTTTTCGGCGACCGAACTGTATGCTTTAGCCTCTTTAGCCGGAAGCCAACTCAAAGTCCGTTTTTTCGAAATTGCTGAAGTGGCCCCACCGCTTGATCCCACAGAACGAAGCAGCCGAATCGCCGCCGAATTGGTGTATGCTTTTTTAAGAAGTCGCGCGTTAGCCTTAATCTCAAGGGCTTAAATTTTCCCTCTGTTTTCCCACTAAAATTCCTAACAAAAATTTAAAAAACTTTTAAAAAACACTAAAAAACGCAAAAAAACAGACATTTTGAGTTATCCACAGGCTGTGGACTAAATGTCTAAAACAATGAAAATACAGTTGTTTTTTATGTTAAAAAGGTAAACCCTTAGGCAGAGTAGCTTTTCGAGTTACTCAACACGTTATCACTATTATTTTCAGATACTTATGACTGTGGAAAAAACTGTGAATTACTTTTTTCTTTTCGAAAAATAACGGAATTGCCGCTGATCTCGCCTCTAACGTATAAATTCTTTTTGCAAAAATAGGATTCATGAACAGTTTAGATTGGACAGCCACCGTTAACTCGATCAAAGAGGCTATGCCCTCTGCCCAATTTCAAAATTGGGTTAAACCGATCGAATATATTCGCTCTGACGATACGTGTGTGCATTTAGGGGTCCCTAGTCGATTTCATGAAGACATGCTTAAAAGTCGTTTTGTCGACACTTTAAAAAAAGCCATTCGTCGACAAACTGGAAATGATCTCCAACTAGAATTTGAAATATTAGTCCGTGATGAAAACACTGAGGCCTCTCGCTCTGAAGTTCCACTGATTCCTAATACCCCTCCGCCAACTGCTTCTAACTCTGCAGAACGCCGGCCAGTGTTGCGCCTTATTGAAAATGAAAATGCTTTTGACGACGAGGATACTGCCCGAACCGATTCGGTCAATGCGCCCAACTATCCTAAGTTCAGTACCCCATTTTTAGTTACTGGCTTTAATCGGTTAGCTTATCAGTGTGCGATGTTGTTCGCCGAAGGCTCTAACACTCAAGCCAATCCTCTCATCATTCACTCCTCGGTAGGGATGGGAAAAACTCACTTATTAAGTGAAATTGGAGAAGCGGTTCATCGACGACAGCCCAACTTGAGAATTAAGTACGTCAATTTTGAGTCGTTTACTTCCGAGATGGTAAAAAGTTTCAATGACAAAACTGCGAGTCAATTTCAAAGTCGTTACCGATATGAAACGGATGTTCTTCTTTTTGACGATGTAGCTGGACTCGCGGGAAGAAAAAGAAGCCAAGAAGAGCTTCTACATATTTTCAATGAGATCTTGGCACGTGGTGGGAGAGTCGCATTTACAACTTCTCAACCTATTTCCCGGCTCACCGAATTTATTGACCCGTTAAAATCCCGTCTTCTTTCCGGTGTCAGCATCGATATCAAATCGCCGAATTTCGAAGAGAAAGTTGAGCTCCTTGGACAGGTTAGCTTTCACAGCCAAATTTCGATAGATGCTCCGGTTTTAAGAAGTATTGCAGATAAAGGACAAAAAGATGTCCGAGAGCTTATTGGCTCTCTTTTTAGAATTCATTTACAAGCACAACTAGAGAACAAACCTCTTAACAATGAATTTTTGGCCAAAGAGGGATGGATTCAAGAGTCCCAAAAAGAGGTCATCACTTTGGATGAAATCATATCGCTCGTCGAATACAATTTTGGTGTGACTCGAGCCGATATGATCTCCAAATCAAGAAAACAGGCCATTGCTTGGGCAAGACAGGTAGCAATGTATCTCGCTCGCCGTTACACATTACTCCCCTTAGAAGAGATTGGAAGGTCCTTCGGACGAGATCATGCGACCGTGATCCATGCATTTGACAAAGTTTCCGAAACAATCCAATTTCAACCCACACAAGGTTACCAGGTTGAGTTTTTGATTAAAAAATTGGAAGCTCGCCAACCAAAGGACAATTATGAACTCCCTATATAGATGGTTATTAGCTCTTCACATTATTTCGGTTATCGCTTGGATGGCCGGGGTTCTCTATTTGTGGAGACTGTTTGTTTATCACGTCGAAGCTAAAGAACAGGTGGTTAAAGATACTTTAACTATCATGGAAAAAAAATTGTACCGTTACATCACGATGCCTGCGCTCACAGTTTCTTTTATTTTAGGCGTTTCGATGATTGCCTATAATCCAACTCTGCTTCAGTACCATTGGATGCATGGGAAACTATTTTTAGTTTTTTTAATGATTGGGATTACCCACATGGCCGGGGCAGTTCATAAAAAGTTGCTCCGAGGAGAGTGCCGTTACACTTCAAAAACACTACGAATTTTGAATGAAGTCCCCACGATCCTGATGATTGGAATAGTCCTTCTCGTTATTCTTCAGCCGTTTTAATTATGGGTGAGACAACACCTGAACTTTCTGACTGGAGAAACAAAGTTCCTTCAGTCTCCCAGCTGACTCGCAGACTCCGAGGCCACATTGAAAATGCCTTTTTTGATGTCTGGGTTAAAGGGGAGATAAGTAATTTTAAGAAACCTGTCTCAGGCCATTCCTACTTCAACTTAAAAGATGCCAATGCTCAATTAAGAGCCGTAATGTTTAGGGGCTCGCTTTCCAAACTCAAATTTGATCTCAAAGACGGAATGGAAATATTGCTTCACGGAACCATCAGTGTCTATGAGGCCAGGGGCGATTATCAACTTGTCGCTGACATGGCTGAACCTGTCGGAGCCGGTGCTTTACAGATGGCTTTTGAGCAGTTGAAAAACAAACTTAAAGCCGAAGGGTTATTTGATCCCAAACACAAAAAACAGCTTCCCTCATTGCCCAAAAGAATAGGAGTTATTACTTCGCCAACGGGAGCAGCGGTTAAAGATATCCTTACAGTTTTAAGTCGACGATTTAATGAAAGAGAAATTCTCATTATTCCTACGAGTGTTCAAGGAGACAAAGCAGCTCCGGAAATAGTAGCTGCTTTAAAGTCGGCCGAAGAGTGGAATAAAACTTATCCCGAGAGGGCCCTAGAAGTTTTGATTCTGGGCCGCGGGGGTGGCTCTCTAGAAGATCTTTGGCCTTTTAATGAGGAAATTGTTGCTCGAGCCATTTTCAATTGCTCCATTCCCATTATCTCTGCAGTAGGTCACGAGATTGACGTTACAATCTCCGATTTTGTGGCAGATTTGAGGGCACCGACCCCTTCGGCAGCAGCTGAAATTGTGATCCCCCGAAAAGAGGACTTGGTTAGTTTAGTCACTCAACAACAACTCAGACTTACAACCGTATTTCGAAAACAGCTAATGCAGTTCAGACTTCACGTAAGCCACCTCGGAAATCGATTGCTCGATCCTCGTGAAAGAATCAGGCACATGAAGGAAAGATTTGAAGGGCTTCAACAAAAACTTTTTTCCTCATTCAAAAACAGACTCACTTTGTATAAAAAACGGGTGGAAAGCCAGATGCAGATGCTGCACTCCCTATCCCCTCTCCAAGTTTTATCCCGTGGCTATTCCCTAACGCGCACCGCAGAAAAAAAGATCATTCATTCAACTCAAGAGGTTTCGCCAGGCCAAATAATTGTCACGCAGCTTCATGATGGTGAATTCTTCTCAGAAATTCTTCCGAACCCAACAAAATCAAGTTAAACTTAAGACAAGTTCTATTTTTACTTCAGCCTCATTTTTCATAGGAAAATACATGCCTCACATTGAAGTCATTCTGCCTATTTTTAATGAAGTAAAAAATATCCCTCCCCTTTTAGAAAGATTGGATAAAGTCAAAGCGCTTTTAAGTCCTAAAGCGACTATGAGTTACTTATTCATCAACGATGGCTCTCAGGACGGTTCGACAGAAAAGTTAAATGAACTTCACACGGTTCGCTCAGATGTTAGAGTGGTTCACTTACTTCATAACTTCGGACACGGGCCAGCTCTTGCTTGCGGAGTGGCTCACTTTAGAGGCGATATAGCTCTGTTCATGGATGCGGATCTGCAAGATCCCCCAGAGGCCATTCCTGAAATGTTTTCCGCTTGGGAAAAAGGATCAAAAACGGTAGTCGCAGAACGGGCCACCCGTGCTGAAAAAAACAAACTCCTCTTCAATACGTTTTACTACCTTCTACACAAAGTTGCCCCTACTCTGCCTCCCGTCAATTTTGGGACTCACTGTCTTCTCGATTTCACTGTGATGAATCGAATTAAGCAAATCAAAGAGAGAAATCGTTATTTTCCAGGAATCGTGGGCTTTAGCTCTCCAAAAATTGAAGCGGTTCCCATCCATCGACTCAGCCGTCACTCGGGGAAATCACGAGTAGGTGTCACAGGCCTAATTCAATTGGCAATTACCGCTTTTTTGAGTTTTTCCAGCACCCCAGTGCGATTGGTGAGTGTCTTGGGGTTGATTGCTTCTCTAGCCGCTATGGTGGCAGGCACTGTCATCTTAGGGATAAAACTTTTTACAGATCTCGCCATTCCCGGTTGGGCCTCCACCATGTGCGCAGTATCTTTTGGCAGTGGAGTTCAGCTCTTGTGTTTGGGAATTATCGGCGAATACATCGCAAGAATTTACGATGAGGTCAAAGAACGTCCCCTCTACTTAGTCGATGAGGTTCTTGAAACTCGTTCGAGTTCAAGCCACCACAGAGAAGATTCGGTTTACTCGCCTAAGATTATTAATTTCTAAGAGGTACCAGCTTCCTTTTGATACTGAAAGTATCATATCTGAAACCTTTCAATGGGCTTTTTCAGAGGCTGGTCCGCCGCATAAGCTTTCAAGATTGCAACGACTTATAGAGGACCAAGAGCTTAAATACTTCAAAGCAATTTAGGATTCTTTCTTCGCTAATTCTCCTACATGGTTTTGAGTCTGAAATAGAACATGATTTTGTAACCAAGGGCTGTTTTTATGTTGGGGAATGCTCCCCTGCTATTGTTGACAGGTTTTTTGTCCATTGAAAGTGGCTCAGGTTTAACCGATTCAAGTTTTTACCAAAAAATCGTGCACAACCCACGACAAGAGCTATGGCGACACCTTTGCTTCGAAATAACTCGACTTTAAAAATCCGTGAAGCACCCCCTGGACCTAGCCTCTAAAAACCCATGATACAACTCTTTTCATGAAAAGAATGAAACGAGCCGAACACGTGGTTTTAAGATCGAGATTCCCTGTTTTAAGATTTAAAAAGAGTAAATCTCTTATTTCTGGGCTTCTTTTTGAAGGAGCAGAAAAGTTTCAGGTTAAAGTCTACAACAACTCTCTCAATAGCAATCACATTCATCTTTTAGTGAAAGCCCGTTTGGAGAAGAATAGTGTATTGGGGGCGGAATTTCTTAAATTTGCATCGGTACATTTATCAAAATCAGCTTGAAACCTTAGGACTCATTGCCTACCAACTGAGAGACCAAAAGCCACCGCCTTGACATAAAGTGGTGAATCAGCCCACAGGCCATGTCGAAAAAAAACTTTGCGAGACGGAAAATTTACGGTGCCGTTGCAAACTGTATAGTCTCTATTGGGCAGGAAGATTTCTTCCACTCCCCAAGCTGGCCCCTACGCTTGGTGCAGCCCAGCGTAAGGGTACCGAGCCGTTATAACACTTCGTTGAAACTAGATGACTAGTTCGGTGCGGTAGGTTGCAAGCGCATCGTAAAGATTGACGTGCAGGTCTAGATTCGAGGCGAGGCACACCTTAAGCTGCGGCGGGTAGCACAATTCTGTTAGAGATCCAAAGTATCAAAAGGAAGCTGGTACCTAATAACACCCCGACTGAGCACTATGGCTGCTCCAGAGCGCGGTCGAAAGATTATAGGTATAAACAACTAAATTACAGTCGCCCTGCATGTAAACTCGCCAAGCCCCTCGACGATTGGTCGATGAACTCCATTTAGCTTTCGACCCGTTATAAACCACCACATTTCCATCGGTTTGGTAGGCTAAGTAAGCTCCCGGATTGTTGTAAGTGTGGCTGCTCCAAAGAGGTTTGTTGCCACGGTAAACCACAAAGTTACCATCCCCTTGCATCACGGCTCGACAACCACAAACATTAGCTCCTGAGGGCACTAGCTGATCTCCTGCATAGAGAAATTCTCCCATGTCCATATAACTAGAATAGACTGGTGCTGGGGCAGCTCCCGCAGGCACCTGATAGGTGACAGGGCAACTCCAGGAATCTCCCGCTAACGAAGTCACAAGACCCGATGTTGTTCGGCTCCAATCATAAGTTCGGCTCGTGAAAGTTTCGGTATTTACTACCCAAGGGTTGAGCCAGATGGGGTTGGATTGTAAAACACCGCCGATATAAATCTGATCGTACTGTCCTATCGCCGTTAATTCGGTAGTAACGGAAGTCGATGTGGCAGAGCCCACGCGTGATTGATAACAATAGGAAGTTTGGACACTCAATTGACAAGTACTGCTCCCAGCGGCATTGCTGACCAATCCTTGCATTTCAAAAAATGGGAACCAACTGGATCGAATCTCATAGATTCCGGGAGCTACTGCAGTGTTGTTCAAAGTGCTCGTGACCCCCGCACCGGTCACACTCAAACGAACCCAGATCGACTGTTGTGAATTACTAGTAGCCGGATGATTTTGGTCAACAACTCGCTCAATCATACAGGTGGGCGGTATCAATTGAGACAAGGTAGTCGTGGTTGTAGATACCGGTAAAGTCGTTGTCGTAGCAGTGGGATTTACTACAGTTAGATTTAGGACCACATTAAAAGCCGCCCCCACAGCAACCCCATTGCTGTCCACCATCTGCAAAGTGTACTGGCGAACTTGGGTTCCAGAGTAATAAAAGATATCCACAATATCCAAAGCTAACGCGGAGGAAGTCCCTGAAAAGCCCAACACTCTAAACTGGTTATTGCACATTCCCCATCCCGAGAATCGAATGGTGCTGGACAACCCTTGAGTCACTTGCCCAACAGTCGTTACCGTCGCAGTCGGATTCGGTGAACAATTGTTCAAAGTGGTAGAGGTCACTGTTGTCGTGGTGGTGGAATCTAAAACCACAGGATAAACCACCCTTGGGTCTCGGGACTGAGCACAGTGGGTCAAAGAAAGGATCGAGAAAATAGTGCAGAAAGCTCGCAATAGTTTGGATGTCTTCATCGTTCCCCCCGAACGAAATTAAATCTTTTGATAAGATTAGGTGCAACGTGAAGACCAACAAAACTCAAGCTATTTAAGGCCAGGATTTCAGCCCTTTTTGTCTACCCCCTGAGTGTATTCTAAAAAAACACTTCTTAAACCCCCGAATTCTGGTTATTAAAATTGCCTACTTTTTTGACAGTTAGACTATCCCCCTTGCAAAGTAGACAAACCCCTTGAAATTGAATAGAGTTTTCTCTCTATCATGCCGACGTAGCTCAGTCGGTAGAGCAGCTCATTCGTAATGAGCAGGTCACCGGTTCGATTCCGGTCGTCGGCTAACTTAAAGGCTACGATATGTCCGCACCCATAGATTTAAAACAGATTCAATCGGCTCAAAAACGAATTGCGCCCTACATTCGACAAACTCCTCTCATCCGATTTGACTATCTCAGTCGAGAAACAGGAAAAAACGTCACTTTAAAATGCGAATCTCTGCAGATCACTGGCTCTTTCAAAATCAGAGGTGCTGCAAATTGCATTTTGGAAAATCTGAGCCAAAGTAAAAAATCGGGAGTTGTAGCCGCCAGTGCAGGAAATCACGCTCAAGGAGTGGCTGCGATTTGCCACCAATTGGGGATCAAAGCAACCATTGTGATGCCCGAGTTCACTCCAGCCATTAAAGTTCAGAACACTTTAAATTGGGGAGCCACGGTCGAACTAGTAGGAAAAGTTTATGACGACTCCTATGAACATGCGATGAAGCTTTCCAAAGATCAAGGACTGCTTTTCGTTCATGCCTTTAAAGATCCTCAAGTCATGGCAGGCCAAGGAACCATTGGACTAGAGCTTTCCGAATCTCCACTTTTCGAAAACACAGAGGCCGTACTCGTTTGTGTGGGCGGAGGCGGGATTGCCACCGGAATTGGAACTGCCCTTAAGGCCTTAAAACCTGGAATTCGCGTCTACGGAGTGACGGCGGCCAATGCACCTGCCGCTTATAAATCCTTTAAAACATCAATTCCCACGAAAGAAACACCTAAATTTACATTGGCCGAAGGGGTGGCCACTAAAGGACCGGACGAATTCATGCTGAACGCCCTGAAGTCGTCAATTGATGACATCTTTTCCATTCCTGAGGAATCTATCGCTCATGCGGTAGCTTTGCTTGCCGAACACGGAAAGTTAGTGGCTGAAGGGGCTGGAGCCCTTTCGATAGCTGCTATTTGCGATGGGCTAGTACCAGAGAAAAACATCACAGCTATTGTCTCAGGTGGAAATATTGATATCCCTGCTCTCTCCATGGTTTTACAACGTGGTCTCGTAGAGCAAGGAAGGCTTATTCGTCTTCTGATTACTGTGGTGGATAGACCGGGGGGACTTAACGCTTTAACTCAAGTGCTGGCCCAATCCGGGGCTAATGTTTCCCAGATCTATCATCAAAGAGCCACTCTCCACACAGCCATCGGAGAAGCGGAAGTTGAAGCCGACATTGAAACACGAGGGGCTAAACACACAGAAGAGATCATTCAGCTTCTTACCAGCCGAGGATTTAAGGTTCATCGTGTGTCTTAAGGTTTTTCTCCTCTCTCTTTTTTTCTCGTTTTCAGTTTTTGCAAGCCAAATAAGTTTGGATGGCCGCTTTGAGGTTCAAAACACACAACGAGACTTAAGCCACCTCACTGCCATCTACGAATCGAATCCCTTACTCGGCCTGAATTTTCAGGGATTAGCTAGACTTTCTACTTCTTTAAAAGACCTCGAAACTTTGGGATATGGGGCCTCAGCTTCTATACCCCTCTTTTCGATTTTTGAGTTTTCAACACGAATTTCCAATGAGAACTGGCTCAACTCCGCCACCTCTTTGAGCCATCTACTTTTTTTGGCCCAATTGAAAATTAACCTGTTTTCAGTAGTAGAACTGTTTTTTTCGGGAGGTTGGTACAAACGGTTTGTTAAACTCAATAAACCCTACCTACTTCCCAATCTTGTCGGGGCCGATTTCACAGAACACGATTTTGCAGTGGCTCTAGGGACGCAGATTTTTTGGACTCCTCGGTTAACTACCCTTTTCAAAGTATCAACATTTGAGGACCTTTCAGTTTACAATCTCAACAACCCCTATATTCAGGCGCAACTCTCCTATCAACCCTCTCCTGAAGGAGGAACCTGGATGGTCTATTCTCGTTACAAACTCCTTTTAGGGTTCGGAAGACTTGATAGCCTTTCGGTAGGACTGGGCACCAAAATTCCACTTTCCTAAGCCCTAGCCTAGGTGTTAGAAATAGGAAACTTTATGGAGAGCCAGCCCTTGAAACTGAGTTTGCAGTCTTCATCCGATTTTTCCGATCGCCATATTGGTCCCACCTCTGGCGAAACAGAACACATGTTAAAAGCTATCGGAATTTCCTCTTTAGAGGAATTGGTTAAAAAAGCGGTTCCCGGATCCATTCAACTAAAAAAGAAACTCTCCCTACCGGAAGCCCTAGAAGAAGCGCATGCTCTTAAAGAATTAAAGTCGATTGCTAATAAGAATAAAACTTATCAATCTTTCATTGGCATGGGCTATCACAACTGCATTGTGCCAGGTGTGATTAGCCGAAACATTTTTGAAAACCCAGGTTGGTATACGCAATACACACCTTATCAAGCTGAAATTTCTCAAGGTCGCTTAGAAGCTCTTCTCAATTTTCAAACCTTGGTGACCGATCTCACGGGAATGGAGATCTCCAATGCCTCTTTGTTGGATGAGGGAACCGCAGCCGCTGAGGCCATGGCCCTATGCCTCGCTCAGAGGAAAAATGAATCGGCCAATAAATTTTTCGTAGCCTCCAGTGTTCATCCTCAAACTTTAGCTGTCATCACTCAACGAGCAGAACCTATTGGAATCGAAGTGCTGGTGGGGGATGTGGCTAATCACAGATGGAGTGCTGAGTTCTTTGGTGGAGTAGTTCAGTACCCGGACACCCACGGAACGATCCTCGATTACACCGAATTCATTAAAAAAGCTCATGAGTTCGACTCCCTAGTGACTGTGGCAGCCGACCTGTTAAGTTTGGTTGTCTTAAAAACCCCCGGAGAAATGGGAGCAGATGTCGCTATTGGAAACACTCAGCGATTTGGAGTCCCCATGGGATTTGGCGGCCCACACGCCGCATATATGGCTACGCGCTTGGAGTACCAAAGACGACTTCCAGGAAGGATCGTCGGCGTTTCAAAAGATAGGGACGGCCGAAAAGCCATGAGGCTCACTCTCCAGACCCGAGAGCAACATATCCGCAGAGATAAAGCGACCAGTAACATTTGTACGGCTCAGGTTCTACTTGCGGTCATGGCCGGAATGTACGGCGTATACCACGGGCCTCAAGGTCTAAGAAAAATTGCGACTCGCACCCATTCGCTCGCAGTTTTACTTCACTTGGCTTTAAAAAAAGCGGGACTCAAAGTATCCAACAAACCTTTTTTCGATACTTTGACCGTAGAAACGACCTTAGCCGAGCAAAGTAGAGTCCTAGCTAG
>Ga0114973_10001541_pt1 | contig 17125 bp, 17 predicted proteins | sample M_140807_MF_Meta_FD_87025 | JGI IMG/M metagenome (GOLD analysis project Ga0114973, IMG submission 87025) | Freshwater microbial communities from Lake Montjoie, Canada to study carbon cycling - M_140807_MF_MetaG | ecosystem: Environmental > Aquatic > Freshwater > Lake | place: Lake Montjoie...
AAACCGTAGGTCCCCTTTTGGGCCAAGTTGCGCCGACATTAGCGACCGCTATGGGTGGTCCTTTGGCTGGCCTTGCCGTCAAAACCCTTTCCAACGTCCTGTTAGGCCATGAAGATGGCGATCAGGAGGCCGTAGCTACAGCTCTTCAAAATGCCACACCGCAACAGTTGGCTGATGTCAAAAAAATTGACGCTGATTTTAAAGTTCGCATGAAGGAACTTGAGATCGATCTTGAGCGCATCAGTGCCGGTGATCGTGACAGCGCCCGCAAGCGCGAAATGGAGATCAAGGACCACATGCCAAAGGTCTTGGCTGCGGGAATCACGGTTGGCTTCTTTGGTTGCTTGTTCTGGATGTTCGTCTATGGCGTCCCCAAGAACGGCAATGAGGCATTGCTATTGATGCTTGGCGCTTTGCAAACGGCCTTTACAGGCGTGATCGCCTACTATTTTGGTTCATCTTCCGGCTCAAAGGCCAAGACGGACCTCATGGCAACAAAGGACAAATAAGATGGCTGCGGAGAATTGGGAGAAGGCGTTTCAGATGGTCCTCAAACATGAGGGCGGCTATGTGAACAACCCAAAAGACCCCGGCGGCATGACAAATCTTGGCGTGACCAAAAAGGTCTGGGAGGAGTTTGTCGGCAGAGAAGTTGACGAGCGTGAGATGCGGGCGTTAACTCCAGACGTTGTTAAACCTTTGTATAAAAAGAACTATTGGGACAAGATCAAGGGCGATCAACTTCCATCAGGAGTGGACTATGCTGCTTACGATTTGGCGGTCAATTCTGGTACGGGTCGTGCCGCTAAATACCTTCAGCAAATTGCTGGGGTTCATGCCGATGGTGTAATTGGCCCCAAGTCTATGGAAGCCATTTTGGCTTGCGACCCAGAACAGACGGTTGATGCCATCTGCGACATGCGTTTGGACTTCCTCCAAAGACTGCCGACTTGGAATACTTTTGGCAAGGGCTGGGGTCGCCGTGTAGAAGAGGTTAAGAGCATTGGCCTCCAGATGGCAAAAGCTGAGTGATCGTGGTATAACAGCGGGATAGCGGAGTTCCCCAAATGACCACAGGATTGTCATACAATGGCACAGTAGCTGGTACCACTAGCTATGTTCAGCAGATTGCCACAATGGCAGTCGTGGAGCCGACCAACCCTGAGTTTTTGGTCATTCTGCCACAAATGATCACCTATGCGGAAAACCGCATGTATCGTGATCTGGATTTCTTGTTCACCTCTATTTCCACGACAGCTTACGGATTGGTGGTGGGAAACCGTCAGATTTCTGTCCCAGCCGGAACTTTTGTCGTGCCGGAGCAAATCAATGTCCTTATTGGCTCCAGCGACCCAGATACGGCGACTCGTCAACCGTTGCTTCCCACGACTAAAGAATTTCTGGATGCCGTTTATGGGTCAGGCGCTGCGGCTAATCGCGGTATACCTAAGTATTGGGTTCCTTTTGATGATTATACGTTTCTTGTAGGGCCGTATCCTAACCAGAATTACACTTGCGAGATCGTCGGCACCTATCGCCCAGATAGCTTGTCAGCGACCAACACGACCACATTCATCAGCTTGTATCTGCCTGATCTCTTCATCATGGCCTCCATGATTTACATCTCGGCCTATCAGCGCAACTTTGGTCGCGCCAATGATGACCCGCAGATGGCTGTGACCTACGAAAGCCAGTACCAAGCTCTCTTGGCTAAAGCTGATCTGGAAGAGAACAGGAAGAAGTTTGAAGCGGCGGCTTGGTCTTCGCAGGAACCGTCCATCAGCGCCACACCGACGAGGTAATGTATGCCACGCGCCTCGTTCAAGTTACTTCCCGGCGTTGATCAAAACAAAACACCGACCCTCAACGAAGCGGCTATCTCTGAAAGCCAGTTGATTCGGTTTATCCCAGACCGGACGCTGGGTGGTCTTGTTCAAAAACTTGGCGGCTGGACTAAATTCTTTCCTAATACTTTCAGCTCTATCATTCGCTGCCTTTGGGCTTGGGAAGACACAAACGCTAATTCGTATCTTGGCGTTGGCGCTGAAGGTAATGGGGGTGGGTCGCTGCAAGTTGTTACTAGCGGCGTTTCGATAAATATCACACCTGAGAAAAGCACTTACAATGTTGCCGTAAACGTTTCAACAACGTCTGGCAGTGATGTGGTTGTCATTACCGACACGGGCCGTAATGTTAGCAGTTATGATGTCGTTGACATCCAAACCCAAATTAGTGTCGGTGGGCTTATCCTGTTCGGCCAGTATTATTGTTATGCCATTGGTGCCAATACATATAGAATCTATGCGACTGATGTTACCGGCGCACCAGAATTGGCTACATCAACCGTTACCAATGGCGGCGCTGTTGCTAATTTTACAACATTGAACGGCACTAATGTTGTCACTGTCACACTAGCGGACCACGGGTATGTTGCGGGGGAATCATTCCCTGTTTTGATTGCTACAACGGTTGGTGGCATAACCTTTTACGGCAATTACAGTATTCAAGAAGTTGTAAGCACCAGCCAATTTAAAATTGCTGGCACCTTAAATGCTTCTTCATCGACCAGCGGATACATGAACAGTGGCAGCGCCCATTATGTTTATTATCGCGGTGTTGGCGCTCTTCCGGGTGGCGTTGGATATGGTGTTGGAGGGTATGGTCTCGGTGGATACGGAACGGGTGTCGCTCCCGTCATTGTACCCGGAACGCCAATCAATGCTGTAGATTGGACGCTGGACAACTGGGGTGAGACTTTAATTGCTTGCCCGCTAAATGGGCCAATATATGCGTGGTCGCCAACATCAGGATCACCAAGAGCCGCAATTATTGGGGACGCTCCTGCGGTTAATGAAGGCGCATTTGTTGCCATGCCGCAGCGTCAAATCATTGCTTGGTCATCGACCTTCAATGGCATTAAAGACCCGCTTTTGATCCGTTGGTGCGATGTTGAGAATTACAATTCTTGGATTGCATCCCTGACAAACCAAGCTGGCTCGTATCGCATTCCTAAAGGGTCACGCATCGTTCAATGCATCCAAGCGGGCCAGCAGGCTTTGATTTGGACCGACCTTGGCATTTGGGCCATGCAATATGTCGGCCCTCCATATGTCTATCAGTTCAACGAACTTGGCACAGGTTGCGGCTTAATTGGGCGCAAGGCGGCTGGGTCGATGGGTGGTGTTGTCTATTGGATGGGGCAGAGCCAGTTCTATCGTCTATCTGGCGGTGGCGTTGAGCCAATCCGTTGCCCTATTTGGGATGTCATTTTCCAAGATTTGGACACGACCAATCTTGATAAAATCAGGATCGCGCCAAACAGCCGATTTGGCGAAATCACTTGGTATTATCCAACCCAGAGCAACGGCGGCGAAATCAATGCTTATGTGAAATATAATGTTGTTTTGGACCAGTGGGATTTTGGCACTCTTGCCAGAACCGCATGGATCAATGAATCCGTTCTTGGACCACCTATCGGCGCAGGCACAAACCGATACATTTATCAGCATGAGACATCGCCGGACGCTGATGGGCAGCCGATGGATTCGTCTTTTCAAACTGGTTACTTTGTCATCAACGAAGCTGACAATAAAATGTTTATCGACCAAGTTTGGCCGGACATGAAATGGGGTTATTACGGCGGCAACCCAGACGCAAATATAAACCTTACTTTTTATGTCACAGATTATGCTGGTCAGACACCGACAGCGTATGGGCCATATACTCTCACTGAGGCTACAACATTCATTACACCTCGGTTTAGAGGGCGTTTGGTATCGGTAAAAATTGACAGTAACGACATTGGGTCATTTTGGCGACTTGGAAACATGCGCTATCGGTTCCAGCAGGATGGTCGATTCTAATGACAGCCTCTCTTAGTGACATCCTAACTACTCAAAAAAATGGTGTTGTTGCGCTCAACAACGTCTCTCAAAGCAACCTTCGTGGTCAGGGGATAGCCACCTCGTCCACCGTTACGGCCAGCACAATTATATTTAGTGGCAAAGGTTATATTGTTAGTTTTGCTGTGGTCGTTGCTGGAAGCGCAAGTGGCTTAATCAATAATGCTTCATCTACAGTGTTGCCTTCAGCAACAAACGCTCTTTGCGCGACACCTAATGTTGTCGGTATTTATCCTGTAGGGATGGTGTTTACAAACGGCCTAACAATTGTTCCGGGGACGGGTCAGTCCATCAACGTCACATACACTCCGGGGTAAACCATGCCGCTAAAAAAAGGCTCTTCTCAAAAAACTGTAAGCTCCAACATTAGTGAGCTTGTTCATACTGGCCGACCGCAAAAGCAGGCTATTGCCATTGCTTTAAAAACGGCTCGTGAAAGTCATGCTCGCGGTGGCGTGTCTTTCTTTGGCAACCCCGGTGAGGGTGGCACGGAGAAAGTTCATGTCGGGCCGATCCACAGTCCTGTTGCAGGGAGGACGGACCACCTTCCTATGCACGTTCCTTCTGGTGCTTACGTCATTCCCGCCGACATCATTTCGGCGATGGGCGAAGGCAACACAATGGCAGGATTTAAGGTCGCCAACACCATCTTCAGCCGCGCTCCCGAAATGTCAGGAATGCCGGGCCTTGATGCCCAACTAGGCATCCCTCATAAAGCTGATGGCGGGGCTACAGAGCCTCCTGTGCCGATTGTGGCTGCGGGTGGGGAATATGTTATTGCGCCTGAAGATGTCGTTCACATTGGAGAGGGAAACCTCGATAATGGGCATCAGGTTCTCGACTCTTTTGTTAAGAAAATGAGAGCCAAAACTGTCGAGACGCTGAGAAAGCTTCCCGGCCCAAAGAAAGATTAAAGGGGAACTTTTGAATGTTTGATGACCTGAATATCCGAGCTGGTGTGCCAAGCGATATTCATCAGTTGATGGACCTAGCCATGAATGCCAGCAAGGAGCTGGCCTTCGTCAATTATGACCCCGAAAAGATTTTGGCCGAGATTTGGTCAGCTCTTCATCAGGAGAACGGAATTGTGGGCGTGATTGGCCCTGTAGGCGGTCAAATTGAAGGGGCGGTCCTACTCAGAACAGGTGCCATGTGGTATAGTTCTGAAAAGGTTTTGGAAGAGAAAGGAATTTTCATCCATCCTGACTTCCGTAGTGTCAAAGGAGGCCGCGCTCGCCGCCTCTGTGAGTTTTCTAAGCGGGTTGCGGACCAATTGGAAATGCCTTTGATTATTGGTATTCTGTCGAATGACCGATTAGAGGCAAAGGCTCGGCTTTACGAGCGTCAATTTGGTAAGCCATCGGGGACGTTCTTCCTTTATGGCGCAACACCCGGAACCGGATCGGTAAAGGAACACTGATATGTGTGGTGGCGGCACTCAGACAACAACCACGAAGACCGAAATCCCACCAGAGGTTCTGGCGCGGTATAATTCGGTTAACGCCCGTGCTGAAGAAGCCGCCAAAACACCTTTCCAGCAGTATGGCGGCGAGTTTGTCGCTCCATTAAATCCAACTCAACAGGCCGGTATTCAGGCCACCAGCAACTATTCTCAGACCGCACAGCCTTTCTTCCAAGCCGCCACACAGGGCTTGCAGCAGGCTGGGACCGCTGGCATGGCAGGCACTCTTGCTGCCTATCAGCCACTGGCTCAGGGTTATTCTCAGGGGCAGCAGTATAGTGACATTGCCGGTCAACTTTACGGGCAAATTCCTGCCGCTGCCTCTCCATACTATCAAATGGCAACTCAAGGGCTTGGTGCTGGTCTCCAATATGCTGGCGGTTTAAATGCTCCTGCCGTTGGCGCTGCCTATGCTGCTCCATATCAGGCCGCGCCTCTTCAAGCTTATGGCGCTGGAGCCATTACGGGAGCGCCGGGCGCGGCACAGGGCGCAAATGCGGCGGCACTGCGTTCTGCAATGGGCGCTCAACGGCAGGCACAGCCGTATTATGGTGCCGCATCTGAGTTAACCGGCGCTGGTGCTGGTAGCGTAGGTGCTTTGACGCCGCAGCAAATTGCTCAGTATCAAGACCCCTATGTTCAATCTGTTGTGTCGCCGACATTGCAGGCTTTGAGGCAGCAACAGGGTCAGGAACGTTCAGCGCAGCAGGCGCAGGCCATTAGGGCGGGCGCTTTCGGTGGGGACCGTGCTGGTCTTGAGCGGGCAAATCTTGCTCGTCAGCAAGAGCTGGCAACGTCTCAGGCGATTGCTCCGCTTTATTCACAGGCTTATCAACAAGCCGTGCAGACTGCCGCTGGTCAGCAGGGTGTCGAAGCCCAAAATCTTGCTCGTCAACTTCAGGCTGGTCAGCAGTTTGCTGGTCTTGGTCAGGGTCTTGCAGGTCTCGGTTTCCAAGGCGCTCAGACGCTTTCGCAACTTGGTCAAACGCAATATGGGCAGCAGCTCGGCGCTGGTCAGGCAGCGGCTGGCCTTGGTCAACAGCTTTATGGACAGGGCGCTCAACAGGCGCAGCTCCTTTCTGGCCTCGGCCAAACTGGGTTTGGTCAACAGCTTCAGGCCGCACAGCAGGCAGCCTCTTTGGGGCAAAATGTCACTGGTCTTGGTCTGCAAACGGGTCAGGCTTTGCAGGGTCTCGGCCAACAACTTTACGGCCAAGGTGCTGGTACTGCTCAACAACAGGCTGCTCTTGCTCAACAACTGTATGGGCAGGGTGCTGGTACGGCGCAGGCTTTGGCTGGCTTGGGAACAGGATCGCAGGCCGCTGCATTACAGGGCGCACAGGCTCAAATTCAGGCCGGAACACTTGGTCAGCAGACGCAACAGGCTCAGGATACGGCTCTCTATCAGCAGTTCCTGCAAGAGCGTGGCTATCCCTATCAACAGGCTCAGTTCCTCGCCAACATCGCGATGGGTACTGGTGCGCTATCTGGCAATACCCAGACGCAGACTGCTCCTGCATCGTTCTTCTCTGATAAGCGCCTCAAGCATGACGCCGAGAAGGTCGGCGAGATGCATGATGGCACGCCAATCTATCGCTTTAAATATAACGGCTTGGATCACACCCAAATCGGCCTCATGGCTCAGGACGTTGAAAAGCGTCACCCAGAGGCGGTCGGTGAATCGCAAGGCTATAAGACCGTTGATTATAAGAAGGCAACCGACGAAGCTGCACATAAGTCTGAAGGTGGTGGCATTATGCCAAACTGGATGGGCGGCGCGGTGCATGAAGCGGGGCATTATGCCATTGGCGGCGTTGCTGACAGCGATCTTTCGGCTCTTCTCGCCCAACAAAAACAGTCATTCGGCCCGTTTGGTCAGGGTGGTCTTTACGGCGGCTCGGCGCAAGCAAACCCTTATAGCACTCAAGGCGGCGGTGCGGCTGGATATGTGCCTGCTGGCAATCTGCACGTTCCAAAGATGTTGCAAGCTTCTGGCATGTCGGCTCCTAAGCAGACATCAACGGCTTCAGAACTGTACTCTAATCTAAAGTCGCTGGATTCGATTGCCTCAGATGTGACGGGTAAGGGTCTCTTCCAGCGTGGCCGTGACGCCACCGGCATGGGCGAGCAATCTTCTAAAAAAGAAGAAGTTAATCGTCCCGCCGAGGCTCGCGGCGGTCTTATTCCTCGTGGTCATTATAATAGCGGCGGCGTTGGTGTCGTTATCCCCGGCCAGCCTGACGAACAGTCAAACCCCGGCTCAGAAAGCGGCGCACAGGGTGACGTTCTTGCAAAGGTTGTCAAAGAGGGCGCGGCTGAAGTACCGAAGTCTCTCCCGCAGCCGGGCCAATCTGCTCCTTCATCCTCACAGGGTCCAAATCCTCTTGGATTGGCAGCATCTGGCATCAGCGCGGCTAAGGGCCTTGGCAGCATCGGATCGGGCCTTGGTAGCCTTGCAAGCGGTCTCGGCGCTGGCGCTGGTGCGGCTGGAACTGCGGCTGGTGCTGCTGGTGCGGCAGGCACGGCGGCTGGCGCTGCTGGGGCCGCTGGTGGCATCGGATCAGCACTTGGCTCAATTGGCACTGGCATCGCTCAAGTGCTGCCGTTCCTTGCCATGCTTTCGGACGAACGCACGAAGCACAACAAGCGCGAAGTCGGTAAACTTTATGACGGACAACCCGTCTACAGCTTCGACTACGGCGATGGCCGCACCCAGATCGGTCTGATGGCGCAGCATGTCGAGCGCAAGCACCCAGAGGCTGTCGCTGAGACTGATGGCGGTCTCAAGATGGTTGATTACCATCGCGCCACAGAACATGCAGCTCACAAAGGTCACTTTGAGCAGGGCGGTGTTGTGCCACCGCAAATGCGTGAACATCATGCTGGCAACGAAGGAAATGTTGTCGGTGAGGGCGATGTGGTTGCCGAACCAAACAGCATGGCAGAACTTCGTCGATATACGGGGACAAAAGAAAGCGGCAATGATCCTACTGCTCGCGCTAAAACCTCGTCTGCTGCTGGAACGTATCAATTTACGGATGCAACTGCTCGCTCTGTCTTGCAGAACAATCCTCAAATTGTCGAGCAGATGAAAAAGGAAGGCGTCAACTACGACCCTACTCAAAAAGGTTTTACCGCCACCCTTCCTGCAAAGTATCAGGACATGATGCATGACGTTCATGCCACAAGGCAGATGGATGTTTTGAAGCAACAAGGATTTGAACCAACACGCGAAAACTTGCGTATGAATTGGTTCCTTGGTGAGGCTGGTGGTCCCGCATTCTTGCGTGGGCTGCAAGATAATCCAAACGCTCCTGCTTATACGCTTGCTGGTCAAGATCAGGTTCGCGCTAATCAATCAGCTTTCTTCAAAAGCGATGGAACTCCTCGCACAGCCCAAGAAATGTTTGATCTTCAAACAAAGGGCATCGGTGGTGGTGGCCCAACTCGCGCTGGTGGCGTGATGGGTGCGTTGCGCGATGCCGGAAATTCAGTTTCTGGGGCGGCTAAGGATACGGGCAGCTTCTTAAGCCGAAACAAAGACATCATCCTGCCCGTCCTTCAGGGCCTTGGTGCGATGGCTTCTTCTCCAAGCCGTTTCCTTGGCTCTGCTATCCTTCAGGGTATTGGCGCTGGAGCGAAGAGCTATTCTGATCTGCAAAAGCAGACAGCCGAGATCGAAGGCACGCAGGCTACGACACAGGGTATTCTTACCGACAATATGCGGAAGTCGCTGCAATATGTTGAAGGTTTGGGAACTGTGGCTTGGGTCAGGGACCCTGCTACTAAACGCATCATCCCATTGAATGCGGCAGACGCTCGCGCCCGCGCACAACGCGGCGAAAACATCCAGTTCGTTAATGCCCCGAACGTTCAGGACGGAACAATTATGCCGCCGCGTGATCGTTCTGGACAACCGATGAAGATTGAAGATGTTGGCGCAACTGGGCAAGGTGCGGCGGGGCAGCCTCAGAAACAAAGCACTCTAACAACTAAGCCAGAAGAAAAACCATCCATTCTTCCTTCTAGTGTTTCTTATTCTGATAAGTCCAGAGGCTTCGCTCAGAATGACATTGCAGGGATGACTGGAAACCATGCTGGCGATCAAAAACATGCGCTCGATTATGTTAATGATCTTCAAGGACAAGCTGAAGGAGCGAGGTCTGGCTTTCAGACAACTAATACGCTTGGCGATCAACTTATTAAGGTCAATCAAGCTGGCTATCTTTCAGCTCCGGGGTACGGGTTCCAAACACGCGCCGATATAGTTGACTTCCTCAACACTTTTTCAAGAGCAACAGGTTATAAAGGCAAAGACGGTCAACCAATCAATTTTGGTCCGGCTGATGAAGCACGAGACCTTTCTGAAAAAATTAGCACTCTTCAAGCTGGCGCAAGAGCAAGCCTCGGCAATCAAAACAGCTTTGCTGCATTGGACAAGTTTAGGGTTGCAAACCCAAACATGTCTCAAGCCCCCGAAGCTGCGGCTGAAATTCTTGCTCAGCTTAAAGTTGATCAGCGCATGGCTCAAGATAAAGCCGCTCACGCTCTCAAATATCGTGACGATGCTACGGGCGGCGGCATGAGAAATCACGCGACTGCATTTGAGCAAGATAATCCGCAAAGTGATTATGTGACTCATCGTGAGCAAATGAAGCAGATGATTTTGTCATCTCTTGATCCTGCAAATAAAGGAAAGCCAAGCGCCTTCCATCTTTTGGCGTCTGGAAAAATTCCAATTGATCAGGCACAGCGTGAACTTAAGCAGCTTGGGTATGACCCTCGCCTCGTGAAGTATTTCTATAGTCAGGCACACTAAGATGGCTAATGGACCTTCTCTTCTCGGCACTGATATTGGTTCTGGAATGGGCGCGCCAAAAGAAGGCGCTTCTAATCAAGGTTCATCTTTGCTTTCGACCGACATCGGTGCGCCTTCTCAAGGTGGCACACAGGCTAAACCTGCTGCGGTTGAAAAAGACCCGAGGTTTGAGGCAAATCGACCAGATGCGGCTCCTATGGAGCTTTCAGAAGTTGGATCACAAGCTCTCCAAAATCTCCCGCGTAGCGCCAAAGAGTTTGGTCAGGCTATAGTTCAGCCGTTCTTGCACCCTGTAGAAACCGCTGAATCACTTGGTAAAGTTGGCACAGGTCTATATTCCAAGGCCCAAGGCGCTTTAGGCGTTAAGCAAGATGCTGGCAAAAAGGCTGAAGATGAAGCCGCTGTAAATGCTATCGGCGACTTCTATAAGCAACGGTACGGCACTTGGGAAAATGCCAAGAGAGCTATTGCTGAAGACCCTGTTGGCGTTTTGGCTGATGCCTCGACAATTTTTACGGGTGGCGGTGGACTTGCTGCGCGTCTTCCGGGCGCTGTTGGCAAGGCGGGCGAGATCGCAGGAACGGTTGGTCGGGTTACGGACCCACTCAACATTGCTTTGCAAGCTCCAAAACTTGCGACAAAAGCCGCGACCTCTGTTGTTAACTTGCCTGCCGCAATTCAATCTGGCGCAGCTTACAAGTCACTTCAATCTGCTCATAAAGCTGGTGTCACAAAAGACCCTGCTTTCTGGGAGCATTATAGCGACCCATCAAAAGGAAAAGATTTGGTGGGAGCTGTTAAGAGTGAAGTTTCCGCTTTGAGAAACGAAGCCAGCGATAATTATGTTCGCGGCATGAGCGCGGAAGACGCTACGAGATCGCTTGGGTATGATTTGGTTGATAAAGCTTTGAATGAAGCGAAAACCAGAGCATATAAAAATATTGATCCGCGCACGGGTATTGGCGAGGGTAAAAGCCCTGCTTTGGAACGCACTTATAAGGCAATAGAAGATGCTGTTCTCGGAGCAAGAACAAACCCGAACAACAAAAATACGATTGTCGATTTCGATGATCTAAAGCAGTCAATTCGCAATTACGGTCAAGAGGCTGCTAAGGGGGATCGTAATGCTTTAGATATGGTATCAAAAGTTGCTAATTCAGCAAAAGAAACCATCATGCATCCAGATTTCGGCAAGTCAAAGGGATATGCCGAACATATGGAAAATTGGAGCGATGCTGTAAATAATATTGGAAATATTGAAGGCAACCTTTTGGCTGGCAAAAGGGATGACACGAAACTCAATAAGCTCCTAAAGGGTTACAAAACAGGCAAGAATGAAGACATTCTTCAGCAGCTCTATCAGCGCAATCCGTCACTTGCTCCTGCTATCGCTGGATACGATTTGTCTAACTGGTTGCCGGGTGGATTACGCGGAAACATCGTATCAAGCATGATTTATGGCGGGTCTGGTTTTATAAATCCTGCACTGCTTCTGCACCCCGGACACTTGGCTCATTTAGCGGCGGCTAATGCTCTTAGTTCTCCCAAGTTAATGGGCGGCGTCAATTATGCGGCTGGCCGAGCTGGTGCATTGCCGAGCGATATTTACAACATAGCGCCGTATGCCCCTGCTGTTTCGCAAGTGGGTGAGAGCATGGAGGCTATTGACCGGACAAAGAGAGCGTCCGGCGGTCGTATCGGCCCCGACAGCAAAGCAGATGCCTTGGTTCGCGCCGCTGAAATGGCTAAGAAAGACATCAGCAAAGGCACCGAGGCGCTTCTCGATCAGCCTGATGAAACAATCACTCGCGCTTTGGCAGTCGCCAAGAAACACATTTGAGGATTAGAAGATGGCCTCTTCATTCACAACTAATAAGTCGCTAGAGAAGCCAGCAAACGGCGATTACGTCGATACATGGGACGTACCTGTAAATGGGGACATGGACATTATTGACCAAGCTTTTGGTGGCACAACAAACATAAATGCATCTGGCGGGTCGGCTACATTGACGGCTTCTCAGTATCGGTCTTTGATACTGACAATCACGGGCGTCCTGACAAACAATGTGACCTACACAATCCCATTGAATGTCGGCGGCGAGTGGATTGTTCGCAATGCCACGACAGGCAACTTTGATGTCATCTTTACTGTTTTAGGTAGCGCGGCACCTGTCACGCTCCTTCGCAGCAAGCTGAACTACATTTATTCTGACGGTACAAATATCCGGTCATTGACCAATCAGATCGTTGAAGTTGCGCAGGGTGGTACTGGCTCGGCATCGTTGACCGCTAACAATGTGCTGCTCGGCAACGGAACAAGTGCCCTTCAAGTTGTCGCTCCCGGAGCAAATGGCAATGTGCTGACATCTAATGGCACAACTTGGATTTCTCAGGCTGTCGGTAGCGTTACTGCTGTCAATAGCATCAGTTTTGGGTCAACCGGATTTACGCCATCAACGGCCACGACAGGCGCGGTAACGGTTGCTGGAACGCTTAACATCGCCAACGGCGGCACAGGCGCTACCAGTGCCTCTCAGGCTCGCACATCACTGAGTGCTGCGACATCTGGCGCTAACAGCGACATCACAAGCCTGTCTGGCCTTACGACTGCGTTGTCTATTGCGCAGGGTGGCACAGCGGCTCAGAACGCTGCCGATGCTCGCACCAATCTTGATGTTCCTTCTCGCGGTGGTTCTGGCGCGTCTGGTACATGGGGTATCAACATCTCCGGCAATGCCGCGACAGCGACCAATGGTCTTACAACCAGCAATTTCAACTCCTACGCCCCAACCCTTACTGGCACTGGTGCGTCTGGAAATTGGAACATCAACATCAATGGCAATGCTGCGACTGCCACTAACGGCCTGACGACCGGCAATTTTAATTCCTATGCTCCGACACTTACTGGCACAGGTGCTTCTGGCACATGGGGCATTAGCATCAGCGGAAATGCTGCAACTGCGACCACTGCAACCACTGCAACCACTGCGAGCAATGGCGGCGTGACATCTGTCAGTGCTGGAAATGGCATTAGTGTTAATACCAACACTGGTGCTGTGACGGTCAGTCAGGATATTTATACTGGCACAAATTCCATAAATACCAGCTATCCTATTGGCACAACAGTTTTGATGTCGCGGACAGATGGAATAGGAAATTATGATAATAATGAAGCAGTTACGCTTTATTCGACTTCCACAGCGATTGTAGAGGTTAATGTTGGGAACACTTTAACAGGTACATGGAGAAAACGAGGCGGCACTTCTCAGCAGTTCAGCATTACTGGATGCCCCGGATTTACCATTTATATAAATTATCAACTCTTCCAACGTGTCGCTTGAGGAAAGCATCATGGAAACTGCAAAAAATCTCACAGTAATTTGCCAATATCAAGATGGTGCTTATAGTTGCACAGTTGATCTTTGGGATGATTGGACAAAAACGTGGGAAGAAAATGTTCCATATTCTGCAAGAGCGGGAGACCCTGCCCCTGTAAATGTATGGATCATTCAACAGATAGATACAGGTGCTTATAACCCTATTGGTCCATGCCCTCTACCGCCCCCACCGCCCCCAACTACTCAGGATAGCGGCTCTGGTGCACCTTCTGTTGTCTGATGATTATTGATGGCAAACCAGTCAATTTTGGCAAATTAGATTTAGGAATCTATGACGCCAAAAATGGAGGTGACATCCTCCCGATGCACTCACATCAGGAGGATACCATTCACATCACAATAGTTGCTCGCGGATCATTTACGGTTCGCGGCGACGATTGGGAAATAACCGCTAAAGCTGGTGATGTCATTGATTGGCGTGTAGGTCAAAATCATGAGCTTATCGCTCTTGAGCCAGACAGCCGCTTTATCAATATCCTGAAATAAGCTCGCTGAAGAGGCAGTCGTTCTTTTCAATCCATTCCGGTGTGATGTCTTTAATGATGTCGCGCCAATAGGTCTCGAAGATATGGATAGCGTGAGCATTCCCAACCCGATCTTTTGCCTCCTGTTTCAACGCTGGATCAAACATCCAATTCTTTGACAGGTCCAATGGGCAAGCAAAGGAATGATGCAGGATAGCGCGATGCTCATTTAAGTACGGGTTCATGGCTAATTTAGCTGGCAACACAACACCTCCCTCAGCCCATGTCGGTGACTGCAAAGCTTCCGGTATTTTATCCAACCAAGTTTTTAAAAAGAGATTTTCCTGTGGTGAAATCATTAAGGCATTACATACAGATGTTTTAGATGAATCTTCCCAGCACATGAATAGTCTGTCATGTTCACCCGCTGCTTTGACATGACTATTCAAATCCATCATCAGCAGCATGTCCGTGTCCATGTAAACACCACCCCAATCCAATAGAATTTGGAGGCGCATAACGTCAGATATATATTGCGGCCAGACAATATCAACACCGCCAACTTGTGTTGGTAGCTCGCACTTTTTGACGGTTACACCAAGAAGCGGGACACGGGTTGGGGAGTTTGTCCAGACAATGATCTCGTAATCTGGGTGGTGTTTTTTGGCTAACCTAACAGCCAGCGTATTCACCAGCGACCAAGGGCGGGTCTTCTCCGTCCACGGATAAATAAAGTGAATGATGTTAGGAATTAAAGACATTTAAAAAACTCGCTTATCTCTAATAGCGGATGCCGCAATAGGCTCTCGGTTCATTGTCAGATATTTTTCTTTTGTTTTTGCGTCTTCGTAACAATTTAGATAGCAGACAAGGTGGTGGTCTTTTCTAGGTGAGAAGATCAGGTCACCTTCTCCATCTTCAAAACAATATCCATTTTCATCATCTAGTTCCGGGCGACGAAGCCATCCAAATGACCAATGCCAGCCGCTCTTTATGAATCGATCTCTCATGCGGCTTGTCCTTTATGTTTAGACGGAACATAGCAAATCTTAGCATGATCATCGCAGTATGAGCCTTTTACCTTCGGCTTTCCGCAGAAAAGGAATGTCGATGCATGACCATCATTAACAATGTATCGGCACGAAAAAGGAGTCAGTTCCATGAACATGATTGGTTCGTGCTTGATCGGCCTAGGTTTTGGAAGCGGCTGCGGAGGTTGGACACCTCGAATGCTTTTCCTGTGTAAATTGAATAACTTAGCCTCTTTAATTTCTTTCTTGGTAGCTGATTTCAAATCAATCTTGACATTCATTTTATACGAAACATGGCCGTCTAAACGGAGGCGGCGCAGCTTGCCAAGGATTGCACTGCGGGTACTTAGCAACTCTTTAGCAATTTGACTGCCTGTGAGGCCAGATTCCCAGAGCTTGATGATTTCGTGGTCACGGTCATTCAATTCTTTTTTCGTAGTCATAATAAATCTCCAGTTGATTGAGACGGCGGGTTTCCCCGCCGCCATATTTCATTCTTGCGGCTTTGGCATTTCAGTTGGCACTATCTGCGGAATCTCGACAGGATCGGGACGCTTTGGAGCAAACTTGCGAGCCATAGCAGCGATGTCTTCTTCAATAGCAATCTTGGCCTGCTCTTCAGAGGTGCTGAATTGCGAGGCAAAAGCAAGGTAGTTAATGCCATCAATGTAGTTGTCATCCAGCGTTGGCGTCGAAGTGATCCTAGCCATTTTCATTGCTGCCATGATGATGGAGACATCGTACAAGGTAATCTGCTTGCCGAGCATGATTGTTGCGATGTTAGCGCAACGCTCAAAAGTTTCCTCGACGCTTCCGTATCTCCGTCCTCGGTCCCCCAAAATGTTGGCCGCTTGCTTCAGGATGTCCGTATGATTCGTCATAGTGTGTTTCCTTCACTTCAAACTCAATAAATTCCTGCACTTTTCCGATGTGTGCAGTATTTACTATGATGTCACCTCGGTCTTTCCAGACCACTTCTCCGTCGAGTTGCTTCACCCGATAGTATTGGTGCATCATAATAAATTCGTAGTCGTTGATCTCTTCAAGAAAGTCCAACAAGCTTGGCGCTGGATGTTCAGCGGTGATCTGGTGAACGGCGTTGCCATTGGCAGATGCCATATTCATAGTAATTAGTAGCCTCACGAATCTCTCCTTACAACTGTGCCATCCATGCGCTTTTTCCACTTGGAATGGCGACCCGCTGGCATTGGGGTTTTAGATTTCTTTGCGCCTATGTGGCGTTGTCTGATGCGTTTGACTTTGGCGATCTGAGGCACATCCACGGTAGCAGTATGAACACGATGGCACTTCCGATGGGCAACCAACCAGTTTGATTCATCATCAGCACCGCCGCACTCAAGAGGTATTTCGTGACTAACATCCCAATCCTGTCCGGGAACAACCTTCATGCTGCACAGGTGGCAAATGCCAAAGTGCCGCGTAAAAATCTCGACCCTCATTTTAGCTGTTATACGTTTGCGCTTCATTGAATTACGCCGTCTCTATATTCACCGTCCGGCTCGAAGGTTTCTATCATTTCTTGGATGCTTGCGGTAACAGCTCTCAAACCATTAAGAGCGTTTTCTTTATTTGTGGTGGAAATCAACAGTATTTTTGAAAGCGCATATGTGACAGCCATAACAGCTTCATCAGCCTCCATCGTGCTTGCGGCTATCAAAATATGATGTGCGAAGTTGTATGCAGTGTTTGTATCACCACCAAATGTTTTTTCTTCAGTCATAGTTTCATCTCCGCTCTACGGGTCGCCTCGCTGGATTGCCATTCGCTGAATTGCATTTGGATATATTCAAGCTGAACCTTCAGCATATTTGCTTTCTGGCGAGCCTCGACCATTTGGGTCAGATATTCATGCCATTCGGGCGATGCTTTAACGAGCATTTCGGACTTTGATATTGTTTGTTCGCCAGTTGCCATCATGCGCTGAGACAGAACCGCTGTTTTGGATTCCTCCAAAATGTCTGCTGCGGCCTTAGCCTCGACCCATTTCTTTGCGATCAATCTGTATTGTTCACTCAGTGGTAGGTTGCT
>Ga0114973_10001545_pt1 | contig 17098 bp, 2 predicted proteins | sample M_140807_MF_Meta_FD_87025 | JGI IMG/M metagenome (GOLD analysis project Ga0114973, IMG submission 87025) | Freshwater microbial communities from Lake Montjoie, Canada to study carbon cycling - M_140807_MF_MetaG | ecosystem: Environmental > Aquatic > Freshwater > Lake | place: Lake Montjoie...
ATAAAATTATGTTATAATCAATCAATTAATTATTTGAAATTTTAAGAAAATATGACTTTATCATCTACAATATTTACTAATTTAATTTCAACACAAATATCAAATGGATTTTTATTTAACATGATAAATTTTTATACTTTAAATAATTATAACCCGCCTATTGGAACATATTTTTATAATACAGGTTTTACTAATAGTTTAATTGTTTCTGCAATTAATAGTGCAAATAATCAGTTATTATTTAAATCAAATAAAAATTGGAAATCTACAATTGGTCAACCAATAAAATTATTAACTGATTTTTATTTAAAATCTTATATTGCTAATTATATCACAGCAACTAATGGAACAAATATACCTATAACAATTTCAAATATTGTTTTGGGAGGAACAAATAATTATACTTTGAGAATACCGACATTATCTGGTATAATTAATAAAGCAACTTTAATTGTTAATATTACATCAATAAAAACATATGATAAAACACTATATGCACCTTTTACTAGTTATACTTTAAGTGGTATATTATACTTTGATTTAAGTAGTATAGATATAAGTAATATTCCGATATTATCACATAATACATATGATATAAGTAGTAGTTATATAGTAAATGTTGGACCAATAATATTAAAAGGTAGTAATTCATTTAATTATAATTTAAAAATATCAAATGTATTTGCTACAATAAATCCAAAACAATTAATACCTTATATAACAATAACAAAAGTTTATGATAAATTAGATTTTATGTATTTGAGTTTATCTGGAACAATCTCAGGCGATTTAGTTAGTGCAATTGGATATTTTGATTCTAATAATTCAGGAAATAGACTAGTTTATGTTAATTTATATAATTCAAATATTAGTTCACTATCATTTAGTGCAACAACAAATCCATTTCCTGTTTTTAAAACTAGTATAATTTCATATGTATATTCTGGAGATGGTAAAACATGTGTAATTGCTGGTTGGGTTGGTTATATATGGTTTTCAAAATATACTAATGGATTATGGTCATCATTTACTCAAACTTTGGATACAAATATTAGAGGCTATTATACAGTTTCATTGAATTATGATGGTTCAATTTTAGTAAGTGCCGATGCAACTGTTTATTATTCTTACTGGAATGGTAGTAACTATACAGTAGGAACTTTAGTTGGATCTGGTTTAGGAGCTTATATATCGCCATTAACAAATTTTTTAGTAATTAAAGCTACTGCTGGTAGGGTATATTGGTCAAATTGGACGGGTAATGGTTTTACAGTTCCAGTAGTTACACCAGATCCTGCTTCATCTGGTTCGGAAGAAATGGGTGTTACTGTATCTAAAGATAATCAAAGAATTGTTTTTTGTAGTTCTTATGTTTATTGGGCTGATTGGAATGGGACTAACTTTAATTTAGGCAAACAAATTAATGATTCAAATTCTAGAGAATATAAAAGTTGTAGAATTACAACTGATAAAAATGTAATATTTGTTATAACAGTAACCAGTTCTAATATTTATTATTCCATTTGGAATAATAAACTTTCTAATTATGGACCATTAATAGCAACAAATATTATATCAAATAGTAATTTTTATGGATTAGATTTAAGTTTTGATGATAGTACATTATATGCAGTACCATGGGCTAATGGTACATTTTATAAGTCAACAGTAACTTATTATTATGGTTACAATAACTATACTACAAATACAACAGTTAGTGGAATCATAACTAAAGCAAATATATTTGCAACTGCTATGAATAAAATATATGATAATACTAATTCAAGTAAATTTACATTAACTGGATATTATGATTCAGATATTTTAACTATATCAAATATAGTTTATAATTCATCAAATTATTCTTATTATAATAGTATTTATGTTGGTAATAAAATATTAATGACTATATCATCAAATATTTTACAAAATTATCAAATTATAAATACAGTATCAGGAAGTATAACCCCATGTATAATTACAAGTAATTTTGTTGGTATTGATAAAATTTATGATACAACTACTAATTGCCAAGTACAATTTATTTCATTAAGTGGTATTTACTTTAGTGATTTAGAATATGTTTCTTTGTCAGATAATTATAAAAGTATTTTTAATTCTCCAAATGTTGGGTTACAAGAAATTACAATAACAGGATTAACACTATATAAATCATTAGCATATAATTATAATGTTTATAATATTTCAAATTCTAATTTAATTAATTTAAAAAACTTGTTGATAAATAAACCAGCATGGGGTATTTATTCAGCAGAATCATTTAATAATAACATTTTATATGATTTAACTAATAATAATAGAAATGCTATTTGTACAGGGGTTACATTAACAAATGGAAGTGGTAATGGTGCATCAGTAAGTATACCTTATTTATACGGTTCAACAACATCAAAAATAGATTGGACAAATGGTAGTATACCTGCAAATTTTACTATTTGTTCAATAACAAAATATAATGGATCTAATAGACAAAGAATATTAACAGGAAAAAATACGAATTGGACACATGGGCATATTAGTAATACTAGAGGCACTGCTTATTATTCTGATAGATATATTAATGATGTAAATATTGGAAATTTGGATAATTGGCTTATTTCATGTGGAAAAAATAGTGGTTCTATTCCAAATAATTTTATGGTTGATGGTGTTGGTGTTGCTACAGCAATTGGTGGTGGTGGTAATGATATATTAACAATTAATAATAGTCGATACGTTCAATATAGTGACTGGGCTTTTTCACATCTATTAATATGGGATCAAATTCTTACTGATTATGAAATGTTTATCGTTTCAAATTTTTTACTTGATCATTTATCAAAGAATATATCACTAAAAAGTTTAGATCTTCCATTATATGCAAATATACTACCTAAAAATATTACAGCTTATGGAATTGATAAATATTATGATGGTAATGAAATAGCACAATTATCTTTATCTGGTTTAATAAATATAGAAAGAACAGATTTAATTTTATATTATCCTTTTGATGGTGATGTATTAAATTATGCATCAGGAACTAGTGTTATTAATGGAACTTTACAAGGTGCTACTTTATCTACAATTAGTAAATCAGGTACAGGTAGTTTAAATGGAAATAAAGGTTTAGCAAATAATTATTTTAGCGTACCTGCTATTCCTGCAAATACAAAAGGTTATACATTTACATTTTGGATTTATTTAAGTATAATTAATTGGACAGGAATGTCATTTACTTTTGATGCTGGAACTTCTACAAGAATATTTTCTTTTATTAATGGAGGTATTATGCAGTTTGGAACAGGAACAACAAATTTTTCAACAATTACTATTCCTATTAAAACATGGACACATTTTGTATGGACATTAAGTACAACTTCTGTTTCTAATATTTATATTAATGGTTCATTCTATACTACAACAACTATTATACCATATGTATCATCATCAAGTTTTAATTCTTCAAGAATTTGTGGTGATCCGCAAGGAAATCAATATGGTATTAGTGGATATATTGATGAATTTATGTATTATAATAGGATATTAAATCTATCAGAAATAGAGTTTTTATTAAATTTACAAAAATCAAAAGGTATTTTTACAACAAAAAATATTGGTTCAAACATAATAGTTAATATAGTAAATAATATTCCGTTATGTCTAAATGGTACCAATTATATAATTAGCAATTTAACAACAACTGCTAATATTTTACAAAAAAAATTAATTAATACAAGTAATATAAAAGTTTATGATGGTACAAATATTGGAACTTATAGTTTATCTGGTATAGTTTATGGTGATTATGTATCAATTTCAGGTTTAGTTTTGTTATCAAATTCAAATGTTGGTTCAACTATATTAACTATTTGTGGATATCTTGATAATCCAAATTATATTTTACAATTATATAATTATCCATTTAGAATTTTACAAAAACAAGTAATACCAATATTTTATGTACAAATAAAAGTATATGATAAAATAATAACTAAACCAGTTTTAACTTATACATTAAGTGGTATAGTTTTAAATGATATAAATAATATTGATATTTGTAGTAATTTTATAGGAATGTATGAATCAATAAATTCTGGTTATGTATATGTTGATATAAGTAATATTAAACTTTATGGATTACAATCAATGAATTACTATATTAATAGTATTGCTACAGTTTTAACTTATATCAATAAATATAATATTTATGGTTATCCATTAGATAAAATATACGATGGAACTACAACTCTATTACTGAATATTTCTGGATTATTACCAAATGATACAATAACGTACATAGCAAATTATAACACCAAAAATGTAGGAACTAATAATTTATTACCTGCAACAACAGATGGACCATATAATATAATTTATAGTGATAGAACTGCAAATATATTACCATTATTGATAACATTAAATATAACATCTAATAAAGTTTATGATGGATTACCTAATATTACTTTAAATTTTACATTATCTGGTATTTTAAGTATAGATGATCCAGTTTTATTTACATATTTACAACCAAATTATAGTGTTTCAACAATAGGTAATTATGGAATTTATCCATGGTCAACTGATTCTAATTTTATTGATATATCAGCTCAATGGATTTGGACAATATCAGGAGCATCAAAAATTGCACCACTTAATGCAATTGGATATCAATTTCAATATCTATTTACTAATACAACTAATAATATAATAAATGCAACAGTTCATTTATTAGCAGATGATGTTTGTAATTTTTATTTGAATGGTAAATACATTAATTCAGCAATTATTGGTTCATATACATCAACAAATTACAGTAAAATAAATATAAATATACCTTTAGGAATATCAATTTTTGAATTTGAATCATTTAATTTGGGATCATTTCCAAATAGTGCTGGAATATTAGTAAGTGTACTTGATTATAATAATAATATTTTATTTAGAACTGATAATTCATGGGTTTATTCAATTAATGTTAAACGTAGTTCAAAATATAATAGTCTAATTTATGTTAGTAATTATTATGCAACTATTTCTTCAATAATTGAAAACACTTTTATTGCATATTATTATGGTTTAACATTATCTGGTCCTAATTCTTCAAATTATTATGTAATTAATGATGGATTTTATTATGGAACTTTTACAAATATAACATTAAATGCAAGTTTTTATTGTAATCAAAAAATATATGATAAAATTATAAAAGCAGATGTAACATATTCATTAGCTGGAATATTACCTGAACATATTGGTGGTGTGGATATTTGTTCAAATTATATTGCACAGTATAGACATTATAATTCAAGTAATTTTTCAAATGTTGATATAACTAATATTTCATTATATGGTCAATATTCAAAGTTTTATAATATTAATTCATCATCATTAACAACAACTAGTATTGACCAAAGATATTTATTTATAATTAATGGTGATAAACAATATGATAAAACTGTATATGCATATTTAACTTTATCAAATAATATAATTGAAGATACAATAATTTACAGTGCTAATTTTGATGATTATTATGTTGGTTCAAATAAAATAATTAATATTACTTTATCAAATACAATAAATGAATCAATTAATAATTTATTATATAAACTATCAACTTATTATACATTTAATAATGGTACTATTAATAATCAATATATAGCAAACTATGGAAATTATAATGTAGTATATGATGCATTACTAATTAAAAACATAAATATTGATACAAGTGGTATGAAAATAGAAAGTGGATGTTTAACATTAAACTATTCTAATCAAGAATATTTAATATTACCAAATAATTTAACTGATAATAACGGATTAACATTTTCTTTTTGGTTTAAAGGAAATAATACACAATCTGGATCTAAAATTTTTGAATTATCTAATGGAATTAATGATAATATTTATTTTGGTATTTATAATAATTATATATATTGTGGTGTTTATAATGAAATTTCTCAAGATTATTTTAATTTTTATACAGTTGATTTAAATAATAATCAGTGGTACCATCTTGTTTGGATTTTACAAACAGATAATGTTTGGTTAATTTATGTTAATAATATTCTGGTTAATACCAATACGTCCGCTTTATATCCTAATGCTAAATTGAGAAAAACAAACTTTATAGGTAAATATTTTAATGGTTCAATAGATGATTTTAGAATTTATAATAGATGTTTAAGTAATGATGATATAAGTAATATATATAATAATAATGTTTTTAATTTAAGTAATTCAAATTATTTACTTTACCAAAATACATTTTACGGGTCAATATTTCAAAGAGTTGTTCAAGTATTAGGTATTCCAGTTATTTATAATTCAAATAATACTGTTACATTATATTTTACAAATAAAATAGAAACTGATAATATTGATATTTGTAATAATTATATAGCAAAATACATTAATTTTAATGCACAAAAAAATCAACTAATAGGTTATGATAATTTAACAATATATGGTGATGATTATAATAGTTATTTTTGTAGTATTTCTGGAATAACATATGGTGATATTAATCTTGCATTATTACAGGTAACATATGAAACAAAGAAATATTATGATAAAAATCAATATTACACAGTATATTATACAATTTCAGGATTTTATGATATTGATGCACCATATATTACATTAAGTAGTAGTATTTATGGATTATTTAGAAGTAATTTAGCAGGTTTAACACAATTAGATATTAGCAATATTTATTTGTATGGTCCTTATCCATATGTAACTAATTATTATTTACCATATAATAAAATTTCATTAAGTGGATATATATATCAAAAATATCTTAATCCATTTGTTTTAAATAAAATATATAATAAAACTTATGAAGCTACTATAACATTATCAGGTATAATAGATACAGATTTTGTTGGATATTATGCGCAATATATAGATTATAATACTGGTCAAAATAAAGATGTTTATGTTACATTGAGTCAATATCTTATTAGAACAGAGATAGCAATACCAGATAAAATTTATTGCCCAGTCATTACTGGTTTTGGACCTTCGGTACAACCATGGTCATCAGGTATACCTACTGGTATTACTGGTATGGTAATGAATAGTGATCAAACAAGGATGGTTATAGGAGATTATAATAATGGATTAATGTATTTTAGTGTATTTAATAATGGATCTTGGTCAGCTATAACAAGAACATCACAAACAATAGCAATAGGTAATATTTGTGGTTTAGCATTAAGTGCTGATGGGTCTAGAGGTGTTATTAATTCAAGAAATAACTACACATATTATTTTACATGGACAGGAAATAATTATTCAGAACCAATAAGAACATTAGATACAACAGTTAGAAGTTACTTAGCTGCATCAGCTGATATGACAGAAGATGGTAGTAGAATTGTTGTTAGTGCTGATTATATCTATTATGCTGATTGGAATGGTACTAATTATAATGCATTTACACAAATATCTGATAATAATATTAGAAGTTATCAAGGTTGTGCAATATCATCTGATGGTGACAGAATAGCATGTATGGATGGTGCAAGTAGTATTTATTTTAGTTTTTGGAATGGAACAAATTATGCAACACTAAGATTAATAGATACAAATACTTCATTATTTACTATTGGTCGTATTATTAGATTTACAAAAGATAAAAAATATTTATTTGCCTCATCATGGATTGGTAATACAAGATTTTTTTATTCAGTATGGAATGGTTTTACTTATTGTAACTTTGTAGCAATACCTGAAACATTAGTAAGTCCAATTAATAATGCATATGGATTATGTTTATATGATGATTGTATTTATGTTGCAGGATATTCAACATCAGTTATTTACAAAATAGCAGTTCAAAGTTCAATAGTTGATACAACTAAAATTAATAATAACTTATTATTTCACTATACAATGGATGTAAACACTATAAATAATAATAAATTATACAATAATATTACACAATCATATGATGCAACATTATATAATAATCCTACAATATCAACAACTGATTATAGAGTTGGAACAGGTAGTATGACATTTAATTCAGCAAATAGTCAATATATACAAATTCCATCATATACTTCTGATGCAAATGGAATGTCTTTTAGTATGTGGTTTAGATCTAATGGTACTAGCAATTGGGCAAGATTATTTGATTTTGGTAATGGATCATCTAGTGATAATATTTTTATGGGAGTTCATTCAAATAATATTGTATTATCAACTTTTTTTACTAGTACACAAACAATTAATTATAATACAACATCAAATATTAATGATAATAAATGGAGACATATTGTATGGGTTATAAATGGTGATGGAAGATGGAATTTATATTTAGATGGTGTAATTGTATATACAACAACGACAACATATCCAAAATCAATAAATAGAACAACAAATTATATAGGTAAAAGTAATTGGGCAGATCCATATTTAAATGGTACAATTGATGATTTTAGAGTTTATAATAGAGTATTAACAATATCAGAAGTAGTTTATATAAGAGCACATTATAATTATTATCCAAGAACTTCATTTAATAATACAACTTATAATGATTATTTAAATTACCAATTATTGAGCAATACATTTTATGGTAATATTTTACCTAAACCAATTTATGTTTTCCCATATGGTATAAATAAAATATATGATGGTACTACATATGCAAGAATAAATTATAATTATACAGGAATAATAAGTGGAGATGTAATTGATTTATCAAGTTCATACATTGCAAATTTTAATGATATATATGTTGCTACCAATAAATTAATCACTATTTCAAATATATTATTTTATATGGCATCGGGAAATAACTATATATCTGTTAGTAGTATAATTTATACTTATGCAACAATATCTCAAAGAATTATGAACATTAATTATTTTTGTATTGATAAATACTATGATACAAACACAAGTGCAAAAATTTACTATAACTTTCTAAATATTATACAATCAGATATTAGTTATGTTGATATTTCAACAAATTATATTGCAAACTATGATAATGCAAATTCTGGTATTAATAAAGAAGTTTTAATATCAAATTTAAGTTTATATAAATCATTATCATATAATTACATAATAAAACTACCAATAGTAACAATATCTGGAAATATAATTCCAAAATTTTTAATTCCAACAGTTTTATATAAAGAATATGATCAAACAACCGATGCATTAGTAACATTTTCAGGATCTTTTGGTTATGATTTTGTAAAGAACATTTCTTATTATGATACAAATCAAGCTGGTATTGATAAATATATATATATAACAATATCATATATTATAACTATATCAGGAATATCAATAAATAATAGTGATTTTATAAATCCTTTGTATACTTCAAATTCATGGTCATATTTAACAAGTATATCAGGATGGACATTAAATAAAGGTGCTGGTGTAAATTTTGGTATAGCAAATGGTTCAGGTAATCCAAAGAGGCCTGGAGTATTACCTTCTGGATTTACACAATTTTTATTTGCAGAAACATTATGGGATGGTTCAGTAATGACTATAACTCAATCAATAACACTAAGTAAACAAGATTATATACTAACATTTTATTATTCTGCAAATTCTGCTGTTGGTGATTTTTATAAATTAAAAGTAACAATTGGTTCTAATATAATTGTAAATAATCTTGTTGCAAAAACTGGATGGCAATTATCAAATACACAATTTAATATTACTAGTGGAACATATAATTTAACTTTTACTTTTACCAATTCTATTACCACAACTCTTATATATTGTATCACAGGAATTAAAATAATGGAAGTACCGCAAAAAGTAATAAATTATCAAGTACAAAGTCCTATTTTAGGTAGATTATATCAAAGAGGTTTAATACCTAATTATTATGGTGGAGATAAAACTTATGATGGTACTATTGATATTTATAGATTTAGTGTTACATTAAGTGGAATATTAAGTGGAATATTAAGAGGTGATGATATTACATTAAGTAGTTATATTGCTTATTATAATTCACCAAATGCAGGTTATCAATTGATTACATTATCTAATTTTGTATTTGGAGGAAAAGACATATATAACTATACAATTAATCAAACATTAAATAAGAATTATGGTTATATTTCACCTAAGAATCTATTAATTTATTATAATCCATATACGAAGGTATATGATGGGTTACCATATAATAAATATAGCGTAAGTTATATTGGATTTATCTTAGGTGAAAGTAATATAAATTTAAGTGGATCTTTAATTTATGCTGTTTCATTAAATACAAATAATGATTTAAGAAATAGTATAATTAATGGATCTGTCAATTATTTAATAGGTGGTAATAAGAAAAATATATATACAATTGGTTATAGTTATGATGGATTAGCTTGGTTCAATGGTGCAAATCCATTTTCTTCAAATTGTGTTTCATTTTCATCAGATTCAACTAAATGGATTGCAGTAGGTGATGGAACTAATTCAGTTGCTTATAGTTACAATGGAAAAAATTGGACAGGAGTTCCAAATATTTTTACAATATGTGGAAATGGTATAAGTAATTATGGAGGGAAATGGTTTGCTGTAGGACAAGGAACTAATACAATTGCATATAGTTATGATGGTATATCATGGATAGGTTTAGGTGCAAATATTTTTACAACTTTTGGCAAATCTATACAATCTATAAAGAATTTTAATATAGCAGTAGGCCAAGGTACTAATACAATAGCATATAGTTATAATGGAATTGTTTGGATTGGTTTAGGTCTAACAATATTTGATCAATACGGTAATGATATTATTTATAATAATACAATGTGGTTAGCAGTTGGAAAAGGTACACTAAATACAATTGCTTATAGTTACGATGGCATAAATTGGATAGGTTTAGGTAAAACAATATTTGATAATTATACAAGTTCAATGGCATGGAATGGAGATAAATGGGTTGCAGTTGGTGCAGGAACAATTAATACAATGGCATATAGTTACGATGGTATTAATTGGGTTGGTTTAGGATCATCTGTATTTAATCAATTTGGTAGTAGTATAAATTATGATGGTGTTAAATGGTTAGCAACAGGTAATAATCCTTTAATAGTTGTATATAGTTATGATGGGTTTATATGGAATACAATAACAAATAACCTTGACTTTAATTATGCATATCATATTGAATGTAAAACATCTATTCTATTTATTAATCAAAATGATCTAATTGATTATGGTAAATATTTTGTAAAACCATTTGGATATTATTCAAACAATTATAATATTACATATTCAGGAGATTATACAATTGTTCAAAAAGCCAATTTATTTATTGAACCTTATAGTTATCATAAAATATTTGACGGATCATTAAATTATGAATATGGTATTTCATATTCTGGTTTTAAACTAAATGATTCATCATTAAACTTATTAGGAAATATTACTTATTTAACAAATGCAAACCCTAATGTTGGTACTTATAATATAACTATAAGTGGTTTATATGCATTAAATTACAATATAATTAGTAATACTAATAAAATAACTATTACAAAAGCACCTTTAGTAATTTGTGCTAATAATTTTGTTAAAATTTACGATTCTTCTTCATATACACCAACATACTCAATATTAGTTTATGGGAAATATGATTTTAACCCAAGTTTATCTGGTGTAATAAAATATAGTGGAACTTATATTGATAATATTAATACAGGAATATATACAATAATTCCTTATGGTTTAAGTTCTAATAATTACGATATTAGATATATTACTGGAAAATTACAAATAAAACAACATCCGTTATTAATAATAGCCAAAGATGATTCAAGAATTTATACAAATGACATTAGTAATTATATGTTAGTTTATACAAGAGATTATTATTCCATTAATACTAATTACTATTATAATCAAACAACAAATAATATTGAATCATTAATAAATTTTACTAATCCTAATAGAGTATGGTCATTAGAAGGATATGATGGTCCATGTGAAATTAATTTTAGTTATGTAGATTATGGAATAACAATTGGGTTATCAGAAATAAATTATAAAACTCAAAGTATAAATTATGTATATTACTTTTTTAATATTGATTTAAGTGGAAATGTAAATATAAATGAAAATCAAAATGGTACATCATATTTTAATTATATTAATAATAATAATAATTCTAATTTTAAAATTAAAAATGATGGAACTAGTATAATTTATTATCTAAATAATCAAATTATAAGAACAATAAATAGATCAGTAAGAAGAAAATTATATGTAAATATTTTATTTACCAATAAAGGCTCACGTGTATTTAAATTACAGTTTAATAATATTAGAGAATTTTATTATGGAGGGAATGGTTTAATGTATGATGGATTCGTGGGTAGAGATACGTATACTTGTTTATCAGGACAAGTTATTTATAGCGGTACATCACAAAATGCACATAACCAAGGTAGTTATACAATTATTCCTTCAGGTTTATCATCAATTAACTATAATATAAAATTTGTAAATGGAACTTTAAAAATAAATCAATCAATCTTAAATCCACCACAAAATTTAGAATATCATGGATATATTAATCCAATAATTTTAAATCCATATATTAGTAAAAATTATGATGGATCTAATAATGCATTTATATTATCTATTTTTGCACCGAACGATCAAATCAACTTTAATGCATACTATAATTCAAATCAAGTTGGTTATAATATTCCAATAACACTAACAATAAACGGTATTGATGCTTCTAATTATTTATTTGGATCTTTATCAGGAAATATACAACCTATATATGTTTATCCAGTAGTTACAAACAAATATTATGATGGATTAATAGATGCACAAATATCTTTAACAGGAATAATAAATAATGAAATTGTTTATCCACCATATGCTTATTATAGTGATTCAAATGTTGGTAATAATAAAATACTTACAATTTCCGGAACTATATACGGACCTTCTGTAAATAATTATATATTTGTACCATTAACATTAAGCTCTAGTATTATTCCATTGTACATAAATCCAACTTTTTACTCATCTAATAAAGTATATGATGAAACAACTTATGCACCAATTACATGGTCATTAAATAATCTTATAATTGGAGATGATGTAGATATTTGTAATAACTATACAAGTTATTTTGATAGTTTTAATTCTGGTATACGTACTATCTATATTAATAATATTTCATTATATGGTAATAATATTGAAAACTATACAATTTTAAGTTCTTATACAATAAGCGGTTATATATCCTGAAAAAGTAATGATCGATTTAATTTCAGAAAGTAAATATATGATGGAACAAATATAGCGTATATTAATCTTATTGGACTATTTAATCATGATATTGTATATCAACTTTTTGTATATTATACTGATTCGAATATTGATACTAATAAATTAACTACATTATCAGGTATAATATTTAGTCCTTCTGCAGAAAATTATATTTTACACTCTTGAAGATTTAAAACCACACACCTAATGATTTTTTATATTTTTCTCAAAATAATAAAGATGACTAAACATAAGACAGAATATTATAAAATTTATGCTGTTAAATATTACTTAAATAATGATAAATGAGATAGATATAAAAATATGTAAAATCTTTGATTGTAAGAAATCCACTTTACGAGATTGTATTAAAAGACACAATACTTCCAAAAATCTAACAAATAAATTAAATGAAAAATATGTTATACGAATTGAAAAGTTTTTAGATATGTTAAATGACGACAAAACTAAATATAATGATCAAGATAATCAACAAATTTATCCAAGTTATAATCTTATAAGATAAATTCAATTAACTTGTTAATATAATGGATCTGACAAAAAAAAGTTAGATACATTAAATACAATTGAATTAGAATAAAAAGTCTATTAAATAGAAAATAAAATTGAAAAATAATAAATCATAATAAAAAAAATAAATAAATATTAATTATAAAAATATAAAACTATATTTTTTTAATATATATTAATATGAATGATACAAATTTATTGATAATTGATTCTAGAATTTTGGATTTAGAAGAAATCATATTATCAGTTAAAGAATCAAATAAATATATTATTTTAGATTATTATAATGATACATTTCTTTCTATTACACAAAAAATAGAAGGTTTAAATTTAACTAAAATTAATAGTATTGGATTATTAAGACATGGTTATATATTTTCAACGTATAAAGTACTTGATAAGCAAAACATCTCTTCAATATTATTTGATGCTGAAATTAAAGATCCTAATTTAGATTCTTGGAATGAATTTAAAAATTTTTTACTTTATTTAGTTTATACTTTTTCATTAAAAAATCTTGATTTTTTAAGTTGTAGATTAGATAAAAATAAAGATTATCATTATGTCTTTAAGAAATTAGAAACAAAATTAAATATTAATATAAGAGCTCCTGCCGATGATCTTGGTAATTTAAAATATGGAGGTACATGGGCATCTGGTTCTGAAAATATTAAAAATATTTATTTTAATGATAGAATATTTGATTATCCTTATTTGTTTTTTACACCTGTATTAACAATAGAAGCAAATACATTAACTAAAGTATATGATTTAATTCCTTTTACAACACCCTCAGTTATATATGATGGTTTTATTAATAATGATACAATTTCTTCATTAATAGGTTCATTAATATATGATGGTACATATTTGAACGCGATTAATGTAGGTACTTATAGTATAATTCCATCTGGTATTACAACTCCTAATTATTTTTTAAACTTTATAAATGGATCACTTACAATTAATCCTATAGATTTAGTAATTTCAGTTACAAACTATATTAAAGTTTATGATGGTACTAATATTTTAAATGATTATGAAATAAATTATACTGGTTTATTACCAAATGATTTATTATCATTAAGTGGATTCTTAACTATTTCTGGAACATTTTTAAATGCAGTAAATACAGGTACCTATACTATTCAACCATATGGATTACAATCTAATAATTATAATTTAATTTTTCAAAATACAACTTTAACAATTATTCCAGCAACACTATTAATTATTGCTAATAATTATTCTAAAATTTATGATAAAGTTCCTTTCTACGGTGGAAATGATATTATATATGATGGTTTTGTTAATAATGAAGATCAAACATATTTAAGTGGAATGTTAACATATGATGGAACATCACAAGGCGCCATTTCGTCAGGAAGTTATACTATAATACCGGGTGGAATACAATCTATAAATTATAATATTATTTATGTTAGTTCTACATTAACAATTTATAATGATATATTTATTATTGCTGCAAATAATTTTAGAAAGTTTTATGATAATTTACTTTTTACAAATCCAACTATATCTTACAATAATAATATTTATGATTTATCAGGTAATTTAGTTTATAATGGCACTTATTTAACAAATAAAAATATAAATTCTGATACTACCGAATATATTATTCGCCCTTCTGGATTAACTTCTAAAAACTATATTGTTTATTATTATGATGGTAATTTAATTATTGATAAAGCTGAAGTTAAAATAATTGCAAATAATCATATAATTTACTATACTGGATCACCTTATGATAAAATAGATGTTACCTATCAAGGTTTATTGGGTTCTGATGTTAATGATATCTCTAATATATTTACGGGTATTTTAGAAAATGTTGGTACTTCATTAGGTGCAATAAATGTAGGATTATATAATATTATTCCAACAGGATTAAATACATTAAATTATTATATTATTTACGAAGAAGGGTTTCTTACAATAAAACAATCACCTTTATATGTAGTAACACAATTATTTGTTAAAGTATATGATGGAACACAAACTATTGATAATAACTATTTACAATCAAATATAATTATTGGTATTAGTGGTATGTTTAATTATGAACAAGTACAAGTTATTAGTTATGATGTACAATTTAGAGATTATAATGCAGGTTATCAATTAATTGATATTTCTAATTTAACTTTATCTGGTTCAACACTTTTTAACTATTACATTGCGCCTATTAGTTCAAGACCTGGATTAATTTTAAAAAAACCACTTGATGCTACTTTTAATACTCCAGAAAAATCATTCGATAAAACTAAAACAGTATTTTTCCTTGAAGGGACATTAAGTGGTATTGTTGGTAATGATATTGTAAGAATTAATACAACTGATGCTATTTTAAGAAGTGAAGATCCTGGTCTACAAATAATAGATATATCAAATATTTATTTAATCGGAGATCAATCTAATAATTATATAGCTTATCCAGTTAATCCAGTATATGGTTTAATTTTTCAAAATAATATTGAAATTATCTTTTTTGGCGGACAAAAGAATTATGATAGTACTATCACTCCTGGACCTTTAACATATATTATTAATGGACTAAGTTCATATGAACCTGAATTATCTATTAGTAGTTATATTGCTTTATTCAGAAATAAGAATATAGGTAACAGATATATTGATATTAGTAATATAAGATTACGAAGTAAAAATCCAAATGCATATGTTATTCCACCCGTTGCACCATTATATTCAGTTATTTATCCATCGTATTTAACTATTGTATTTTACGAAGGTTATAAAATATATGATTCAACTAATTATGCAGGTCCAACTATATATACTATATCTGGAATATTTTTAGATGATAAAGTTATTATTTTTTCATATGATTCTTTCTTTAATCAATCCACTATTGGATATCATAGAATTGATATTTCTAATATTACTCTATCTGGTATAGATTCATTTAACTATTTAATAAATCCAATAATATCAATTAATTCTATAATTTATCCAAAATCTTTAATAGCTACTTTTTATGAAGGATCAAAAATATATGATTCTTATAGAGAAGCTGGTAATACCATTTATGGTACTCTTAGTGGTATTATTGGAAATGAAAATGTAACTATTTCTAACTTCATATCTCTCTTTAAAAGTCAAGATGTTGGTACTCAATTAATTGATATTTCTAGTATTGTTATTAAAGGTGCAACATCGTATAACTATATAGTTTTACCACCTCAATCATTGTTATCTACTATTTATCAGCGTGGGATAGTTGCTACTTTTTATGGTGGAGAAAAAATATATG
>Ga0114973_10001552_pt1 | contig 17035 bp, 15 predicted proteins | sample M_140807_MF_Meta_FD_87025 | JGI IMG/M metagenome (GOLD analysis project Ga0114973, IMG submission 87025) | Freshwater microbial communities from Lake Montjoie, Canada to study carbon cycling - M_140807_MF_MetaG | ecosystem: Environmental > Aquatic > Freshwater > Lake | place: Lake Montjoie...
AAAAAGAATATTTTTGTTGTTATGAGTGATGGTGAATTAATGGAAGGTTCTACGTGGGAATATGCTTTAACAATTTCATCACTTAAATTAAAAAATATATTTTTATTTATAGATTATAATGGTCTTCAAAGTTCCACATGGGCAAAAGATACTCATCCTACACTTATGCCAATAGATAAAAAGTTTCAATCTTTCGGTTGGGAGGTTGGAATTTGTAATGGACATAATATTTCGTCAATAATTAAAAATTTTAATAAAAGGAAAAAAACTAAGCCATTTGTTTTAATATGTAATACGATCAAAGGTTATCCAGTCTCATTTATGAAAGACGTTCCAATGTGGCACTATAGATCGCCCGATAAAGAACAATATAAATTTGCAATAAAGTTTTTAAAAGATTTTTATCGAATATAAAAAAAAATTTATGAAAACTTTTATAGATAAAAAGATTAGAGATATTTTTTTGGAACAAAATTTAACAAAAAAAAATTTTAACTGTTTAGAAATAGGATCTGATAATTTTAGTCAAACTAAAATTTTAGCTAAATACTATAATAAAATTTATTGCGTAGACAAAAAATTTTATTCTGGATCAAGAACTTCAACAAATATTTTTAAAAAAAAAATTGTATTCACAAAAAAAAAATTTGAAAATTATTTAATACCTGATGATGTAAAACATATTTTTTTGATCGCTACTATTGAACATCTCAATAATCCAACGCTAGCTTTAAATATGATTTTAAGTCATTTAAAAAAAAAAAAAGGAACTTTTTTCTTGTTTTTTAATAACAAATATTCTCTTCATAGAATTTTAGGTCAATTATTAGGAAAAATTAAAAATTTAGACCATTTAACTCCGGATGAGAAAACACATGGTCATAATTTTATATTTGACGAAACCTATTTTGATAAAATTTTTTTAAAAAAAAAGTGGGAAGAGGGGGTGAAGATGATTAAAAAATATATATTTTTTAAACCTTTGCCAACAAGAAAAATGAAGTTTGCTTGTAATAAAAAAAATTTTAAAAAATTGATATACCCAAAAATTTTAAAAAAAAATTGTGGGTATATATTTTACAAATTAATTTTTAAATAAAATAATGAGAAATAAATTTGCTGAGGTTCTTTACAATTTAAGTAAAAAAGATAAGAGTATAAGGATAGTTGCCGCTGATATATCTCCGGCTGGTAAAATGGCAGAGCTTATTGCAAAATATCCTGATAGATTCATTAATGTTGGTGTTGCCGAAACAAGCATGATAAGTTTGTGCGCAGGTTTAGCAATGAGTGGGCTAAAACCATTTGCCTATACTATTTCAACATTTGCCCTTTATAGACCCTTTGAAATGGTAAGAATTGATATTGGTTACCAAAACTTGCCTGTAACAATTGTTGCAATGGCGGGCGGCACCACATATTCTAATTTAGGCATAACACATATTTCTCAAGAAGATGTTTCTATAGTTAGATCTATTCCAAATTTTCAAGTTCTTTTGCCGTGTGATCCTGGTGAATTAGAGAGATGTTTAATTTATTTATGTAAAAGGAATAAGTCCCCAACATATTTGAGAATAGGTAAAACAGGTGAGAGAGATTTTACCAAAAAAGCAGAAAGGTGGGTATTTGGTAAACCCAGATGTTTAGTAAAGGGAAAAAAAATTTGTCTCATTGCATCTGGTCCTATTATAAGATTTTATTTTGATATCTTAGAAAAATTAAGATTAATTAAAATTAACCCCTCAATATATAGTTTTCATACTTTAAAACCTGTAAATGAAAATAGTGTAAAACAATTATTTAAAAAATATGATTATATATTTACTCTAGAAGATATGTCAGAAATTAACGGTTTAGCATCGATCTTTAGGGAACTGGGTTATAAGAATGATTATAAGGGTAATATTAGCACATTTTCGTTAAAAGATAAATTTTTAAAGAATTACGGTTCTCAAGATGGTTTATTAAAGAAGCATGGCATTTCTTCATCGATAATTTTTCGAAAAATAAAAAAACTATTAATAAAATAAAATGGACTTAGGATTAAAAGGCAAAACAGTCTTGATTACTGCACCCTCCCAAGGAATAGGTAGATCAATAGCTAAACTTTTTTCAAAAAATAAAGCAAAATGTATTTTAGTGTCAAGAAATTCTTCTAAACTTAAGACCCTTAAAGCTCAATTGGATAAAAATATAAAGGGTAATTTAATTTATTCATGTGACTTAAAGAATGATAATGAGCTAAATGGTTTTTTATCTTTTTTAAATAAACATAAATGCCCTGATTTTGTAATTCATAACATCGGAGGAACATTATCTCAAAAATCTCCAATGGTGGAATACAACAAATGGCTCGATGTTATAAATTTTAATGTTGGTATAGCGATCAAAATAAATAATTTTCTAATTCCAAAAATGAAAAAGAAAAATAATCATAAAATTGTTCATATTTCTTCAATCTCAGGCATCTCTTATAGAGGATCTGCACCTTATGTTTGTTCTAAAACATTTTTAAATTCTTACATAAAGACATTAGGAATTTATTTGGGAAAAAAAAATATTGTTGTAAGTGGTATTATGCCAGGTGCAGTTTTTTCCAAAGGTGGACATTGGGATGCAATAAAAAAAAGTAAACCAGAAATAATTAACGATTTTCTAAGACATCATCACGGTATAGGAAGATTTGGCTATCCTCAAGAAGTTGCAATTTGGGCATTGTACTTATGCTCAAAATATACAACTCCATTTGCAACTGGCGCTATTATAAATATTGATGGTGGCACTAATTAAATGTTAAAGACGAGATACCCCTTAAGTTTTAATGCATTAGTCCTGGAGGGAAAGAGAAAACTAAATTTAAGAGAGGTCGAGATAAGAAAACCACCAAGTAAAAATCAAGTTTTAGTAAAAATAATCTATACTGGTATTTGTGGCAAACAAGTAGAAGAGTTTGACTTTAAAATGGGCAAAGATAAATTTATCCCTCACATGCTTGGACATGAAGGTAGTGCTATTGTTGTTGACAAAGGACCAGGGGTTAAGCACTTAAACAAAGGCGACCATGTTGTTGCCCATTGGATGAAAAATTCTAAAGGCCGCGAGTCCAAGACGCCATTTTTTTATTACAAAGATTCAAAAAAAATTATTAATGCAGGTTGTATTACAACTTTTTTAGAATTTTCTATTATTTCTAGCAACAGACTCACGAGAATAAAAAAAGGTACTGACATGAGAATAGCGGCATTAATGGGCTGTTGTTTAACTACTGGCATTGGAGCCGTTTACAATCAGGCAAAAGTGAATAAAAATCAAAAAAACTTAATTATTGGATGTGGAGGAGTTGGGATATCAGTAATTATAGGTCTTAAACTCCGTGGATGCAAAAATATAGATATTTTAGAACCAAATAAAAAAAACAGGTTAAATGCTAAAAGATTTGGTATTTCAAAAACATTTACCACCAGTCAATTTAAAAGTAAAAAGAATTTACTTTACGATAATGTATTTGTTTCATCAGGAAACAAGCACGCAGTAGAAAGTTCAAATAATGTAAAATCTCCATGTAATATTTATTTTATCGGCGTACCAAACAAAAAGATTTTTTTAAAGATTAATGCGTTCGAAATTCATTCTAGGAAAAATTTTTTAGGTACTTGTGGCGGCGAAATAAACCCTGACAAAGATATAAATAAATTTTTAAATTTATATAAAAAAAATAAAAGGTTATTTGAGAAAATCATTATTTCTGAAAAAAAAATAGATACCATATCTTCGACAATTAATAAAATGAGTTTTGGTAAAGAAAATAGTGGTAGAAATTTAATTAAATTTTAGAATGAATTGCATTGTAACAGGTGGAGCTGGATTTATCGGAAGTCATATTTGTGAAAAACTTATTAAACTTAAACATAATGTAATTGTAATTGATAACTTGAGTACAGGAAGATTAGAAAATATTGAGAGTTTAAAAAATAGAATTAAATTTATAAAGAGCGATATTTCAAAAAAAGGAAAATGGCAGTCGTACTTTAAAAATATAGATGTAGTATATCATCTAGCAGCGCTTGCAGATATTGTACCAAGTATAAATGTACCTAGTGATTATTATAATTCAAATGTGACTGGAACTTTTAATGTATTGGAAGCATGTAGAAAAAAAAAAGTGAAGAATTTCTTGTACGCGGCTTCATCATCATGTTACGGACTTACAAAAGAATTTCCTACTTCAGAAAACAATAAAATTGACACTCAGTATCCCTATGCTTTGACTAAGTATTTAGGAGAAAGAATTTCTTTGCATTGGGGTAAAGTTTATAATTTTAACGTCGTATCGTTAAGATTATTTAATGTATATGGGACTAGGTCGCGTACATCAGGAACTTATGGCGCTATGTTTGGGGTTTTTTTAGCTCAGAAATTAGCTAACAAACCATTTACTGTAGTCGGCAGCGGAAATCAATCAAGAGACTTCACATACGTTACTGATGTTGCAAATGCATTTATTTTAGCTTCTAAATCAAATTTAAAAAATGAAGTATTTAATATTGGAAGTAGCAAAACAATCAAAATAAATTATATTGTTAAATTACTTGGTGGTTCTAAAGTTCATATACCTAAGAGACCTGGAGAGCCTGATTGTACTTTTGCGTCAATTAAAAAAATTGCAAGAGTACTTAAGTGGAGACCCAGGGTAAGTATTGAGAATGGGATAAAAAAATTATTATTAAATATAAATTATTGGAAAAACGCTCCAGTTTGGACTCCAAAAACAATTAAAAATGCAACTAAAGATTGGTATAAATATTTAGGAAGAAAATGAATAAAAAAATTAAATCATTAGATGAACTAAAAAAAATTATTTCAAAAAAAAAATCCTTAGGTAAAAAAATTGTTTTATGCCATGGAGTCTTTGATCTATTGCATTTTGGTCATTTGCAACATTTCAAGAAAGCAAAAACTTATGGCGACATATTAGTTGTGACTGTTACCCAGGATCAACATATTAACAAAGGGCCAAATAGGCCTTTTTTTAATAGTCAAATAAGACAAAATCTTTTAGCAGAACTCTCAGTTATTGATTATGTTTCAGAAGTGAATGGCCCTTCAGCCAAAAATTCTATCATAAGTATAAAACCTGATTTCTACATTAAAGGTCAAGATTATAAAAAAAAAGAAGATGTTACAGGAAAAATAGATGTGGAAATTAAAGAAGTTAAAAAGTATGGGGGAAAAACTATTTATACAAATGAGGTCGTTTTCAGTTCAACTAAATTACTTAACTTAAGTAATTTAACTTTAAATAAAGAACAAACTACGGAAATAAGAAATATAAAAAAAAAATATGATTTTCACAAAATTAAAATAATTTTTAATAAATTAAGAAATTTAAAAGTTTTAGTTTTAGGTGAATTTATCATTGATAAATACACTTTTTGTGAGGCACTAGGCAAGTCCGGCAAGGATCCTATTATGATGTTTAAGCGTAATCATAGCGAAGAATATTTGGGAGGTGTAGCAGCGATCGCAAATAATTTAATTTCATATGTTAAAAAAGTAGAAATGATATCTTGTATAAGCTCACTAAGCGATATTAACCATATAAAGTATCAATTTAATAAAAGAATAAAAAAAATTTTTATTAAATTAAAATCAACACCAACAATTAGAAAAGAAAAATTTATTGACATTTATTCTGGCGCAAAGTTAATTGGCTTCTACGACTTTGATGATAAAATTCAAAAAATAAAAGAAGAAAAAAAAATTTTTTTGACTATTAAAAAGCAAATAAGTAATTATGATTTAGTTATTGTTGCAGATTATGATCATGGAATGATATCCAGTCACATTGCAAAGTTTATTTCTAGAAAAGTAAAAAAATTATATGTAAGCACTCAAATAAATGCCGCTAATATTCTACATCACGATTTAAAAAAATTTCCAAAAACTTTTTGTATAGTTGTTAATGAGGCTGAGCTTAGACATCATTTCAGGAATAAAATTGATAATTTGGAACTCTTAATAAAAAAATATTCAACAATTATAAACGCACAATTTATTGTTGCAACTAGAGGAGCAATTGGTTCCATACTTTATGATGTTAAAGGAGATAAGATTTATAGGTCAGCCTCTTACGCAAAAAAAATTGTTGATAAGATAGGTGCAGGCGATACTTTATTAGCTTTGTTTTCAATTTTTTTTCACATCTCCAAAGATCCTCAATTATCCCTATTTATCTCATCTGTTGGAGCAGGTAAAAATGTAGAAAATATGGCAAATAGTAAAAGTATAGAAAAAGCAACCTTGCTTAAGTTAGTAGAGCATTTAGTTTGAAAATCCTAAAATTTTTTACTAATACAAGATTTGAATTTTAAAGTAAATTTTATAAACCCTATGTTAAAACATATCTTAATAACTGGTGGAGCTGGTTACGTTGGTTCAAGACTTTCATTCGATCTTTTAGAACAGGGGTATAAAGTAAAAATTTATGACACTCTCTTTTTTGGCGATGAACACTTATCAAAACATAAAAATCTTAAAGTAGTAAAAGGTGATATTCGGGACATAAAAAAATTTAAAGAAGAAATTGTTGATGTAGATACTGTTGTTCACTTAGCATGTATTGCAAATGATGCTAGTTTTGCATTGGATGAAAAGTTATCTAAAACAATAAATCTTGACGCATTTGAGCCAATAGTGATTGCTGCAAAAAAAAAGGGTGTAAAAAGATTTATATATGCATCCACAAGTTCAGTTTATGGTTTAAGTGACAAGGAGGATGTAACAGAAGATCATCCACTTGTGCCATTAACATCATATAATAAGTTCAAAGGTATGTGTGAACCATTACTTCTTAAGCATACTAATGAAAATTTTACTGGAGTAGTTTTTCGACCAGCAACTGTATGTGGTTATTCAAAAAGACAAAGGTTAGATTTAAGTGTCAATATTTTAACTAATTTTGCAGTAAATAAAAATCATATTGTAGTATTAGGTGGAAAACAAATGAGACCTAATTTACATATTTTAGATTATATACGAGTTGTAAATTTATTTATTAATGCCCCAAAAGAAAAAATTAATAACCAAATATTCAATGTCGGTTATCAAAATAAAACAATTGAAGAGTTAGCCTTAATTGTAAAAAAAGTTGTTGAAAAAAAATTTCTAAAAAAAAATATTGAAATTAAATATCAATCAAGTGACGATAATAGATCATATCATATAAATTCTGATAAAATAAAAAAAACTTTAAATTTTATACCAATCTATAATATTGAAAACGCTATCGAGGAGTTATGTGAAGCTTTTAATAACAATTTGTTACCAAACAGTTTTGAAGATGATAAATATTTTAATGTAAAAAGAATGCTAAATTATAAAGTTATTTAGGAAATTCATCATAAAACAATGAATTTTTCGTTTTTTTAAAATTTCAATATTTATAAATTTATTCCTAATTAATATTTGCAGAACTTTCTTTAAAAAATAATTTTAAGTAGAATTTTTTTGGATTAAAATTTGAATTTTTGATTAGATATTTTTTTCATCAAATAATTCATTACAACCATCTGCATATCTTCACAAACTTGCATATCATCTGATTTGAAATGAATATAACTGTTTAATATGTTTTTTACTTTGCCACCGTTGGAGCCAATCAAACCAAAAGTATATATTTTCATTTTTTTAGCTTGACTAACAACGTCAATGATGTTTTCTGAATTTCCGCTTCCACTTAATATAATTAATAAGTCATTTTTTTGACCCAAAATCTTCAATTGATTAGAAAATATTTTTTTGTAACCTATATCATTTGCAATACATGAAATTTTAGCGATATTAGTTGATAAGCTTAAAAACGGAAAACCAATTTTGTTTTTAGTAAAACCTAGCATTAGATCATTACTTATGTGATTTGCATTAGCTGCGCTTCCACCGTTACCGCAAATAAAAAATTTTTTTTTTTGCTTATATTTTTTTATTAAGATTTTTGCAAAGACATCAATTTTTTGGATTTCAAGTGTTTTAATCTGTTTAATTAAATCAAATAAATAATTCATCTGCTTTGTTATTAAGAAATATTATTATATGAGTTTTTATATATTAAAATCAAGATTAGAAATTTAATTTATATAGGATAAATCTGTCCGTTTCCTTTAAGATAAATTTATCCATTTTATTGTTTATAAAATCCCACAAATCATCATAAAAAAATTCTTGTCCAAATACTGATGTGACTCTTCCGTAACTATCAATAATAATATTATTATTATTATTATTTAAAATATTTTTCATAATAAGTTGCAATGAATTGTTTTGTATATACTCTTTTTCCATCAGAATATATTTAATATTTCTTTTTCTAAAAAAATTATTTTTTTCATTTAAATCCCCTAGCAGTGGATAGGGATTTTTAACTATTGAATATCCAAATTTAAATTCTACAAAATCAATGATATTATTTATATTTTTTTCAAAATTGAATAGATAGGGTCTTGATACAATTAATAATAAATTTGTACTTTTTACATAATCGGAAATATCATTAAGCTCAAAAGAGTAATTTTTTGGATAAATTTCCTCGATATCATGATATTTTTTTACATTATGATAATAAGTTTTATAATCATTTTTGAACAGATAATTTAAGTTGTTTAACGCATAATGCATATAATTAGAAACATTTTGATTTATTCTTACTGATAAAATACAAGTAATAAAAAATATAATTAATAATTTAAAATTAACTTTTTTATTGTCTATTTCATTAACGATTTTTATAAAAAGATATAATGTATTTGCAGCAAAAAAAACTTGCATATATCTTAAAAAATTTGAATTATCAGAAAAGAAAATTAATGATAAAACAAGGTATGAAATAAGAAATGAAAATAATAAAGATAATTTAAAAAAAATTTTTTCTTTGCAAATAAAAAAATAAATTAAAAAAAGAATAAGGGTTAAAAGTATCTGTCTGTTAATGATAAATTCTAAATAGTTTATATTATGAGTGAATTTAATATTTAGTTCTTTAAAAGTATCATTTTCGAAATAGACATATGGGCTAGCAAATAATTCAGTTAGTGGTGTCGAAAACATTTGGAAACTATAAATTGCCCAAGGCAAAACAAATATAATAGAATAAAGTATTGCTTTAATTAAACTGGTGTTTATTTTTTTATGAATTATTTTTTCAATTAGAATTACAAATACTAAAATATTTGTAAAAGAAGCTAAGTTTGTGAATTTAAGTGATATAAGAAAGCTACTAAGTATAAAAATATAAATTAATGATTCATTATTTTTATAGAATTTTTCTAATTTAAATAAAATTGTAATTAATATTGCAATACATAATATTGTTGCAGTATTTGTTTCTAAAAACTTTATATATGATATAAAAATTATCAATAAAGCAATTGACTTAATAATTTTATTATTTTTTAGATTTCTTAAAGAAGTAAATAAAATTATTGAAGATCCAAAAAAAATATCAAAAAATATTGCACTATAAAAGTCTGAAATAGATATAAATAAAGCATTAAAAACATGATAAAATGGATACGCAAAATAATCTCTAGCTCTTAAATCGGTATTATATATATTAAATTTTGTAATATAGTTATTTATTGTAAAAAAGTAACCATTAATATCATCAAGAGTATAAAAATTATTTTTTAATGAAGAAAAAAAAGTAAATATTAATATTAATAAGACTATTAATTTATCTATTTTGAAAATTTTAAAAGAAAATTTATTTTTAGGATAAAAAAAAAAAATTAGGTAAGAAATTATTATTAAGCCTTTAATAATATAAAGATCAAATAATTTAAAAGAAAGACATATGCCTGTAATAAAGCACAAAGATAATAATCCTAAAATAATATTATTTTCAATATAGTCATCTATTTTAAAAATTAATTTATTAGAAATTACACCAATATTTATGACACCAAAAAAAATTATTAAAAATAAAAATGATAGATTTATAATGTTTATCAAAGACATAAATTATTATTTATTACTAAAGTTTTTTTTAAGATATATTATTAAAAATTTTTTTTATAATAAAAATAAACTAGTAATTGTATATATGTTATTTATCATCAATAATCTCCAAAATCAGGATACAAGTTTTATATGAAAAATTATAAAACGGTGTATGTAGCTATGAGTGCAGACTTAGTTCATGTTGGCCATTTAAATATAATTAATATTGCAGCGAAATATGGAAAAGTAATCGTTGGCTTGCTTACAGACCGCGCAATTGCAAGTTACAAAAGAGTTCCTTTAATTGAATACAAAGATAGATATAAAATTATTTCTTCTATTAAAGGTGTGTCTAGAGTTGTTCCGCAATTAACCCATGATTACGTTGCAAATTTAATCAAGTTTAAACCAGACTTTGTTGTGCATGGGGATGATTGGAAAAACGGAGTACAAAAAAAAGTCAGAGAAAGAGTTTTAAATATCATAAATAAGTGGGGCGGAAAACTTGTAGAACCTAAGTATACTGGTGGCATATCTAGTTCAAAATTAGTCAACCTAAGAAAGGAGATTGGAACTACTCCTGATATTAGAAGAAAATCTTTAAAGAGATTAATCGAGTCAAAAGATTTGGTTAGATTTTTAGATATTCATAATGGTCTTAGCGGTTTAATAGTCGAAAACACAAAACTAATAGTTAAAAATAAATTAGAGGAGTTTGATGGAATGTGGGGAAGTTCTTTGACTAGCTCAACAGCAAAAGGAAAACCAGACATTGAAGCTGTTGATTCAACCGAACGTTTACAATTATTAAATGAAGTTCTAGAAGTTACTACAAAGCCAATAATTTATGACGGAGACACCGGAGGGAAACCAGAGCACTTCGTATTTGTTGTAAAAACATTGGAAAGACTTGGCGTTTCAGCAGTTATAATAGAAGACAAAAAAGGTTTGAAAAAAAATTCATTATTTGGGACAGACGTAAAGCAAACAATTGATAGCATAAAAGCATTTAGCGCAAAAATAAAGGCTGGAAAAAAAGCAAAAGCAACAGATGAATTTATGATTATTGCAAGATTAGAGAGTTTAATTCTAAACAAAGGGATAAAAGATGCTGTTAGTAGAGCTAAAGCATATATAAATGCCGGAGCAGATGGAATAATGATACATAGTAGAAAAAGAAATCCTTCCGAAATCTTTAAATTTAGTAAAATATATAATAAATTTAAAAATAGAAAACCTTTAGTAGTTGTTCCGAGCAGTTATAGTCAGGTAAAAGAGCATCAGTTAATAAAAGCAGGGGTTAATATCGTTATTTATGCAAATCACTTAATGAGAAGCGCCTATCCTAATATGGTCAAAACTGCAGAAAGTATTTTAAAAAACAAACGTTCATTGGAAGCAGAAAAAAAGATGATTTCGATTAAAAAAATTCTTGAGCTTATATCGGGAACTAAATAGTAAGCAAATGATATCACCAATTATTTTGCATAAATTTTTAAAAAAAAAAATTAATTTTTTTTCAGGTGTTCCAGACAGTATTTTAAAAAGTTTCTCTAGTGTTTTAGATGGATCGAATAATCATTATATCTGCACAAATGAAGGGTCTGCAGTTTCCCTTGCAATTGGCAATTATTTAACTACAGGAAATTTGGGCTTAGTGTATATGCAAAATTCAGGGTTGAGCAATGCAATAAATCCTTTAATTTCAATAGCAGGAAAAACAGTTTATTCTATCCCACTTTTGTTATTAATAGGTTGGAGAGGTTCACCAGGTAGTAAAGATGAGCCACAACATATTGCTAAAGGAAAGATTACAATTAATCTTCTAAATAATTTAAAAATTAAATATCTTATTCTTAAAAATCAAAAAGATTTTAGAAAAATTTCATCATTAATAAATTATTCAAAAAAAAAAAAAGTTCCGGTTGCTCTTTTGTGTAAAAAAGGAGTTTTAATAAGCACTAATAAAAAAATTCAGAAGAGTAATTATAAGCTACCATCGAGAGAAGAAATAATATTAAAAATATTAGAAAACGTGAATAAAAAAGATAGAATTATTTCAACAACAGGCTATACATCAAGAGAATTATTTCAATTACGAAAAATTAATAAAAAATATAAAGGCAAAGATTTTTATATGGTAGGAGGAATGGGTCATTCTTCTATGGTAGCATTAGGAGTTTCGTTGAAATCAAAAAATAATATTATTTGTCTTGACGGAGATGGATCGTTGCTTATGCATATGGGCGCATTGGCAACTATAGGAGTATTTGGAAAAAAAAATTTTAAATATATATTACTTAATAATTCTGCACACGAGTCTGTAGGGGGGCAAAAAACAATTGCCAATCAAATTAACTTTTCTTTACTTTCAAGAAGTCTTAACTTTAATTATTACTTTTTAATTAAAAATAGAAAAAATCATCAAAGGACTATAATAAAATTTTTAAAATCAACTGGCCCTAGTTTTTTAGAAATTAAGATCAAAGTAGAATCTATGAAAAATTTAAGTAGACCAAAAAACTTTCAAATAATAAAAAAACAATTTATGTCTTTGTAGCAATCAATGAATGATGAAAATTTATTAAAAAGATTAAAAAATTTAATAAAAAATAAAAACGAAGTAATTTTAATTATTGCAGGTAAAAATTCATACTTTAAGTCAGGTTCTAATTTATTCTTTAAGAGATTTTTTAAAAATAATAATGTAGAATATTATTTTAAAAAAAAGATCTATCCAGAAATTGCAGAGTCTATAAAAATTGCAAAAAAAATTGACAAGTTAAAACCAAGTCTTATTTTTGCAATTGGTGGAGGATCAGTTATAGATCTGGCAAAAGTAGCGAATATTATTAACATTAAAAAAAAATTCACCGATAATAATAAAATAATAATAAAAAAAAAATTTGCAAAGCTGGTGGCTGTGCCTCTCACATCAGGTTCTGGAGCGGAAACAACTTCATCCGCAGTTTTGTATATAGGCAAAAAGAAAATATCTATTGAAAATAATGGGATAAAACCTGATCATTTTTTTTTAATTCCAGAACTTACAAAGAACGCTCCTAAAATAATAAAAGGACCTTCTATATTTGATTGTATTGCTCAAGCAGTAGAATCTATTTTTTCATTAAAATCAAATTCTAAAAGTATATTGTATGCCTCAAGATCTTTAAAAATTTCTTTAAAAAATTATTTGAATTATTATAAAAAACCCAACATATCAAATTCCAAGAAAATGCTATTAGCATCAAATTTATCTGGCAAAGCAATTAATATTTCAAGGACAATAGCTCCGCATGCAATTAGTTATCCATTTACATCTTTGTTTGGCATTAGTCATGGAAAGGCAGTGGCTATTAGTTTTGTTAGTATTTTAAAATATAATTTTTTAAACAAACCACATTCGTCGTTAAAAAAAAACTTTATAAAAAATAAGTATAAATTATTATTTCATTTAACTAAAACTAAAAATATTGATGAACTTGCACATTACTTTGACAATGTGATTTCAAATTTAGAAATCAAAACAGAAAAAAATAATCTAAAAATTAATTTTAAAAAAAATTGGCCCAAGATAAAAATAAATATAAATTCTCAAAGATTAGCTAATAATCCTTCTGTTTTAAATGTTAACAAAATAAGAGACATTTTAGACAGCTGCTTATAAAAATAATTAACAATGAATTTTATCATATACCTTTTAGACGGCCTTACGCCGCTAGCAATCAAAAACGAAGCTAATCAATTTTTTTTTCAAAAAAAAATAAAAAAAAATTATATTAGTATTTTGCAAAGACGATCGATTAATTTTAGCAACCTTTACGGTTATGGCGAAACTTTTTCAACTACTTATGAATTTTTTACTGGTCAAAATATTTACAAATCCGATTGCGATGCTTTTCAATCAATTAATTCATTCCCAGAAAAAGATACTTTAGCAACTTTTTTTAAAAAAAAAAAATTTAATACGATTCTTTTTAGAGATCCAATGCCAAATCATAATACTAATTGGTCTTACAAAAGATATTTTAAATCTATATCAAAAGATTTTGATGAAATATGTCTTAAAAAAAAAGATAATAATTATAATTTTAGGAATTTTTTTCATGATCATAAGATATCCAATTATTTAAATAAAAATAATTTTTTTTTATTTCATGATTTTTCACTACATGATAATCCTAGGGCATATCATAATCCAACACCAAAAGGTTATTTAGAAGCGGTAAATAAATCCTCAAAAATTATCAAAAATAATTTACAACTTATTAAATACGATGAAAGCAAAGATATCTTAATTTTTTTATCTGATCATGGTTTAAATATGTTTCCCGAAAATCAGATGCATGCTCAAAAAAAAATAGGTCTTATTAAATATAAAGCATATTATAAAAGTTTATTTGCAGATGAAAAAATTAAATCTGTTTTTTTTATAAAATACCCAAAAAGTAAAAAAATTAATAATGATGTAATTTCAAAACCTAAAAAAGTTTTTGACGTTGTAAAAGGGTTAAGCAAGTTCATTTTTAATAAAAAAAAATTTAAAAAATTTATTTTAAGAAATATTAATTATAAAGATAATTACATTATTAATTCTGTTAAAGCTGCTACACAGGATCCATTTAACAACCTATTTTTTAAAGAAGGTTTTCATTGTCATTTTATTCTCATTAATAAAGTTAATAAAATATCTTACAGTCATAATCATCAATTTGCGTATTATGATTTAATTAGCAAAAAGCATATTCCCGAAAAAGAGGTTCCTGTTTTTTTTAAAAATTATATTAAGAATTATTTTAGAAACGTAAATGTCTTAAAAAAATTTATAAAACTTTTACCGTGGTTTATATATATTTTGACAAAAAATTTTAAATTTTTTTATAAAGTTTTGCTAAATCATAATCGTAAATAGTATCGATATCTATACTTTCGGGTTTTTTAATGATTAGTTTGTAAGGTTTGTAACCAATAACATTTTTAACTTTACCAATTAAATCTGTTGAAATAATTGATAGCGCTGGATTAAACTTATATAATTTTTTTAAATCTTGCGATTTTGGTTGTTTGTTCACTTTATAGTTAATACTTAATTTCTCATTCCACATGAAATCATGACACTCCTCAAATGTGCTTAGAGAATCATATTTTTTAACATTTAATTTTTTATAAATTTCAATAGCTTTTTTTACCGTACTATCTTTTAGCAAGGGACTAGTGTTTGTTAAGTAACAAATATGCGCTTCGCTTATAAATTTTTTTAAATAAGGAGCGAAGTTAGAAATTGTAGCCTCACCTAAATATTTTTTAGGTCTTTTAATCAATATATATCCAAGTTTTTTTGCATATTTATTTAACGACTGTATATCAGAAGAAAAATAATAATTATTAAAACAACCTATCTTTAAAGCTTGGCATAATTTTAATGTAGTTAGATTATATTTTCCAAATTTTTTTAAACTTTTGTTTTTTATTCTTTTAGATGCTTTTCGAGTCGCAATCACAAGGCCAATTTTCATATAAATTTTAATAAATTTTTTGGCAGATTAGAAAAATATTTGCAATTAAATTTATTTTTAGTTCCCCATCTTGCATGAATAAAATCGATTTTACTATTTTTTGCGAATATATAATCATGTATAGTATCTCCAATATAAACAATGTCTTTGTTGTTCATTTTGTATTTATTTTTAATATATTTGATACTTTCATTAGACGGTTTTCCCTTAATTTTCTTATTAGGGCATAATATTAAGTTATAGTTTATATTATTATTTTTAAGGCATTTTAGAGAACGTAATTTGTTTTTTGATGTAATGATACAAAAAATATATTTTTTTGAGATGTATTCAATTAAACGTTTTATGCCAGGGTAAGCTTTAACTTTGTTAAGATTTAAATTTGAAAAATAATTAAAGTCTTTTTGTATTTTAATAAAATTTTTCTTAATTTTTAATTTTTCTAATATTTTAGGAAAGGGTAATCCTACAAATTTTTTGTATGCAGAGAATGAAATGTTTAAATTATTTTTTTTACTACTTCTATTCCAGGCAACTTCCATATTTTTGAAAGAATTAATGATCACGCCATCTAGATCAAAGCAAACAATCTTATATTTTTTTAATGAATTTTTTCTCATGTTTGATATTTAGAATGTTGTAATTATCATGAAATTAAAAAAATACAAATCTCTAGTATTCTGCGATAATGCAATTAATTTTTATAATTTATATAAAAATTTATCCCCTGAAATAAAATTAATTTTTCAAGTGAATCAAATCGCAATATATGATTTTGACGAAAAAGAATTATTAGTCAAAAAATTTAAAAACCAAAAAATTATTATTCTTCCGCCAAAATTTAAACTTGAAGAAAACTTAAATTCAAAAAAAATTATAAATATCAAAAACTTTAAATTTGAATTTGAAATATTTTCTAAAATGACTGATTTTGACAATACTTTTGGAGAGGTTTTTACAAATAATGAAAAGGTTTCATCTTTTGTCAAAATTTTAAATAATATTTATTATTATTTTGAAAAAAACAAACATATTAATCTTATATTTTTTACACACACCCCACACACTAGTGTTGAAATATTATTGATTCTGATAGCTAAAAAAAAAAATATAAAAGTAATTTTTGCGCGGGGAATACCTGTGGCTTGTTATTATTATTTTGATACTAGCTTATTTTATACATCGCCAAAATATAAGAATCTTAAAAGCTATAAAAAAAATTTATTTGCATTTAACAGTTTTATAAACAAAACCAAAAAAAAATTTAGTTTAATTGAGAACTCTAACCAATATTCAAATTATACAATAATTAAAAAATTTTTAAAAAAAAAAAATTATTTTTTCTACGAAATGTCATTTTTTTTAAAAAATTTAACCAGTCTTTTAAAAAATTTTATTTTAATATTTCTTAAGTTGAAATACGAAAAATTCTATTTAAATGACACTTATAAAAAAAAAAATATTGAGTATTTAACAATTAAAAATAATATTTATTCTAAAAAAAAAAATTTATTTCTTTCAAATATAAA
>Ga0114973_10001553_pt1 | contig 17030 bp, 18 predicted proteins | sample M_140807_MF_Meta_FD_87025 | JGI IMG/M metagenome (GOLD analysis project Ga0114973, IMG submission 87025) | Freshwater microbial communities from Lake Montjoie, Canada to study carbon cycling - M_140807_MF_MetaG | ecosystem: Environmental > Aquatic > Freshwater > Lake | place: Lake Montjoie...
AAGCCATCGCCAACGCCAACCAAATCATCGCCGAGCTCTCTCCAATCGCAGCTCTCGAAGAGGAATTTGGCGCGTCGCAGCAGTGGTTCGCACTGCACAGCGAGTGCTTCAGCGCGTCCATCGGCTCATTCAAGTACAGCCTGTGTCCGTTCGGCACCTTCACGCAGGACGGGCGTTCACTTGGCCGTTACGCTGGCTGGACGAAACTCGAAACGCCGCCGCAGGAGCAGCAGGAGCAACTGGCGCTGCAACTTTAGCAACATTTAATTTAGCCGCAGTTTGTTCTAATTTGTTTCTTACTGCATCTCTAGCTTGCGTATACGTTTGGACTGCTTGCGGGTCTCCCGATTTAACAGCCAGTGCCAATTGCGCATCCGCTTGTTTAAGTTCCGCTGCAACATCTGCTAAAGAAAGAGGGGCGCTAGTAACTACTCCCGTGTCAGCAAAATGCGCAATACCGCCGTCAGCCATGTTTCTTGGAGTTACACCACTATTGGGATGTAAGTCAACCGCAGGGGCCATCTGAGCGTAGTTAAACATACCTGGTTGTTGGCCACCATCAGCATACCCAGCAATACCGCCATCAGCCATGTTCTGTAAGTTAGGGGCGTTTAATGCACCAATGCCTTGATCTTCTGGCAAAGTTTGAGGTGCCATCTGTGCCAAATCTTGATCCACTACAGAAGGTGTTTTTTGACCTGCCATTTGAGCGGCTTGTCCAGCACGCATTTGTTGGCGTGCTTGACTTACTTGAAAAGCCAATGGAAACACAAAAGGATCGTTCCTATGCATGGCTGCATATTGGTGCAACTCCGCTTCGGGCATATAACGTAAAGTTTCTGTAAGCGTTTTAATACTTTGTACAGAAGGCATAATTCCGCTATTGCCTTGTGCGGTAGGTGCTTGACCCATAGGAGCCACGCCCATTGAAGGAGGCATACCACCCATTGCTGGAGGACGACCCATTCCTGCCATTGGATTCATTGCCATCTTATGCTCCCATTTGTGCTAGTGCAAGGTCTTGTAGACCGTGCGATTCTTTGATTGTTCCGCCTCCAGCAAACACTCCTAGTTTGCTTAAGCCTAGACCAGCAACCCCAAGACCTGCGGCTTGAGACACCATAGAAGGAGGCGCTTGATACACACTGCCTGTACTTTGTTGAATTGGAAGACCACGCAAAATATCAGACATAAAACTAACCTGTTTGTATGGGTTGTTTTGATAATTTAAAAAGTCTTGATATTGGTTGTTCAATTGATTTTGAACTTGCTGTTGCTGTATGCCACCATATTGGGCTTGTTGGGCATTGATGCCCATGTTTTGCCCGTATTGCTGTTGACCAATACCAGCTAAGTTTGAAGCGGCAGTATTGGCTGCTTGAAGACCTTGCAACCCAAGACCCGCGCCAAACTGTTGCTGTTGAGCATTGAGCTGGTTCTGGGTGTTGTACTGTTGTTGCGCTTGGTTATACGCATCAAATTGATTTTTGCCTAGATTGCGTTGCAATTCAGCGTTGTTTTGGTTTTGCATAAGGAAGTTACGACTTCCCCCAAACGCACCGCCTAATGTAGCTTGTGCATTAATTGCATTATTTTGTATTTGTGCGTTTCTATAAGCTGCCGCATCCATGACGCCTGTAAAAGGATTCAGCATGCTGTTGCCAGTTATATTGCCCTTTGCATCTTTAATATTGGCGTTGCTAAACGCGGTGTTGAAATTAGCTGGGTTGAACGTGTATTGTTGATTAAGAGCGCCAAGACCCGCCATACCCGCAAGAGCTGTTGCATCTTGCAACTGCGGTGCAGTTTGCATAGTAGCCGCATTACCAAACGCTTGTTGCTGTAAGGGCGTGAACTGCGCTACCCGGTCTCCCATATACTGTTGATAATCAACATTAGGATCTGTAATAGCCCGAGCATTACCAATTAAATTTTCTACATCCGCTTTAGCGTAGTCTGGTATCGAAGTTTGCGATACCGTGGATGACATGAATTGTGGATCTGATGCCATGATTCTTCCTTATACGGGTAGGTATTTAGCGGCATTTGTATTGGTTGCCACTTGCTTTTTGCCAGTTGTTTTTCTGCGTGCATTCTGTACACGATCCATCATTGCGTAAAGCTTACGAGCACCTGCTTCAGTAGAACCATTTCCTATTTCAGACACAATACGCGCAGGCACCACAAACTCACCATCAGCAAGGCGTGCAGGCTGACGATTACCAATAGAGGCAGGAATAGAATCTGATACGCCATCCCCCGGGCCACGGAGTAAGCGACCACCATCAGAATAGCCTCCTAAAGTACCAAGGCCACCCATTGCCATGCCACCATCTGCGTAAACCTGTGGGGGATTAAAGTTAAACTTGCCTGTTGTTTTTGAAAAGAATGGATGACGCGCAGTACCGCCACGAGCCATACCCATAAGACCGCCCTCTTTATACTCACCTGAGTAATTAACTATTTTACCGTTAGCGTCATAGTATTTACCGTTGATATAGTACAAACCCGATGCGCCATCATATGTAGCAATTGCACCACCGGGAAGCGTAAGCGTACTACCAGAAGTGCCGGGCGTGCCTGTTATCAAAGAAGATTTGTAATTTGGATTGAGTGTTCGTTTATGTGTCACAGGATCAAAAATATACTGTACATCAGATGCGTAAATTTTTTCGTCTGGTTTAATACCCAATACCGCTTCCATATATGACCTAGATACTTTTGACGCCGATGTTTTAAGAGGCGCTGTGCCTTGACCTGTTAAAAAATTGTATGCTGCTAAAGAATCACCAGTCATCTTATTGAACTGTGTGTTGGCTTCCGCCGCTGTTTTAGGCGCTGGGGGGAAATAACCGGGGCTACCGCCTCCTGCTGTCCAAGCATTGTTAACTTCATTCATACCTGACCAACCAGCATAAGGCTTGCCGGGTTCATTAGGTTGGATAGTGATTGACCCATCTGCATTTTTTGTAATGTCACCGGGATTATTGACATTGCCGTATGGATTAGTTGTGCCCTTGGGCGCATTGGTTTGTGGGTTCGTTGGTAATACGGTTGCTGTTGTAGCTAAGGGGCTACCGCCACCACCACCCCCGCCTCCTCCTCCGCCGCCGCCGCCGCCGCCACTTGAAGTTCCCGGTAAAGGCGTAGCAGTAGCAACTTTTACTACTGGTGGTGGAAGCACTGTTGTAGGAGCTACAGGAGCAACAGGTGTTGTGGCTGTTGGGTTAGTACGAGCAAATAAAGCTTCTGCTTGTTTAGCAAAATAAGAGTTGTTGTAATCTTTAAGTGCTTGTTGGACTTGTGCATCTGATATTTTATTTGCTTTTTCAGCAGCAGCAATTCCTGCGGCATCATACTTTCCGCCAGGGCCTATTAAACCGTTCTCCTGTAAATACGTAATAATCGTATTGTCCATAGCAGAAGGTTGCGTGTACGTGTTTGCAGCAAATTGACTAGCTCCGGGCAATCCCAAATCAACTGGTAATCCTTGACTGTAATTAGATAAAACTTGTCCGCCTGTAAATGTAGATGGCGCCGCAGCAAAACTACTAGTAGGATTAAAGAAGCTAACCGAAGGGCTTACATTCCCAATAACATCTTGACCCCATTGATTTGCCGCTTGTTGTTGTGTTATTTTATTGGCTGAAAGCAAATCATTCACGGCACCATAATTGCCGCCTTCATACGCGTTTTGTATTTGACTTGCTACATCGCTACTAATAGAACCATCAAAATGCGCCATGCCGCCATGAGCTAGTGCCACGATACCGCCTGTTGCGGCGGAGGTAGGTTGTTGATAGATGTCTGAGAAGTTACGGCTACCCCATTCGCTAGCCTTGACCGCAGGCAAATCAATCATGTGGTGCGTTACAGGGTCGTAAATCTTTTGGCGAATGTATGCAGGGGTTCCTGCGGGCGCGGTAGCGCCGCTAGTATTTTGAACAGCCGCAAAAGGAGCCATTGCTGCCAAACCAGACTGCCAATTATTTTTAGCAAAATCTAATGCAGCACCGGGGGATTGCGTAATTGTTTTAACGCCAGAACCAATCTTTTCCCAAGGTGTTGCTCTTTCTGCAAATGGTTTTACGGCTTCTGTTGCAGCTTGGTTTGCAGCAAGGGCTTCATCTCCAACATTAGGAATAATGTTTGTGCCATAGTTAACAACACCATCTTTACCCAAAGTAGCAAATGTTTGTTGTCCCGCAGTACCCGCGCTTTCTAATGCCGCAGCCCCTGCTTCTTGACCTATTGCATTAGCGCCAGTTAATCCTGCGCCAGTACTAAGCGTAGCTTCTCCGGCAGTGGCTAAACTTCCTGCCAAATCTGCCCCGCCATAAGCACCCAATCCGGCCATGAGTCCACGAGACAAGCTACCAGTGGCCAGAGTCATAATGCCGCCCGTAGCAACACCTGCCATCATTGAAGATAAACCATAACCAGCGGGGCCAAGCAAAGCACCCAACGCTATAGGCGCGGCAACTTTAATAAGGTCATCTAAAGCACCAGCTTCGGGTAAACCCGTGTGTGGGTTGACGGTTAAATCTCCACCTTTGGCTTGAGCAAGGCTACGCAATCCAGAAACTTCGCTGGGGGTCATGTGCACAAGCATTTTGTCGTTGCCACGACCTTGTTGTGCTAAGTGATTGGCTACGTGTTGGAGACTCATATTTTCCCCGTAAATAAGTTAGAGTTTATCATATTAGCCTACTTTCCAGTTGGTTCCATTGGAGAATACAGGCACTGTGTTTGCCCCACCGCTAGCTACCGTTGTATTAAAAGTAGTCACCGAAGAATCCGATACAAAAGTTCTTGTGCCCGCACCTGATGTAACCGCACTGGGTAATGTAGCTACTGTATACACCGTAGTGCCAACTGTGTAGTTATTGATAATTACGTTTAAGGCATTGTTGAGCTGATTGAAATATAGACGCAAGACGTTGGCAAACTGATCTTGATAGCGACGCTCGTACGCCTCTGTACCCAAAGGCAAGTTTGGTACTGGCGGATTGATGATCGGTTGTTGTGCCAAAGTCATCTCCTCCCATCAGGACGGATATCTAGCCTCGGGGCGCCCAACTGCCAAGTTGTACCTATTTTGTCAGATGCCATCTTGATAATCAATTGCCGTCCACGTACCCGTGTGTAGACTTCGCCTGTAAATGTCTCAGGGTTTGCACTTAGACTTACGCTGTAAGCAGTGTTTGCTACGGGGTTGTTTGTACCTGAACCTGAGTTGTACATGGGGTAAAGCGTCATTGTGGCTTCTGGGCTTGTGTTGCTTGTGGAACCCGAGAAAGTCAAGTCAGGAAGTACTCTCCACACGAAAGCAAAATTATGCCCGTCACCAATATCAAACTCTGAAGAAGAAATATAAGCTGGAATAGATACCGCAGTGCCTGTTGAAACATCGTCAACACCTGTCTCTTGATTAAGAACATAACCAGTGTACGTAGCCGCAACTGGGTTGGGTAACAGGCCGGAATCTAGCCACGCAGTCCTGCCCATTGTGCCGTAGTACCAAAGCTTTTCAAGGTAGTTATAGACCACATAAGCGTTAATTTCATTACCTGATCCCGATACGTAAAACCACCATACTTCATTGTAGGCTTCACTGGTACTAGCGTAGACTTGCTGGTTCTGGGTCTGGTTAATATTTTGGAATACAAACTTACGAAGATCAGAATTGAGCGTATTGATACGACCATCGTACATATAGAACTTGTCTTTGCCCATCCAGTAGATCACGCCAGACGCAAGAGCAACTGAGTTTTGACCAATGACGGAGATGTTGTCCCCCATCAACTGCGTCTTCCAGTAGTAAGGAGCACCCACATATTGGAATGAATAGACCGCTTGATCGGTCAAAACAATAATCTCTTGACGAGTTTGGATGGCTGATTGAATTTGTGAGCCGTGGGACAGCCGGATACTGCCCGCTTGGTTTGTGGCATCGGGTGTCCACTCGTATGGGTTTTCTTGATCTGACCACCTGATAAGCATTGGATCAATTGTGCTAGAACCGTAATCGTTTGTTCCAAACACAATAGCAAACCTAGAAGCGTCTGACACAATAATATAGTTTTGAAACAAGGGTACATCCACAAGTTTGGATATGTAACACAATGAACCCGTAGAAGACGTATTGACCACAGCGCCTGAACTATTTAAAAGATTAGCCGTTAAACCTTGTACGTTATACAGATAGTATGTAGTACTTGCTGTCACTCCAGTAGGCATAGCCCCTGTGGTATTGAACTGAACGGCTGTGCCTTCAGTCAAAGGAATAGTAAATGTAACTACGGTTGGGGATGCGTAGGTAAAGGTAACAGCGCCACCTAAACTATTTAAAAGCACACCGCGATTAGCGGTATTGACTGTGCCTGAACCTGCAATCCAATAATAAAGGCCACCACCACGAGGGCCAAACAGTAGATTTTCACCAAAGTTATACGCATTCCACAATTGGATGTTTGTAATAGATGTGCCGCCATTGCCCCACGTTGTACCACTTTGCCCCCATGAACCCGCACCCCAACCGTTATATGGAATTTGGTACGCTGCACCAGTATTGAGTTGGTAGGCTGCGGTTACTGTACCGCCATTTCCTGTGTCACTTGCATTGGATGTAGCGGTTGCGGTAAATGTATAAGTTGTTGAGCTTGTAACGGTAATTTGATACCCTTTTACATAATTTAATACTGCGGCAGTGATATTGCCACCTAAGCCTGTGGCTCCACTAAAAGTTACAAAGTCTCCCGTAATAGCTCCGTGTGCCGTAACTGTATTGACAGTAATGGTTGAGCTAAAAGGAGATATGGTAACAGCAGTAAATGGGCTGGCTAGAGTTGCGGTAACTCTAATAGGTGTAATGTCATAGTAGTCTGTGCCGTATGTCAGGTAAAACTTTAAGTTTGTACCTACTGCCAAATAGTTAATGTTATCGACTGTAATCCAGTTCCAAAGCAATCGACAAACACCTAAGAACGTATACCCTGTGTATTGCGTCCAACCGCCAATCTTTTCAGGCGTGCCTTGACGGAAACGAACATTCTGAGACTCATACCAGCCACCCTCGTTTGTGTATCGAGTGTTTTCTCTATTGACCCCGGGCTTGAAGACGACTTTCTGTAGTGGCATGATATTCCTATGCTAAGAACATGGCACGCTCGTCTATGCGACGATTCTGTAGCCCTTTGAGGATTTTACCCCCAGCCATGCAATACTTCAAGAGTTCTTCAGCCGCACCCGCTTTATCGCCTCTAAGCAATTTTTGACGAAGCGTTGAACGCTGGAGTGTCCCCAGTCCGACGTTAAAACTAAAAGAAGTAAGGCTATCGAACATCCCTTGTGTAAGGGGTATCGGGCAAAGTTTACCCACGCCTCGCTCAAATCTGTCAAGGTCAAACTTGAGAATTCCATCTACTTCTTCTGGGCTAAACTGTTTATTATCTTGTTCTTTAAGTTGATAGCTGTCTCTTTGATCCAAAGGAATTTTGCCTTGATCTGGGTAAAGTACATGTCCTACTCCTATTGTCCACAGTTTAGCGGGGCATCTGTACGGTCTAAACCGCACCCCTTCGTGGTGTTTAATGACTGAAATGGCTTTGTCAGATACGTTCATTTCTTCTCAAACGCCTGAGAGCCAAACCAAAATGCAACGATTGAAGCCCAGATTAACTGGGTATCGTTGTCCCATAACTGATCTAAACAGTCTGCAAATGGGACGTTGCTGTGCCAAGCATACATGAAACCCACCACATCTACAAACACCAAAAGGAGAAACATCCCGTAGGTTAGAGTAGGGCGTACCATTGCTCTGGCGTTAATCACCCATGTAGATGCACCTTGACCAATGGCAATATCGTGAGCGTACAGAGCTTGGCGTTCTTGTAACTGGAACTGTTGCGTGGCTGAAGCGGCTTGTATCTGCATCTGTTCGGTATGTATTTGCTCCACCCGTTCTTGTGCCTCAAACCCAGCTTTACGCATCTCTAGCTCACGTTGAATCTGGAGGTTTGCTAGATCAAGCTCATGCGCCTTGTCACTTCTGTCTTGAAAGAAGTCAAGCAACTTGGGTAGTCCACCCATCAAGAACGATATTAAAGTGCTTAGTAGCGTCAACATTATTTATTCTCCAACTTCTTAATCAATTTCTGCACCTTGATCTCAGTCTGCCTTACATCCATGTACATCCACATGAGGACTGGCATAAAGAACAAGATGATGCACAGCAAAATCACAATCACAATGACGTAGAAAGAGTCATCGTCAGAATCATCATCCACGCCCACAGGATCATTAGGATAGTTATTCCCCCTACTAGAACCCTGTGTTGAATTTTGCTTATAGCCTGTCTTCGTTGCCATTCAATTGCCTTCTTTCTGTCCAACTCTTCTTTTCTCGCTAGTTGCTGTTGGTTGGCAATGTGACCGATCATCTTGTTTACACGGCTATAAAGATCCTTAAATTCACTGGGTACGTGGTACACCATGTACTCACGCAACTCATCGTTTAACTTTTCCATCTGTAGATCAGCAATGACTAACTTGATGGCAATGTCTTGTCCTTCTTCATCTCCTAACTTGGATGCTGTCTCTTCTTGCTCTTCTTTGTAGTGTTTCAAACCGTTATAGGCATGGAAGAACTTGGTCAAAGCATCAGCAACTTGGGCATAAATCTGATTCTCATCAAACTCAGGAGCCTTGGCTTTTACCTTTTTAACGGGCTTTTCAACAGATTTTTGTTGAATTGCTTCTTTCTTGCCACCAAAAAGACCCGTTAAGAAACCCCAGACTCCTTTGGCATCCGCTTGGATACCCTTCAAATCTTTGACTACACCTTCAACTTCAGCCTTGGCATCGAGGACATATTGCCTTCCCTCTTTGTACATCTCGCATGATTCTTTGACGAGCTTGAACGCAGATGAGGCGAGGGCAACAAGAGTGAAAGGATCAATTGGTTAACTCCATTTGATGATGACGATACCTGAGCCACCGTTACCAGCATTTGGCCCTGTACCTGAACCTCCACCACCTCCACCTGTACCTGAAGTTCCATTCATTGCACCTGTTGGCAATTCTGACCAGGTAACACCATAACCCCCACCCCAACCATTACCTCCCCCACCTGTTCCACCTGTGCCAGATACGCCATTTCCAGCACTTCCAGAGCCACTACCGCCACCACCAGCATAATAAGTTGATGTTCCAGATAAACTAGATGCCGATCCTACTCCGCCATTAGAACCAATTGGAGTGCCAGAAGACCAAGTTGCGCCTGCTGCACCTGCGCCTCCACCTCCTCCACCTGTACCATAAGTTGTTCCGCTTTCACCATTACCGCCAGCATTTCCTTGACCGCTTGGTGAAGCCGTACCGCCCGTGTAATATGATGCTCCGTAAGCACCGCCACCACCAGAACCTCCGCTTTGACCTGTACCCGCTGGGCCATACCCAGTTGAGGCATTTCCACCTCCACCGCCACCAGTAGAAGTTATAGAACTAAAAGTAGAACTTTGTCCATTGTTGCCCAATCCATATGATGGCTTACCGCCAACACCACCAGCACCAACTGTTATAGCGTATTGAATACCAGCGGTAACAGAAAATCCTGTGGCAGTTCTAAATCCTCCTGCGCCACCGCCGCCAGCATAAAAACCACCTCCCCCTCCGCCAGCAACCACTAAATACTCAACTTGGGTAGCACCTGTTGGGGCAGTCCACACGCCTGAAGATAAGAACAATGCTGTGTTAGCAGGTAAGACTTGAGTAGGCGCTTGAGAAACTAAAGAACCATTAAGTATAAATGTATGAATAACAAAACCATTAGAGGCAGTAACAGTACCACCATTAAACCATTGAACATTACCTTGATAACGTATGATGACTATTCCAGAGCCACCTGCTCCACCAGCAGAACCATTTGTTCCTCCGCCACCGCCGCCTCCTGTATTGACAGAACCATTAACGCCTGCAAAATAACCAGAACCACTACCTCCCCCTCCCACGCCGCCTATTCCCGCTGTCGAAGCAATAATTCCACCGCCACCGCCGCCAGCATAAACAATGACTGATCCAGTTATAGATGATGCTATTCCTGCCCCACCGTTACCAGCAACACTTGAAACGGCATTTAAACCTGCCGTTCCTGCGCCCCCTCCTCCACCAGATGGGCCTACGCCACCTTGGATATAACTACTTCCACCTGCATTACCTTGCCCTGATGTTCCTGAGCCACCAGAATATAAAGTACCACCAGAGCCCCCTCCTCCAGAACCAGACCCACCAGAAGCACCAGTAACTCCAGTTCCTACTCCTCCAGCACCACCTAAAGCAACAAAATTTCCTGTGGTTGCGCCTGAAGATGTGGCAATTAAAACTGAGTTACCACCTTGACCACCAGACAAAGCACCTGCGGCTCCTACAGTTACATAACAAGTTGTGCCTTGAGTAATAGATGTTTGACCAGATAAAACTCCACCTGCGCCTCCTCCTGAGCCAAATGAAGCGCCCCCACCTCCACCACCCGCAACTATCAGGTACTCAACTGTTTGCGGAAAGCCTATCCACTGCCCAGCCTTTACCGCTTGGCTTACTTGACTTAGAGTCCACATTCCGCTTAGTTGAGCCATGATGTTTTATACCGTTGGAGTTGTAGGAGTTTCTACTGGAGTTTCAACCACAGGGGCGACAATCTCAACCCATGAAAGTGTGTCTTCGTGCCATAAAAACATTTTGCCTTCTACTACGGGCATAGGTGTAGGGGCTTCCCACAAGTATGTAGTTGCGTTCTTTGTCCACGAAGCGAAGGGTTGTGGGGGTGCAAAGCCTACACCGTCCCATGTATAACCAATCCCTGCGTAGTTCTTGTGCAATGGTGTACCACCAAGTTTGTGTTCACCGCCTTGGGTATTGTAAGAAGTCTGAATCCACAATGATGGATCACCCCAAGGATGTCCTTCAATGTTCAGCGTTTCCCAATCGACCACATTAACTTCTGTGACGACTCCGTTGATGACTTTTGCGTAATGTGCCATGTTTACTCCTTAAAAAGTTACTGTTCCTGAGCCTGTCCAGACATAAATCTGGTAGCCATTATTGTAATAAACTTGTGGTGTATTGGAACCCCCAAATGATGCAGGAGGGGCGCAGTTGGCAGGGTAGCGAATAATGACTATGCCTGAACCACCTGAACCCCCTCTTTGCGCACTTGTTGCTCCCGGGCCTGCAACCCCACCACCTCCACCGCCTGTGTTAACGGTAGCGTTTGTTCCCCCAGCATAAGTAGTGACACTTGTACCGCCTCCACCATTTCCACCTCCGCCAGATGCAAGTCCGCCTACAGTTGTAGTCATATACCATCCGCCACCACCTCCACCAGCATATTGGATTGGAGAACCTGTAATGGAAGAAACAATACCTGTACCGCCAGCGCCCCCTGCACCGCCAGCTTGACCGACTGATCCTGCTCCACCTCCACCACCACCAGCATAAATTGGGGTACTGCCACCATTAGTGCCACCTGCATTGCCTTGTCCAGAAGTACCTGTGCCTGCTACGCTGCTATAACTACCTCCACCTGAACCGCCATTTGCCCCAGTTGACCCAGAATCGTAAGTGGCATTACCGCCACCTGTTGCAGTTATTGATCCAAAAACAGAACTAACACCGGGTGATGATGGAAGACTTGATGCTCCTCCAACAGAACCTGCTCCACCTGCGCCAATAGTTACGGTTATAACTGATCCGGGTGTTACTGTATACCCAGTAGAAGTTAACAAACCACCTGCTCCACCTCCACCACCGGGGCCACCAGATGCACCTTGATTGCCACCACCCCCGCCAGCCACAACCAAGTATTCAACCGTGCTTGTAACTCCGCTAGTCAGAGGATTAAATGTAGCGCTGAGATAACCGCCTAAAAGTGACTGCGACATTTGTTATTCCTATGCTGTCAAAGTAAATGTGCCAGAAGTTGTATAAGTAACAATCTTCCAATCACCTACAGTTGTTAATGTCCCACCTGTATAAGATGCAGGATTAGCATATGTGCTAGGGTATCTAATGATGACAATGCCTGAACCGCCTGCGCCCCCTGTAGAAAAAGTTGGGCCATACGTAAAACCACCACCACCTCCTCCACCGCCTGTATTTGCAGTTCCAGCAGTTCCAGAAGTTGCTGCACTACTACTACCTGCACCACCCCCACCAACGCCTCCTGCACCTGCTGGACAAGTACCAAATGCGTACCCTGTAGTTCCTGCCCCACCTCCGCCACCTGCATATGTGATTACTGATCCTGATATAGAAGATGCAATACCTGCACCACCATCCCCAGAAACTTTGCCACTTGAAACAGTTAAACCTACTGTCCCTGCACCGCCACCGCCTGCTGATGGATAAGAAGAAGTTGTACCTGAAGCAGAAGCAATAGGTTCATTACCACCTGCATTACCTTGTCCAGATGTTCCTGTACCACCAAATGTAGCAGAAACAGTATCCCAACCTCCAGCTCCTCCACCTGAGCCACCAGTAGAACCAGTAACACGGTCAAGATTAGAACCTTTACCGCCACCAAGAGAAGTAATTGTTGAAAAAACACTATTTGAACCATTGGCATTATTTGTTGAGGTGGACGTCGTTGCACCTGCTCCACCCCCACCAACGGTAACAGTAATAGATGATCCAGTAGTTACAGGCAAAATTCCTTGAAGCAAACCACCCGCACCGCCACCTCCGCCAGCACCACCACCGCCACCTGCTACAACAAGGTATTCAACAAAGTTAGTCTTTTGCGTACCTGTCCATGCTTTGGTAAGTAAACCTTGAAGTTGGTTTCTAAGTGTAAATATTCCTGTTGCCATTGTTAACCTTAGAATGTGATTGTGCCATTGGCGTAGAAGATATAGACGTTATAACCAAGGGCTTGATAGTAAGTAGGTGAACCTGTTGTGCTTGTTGCTTGGGATAGATAGGATGGGTATCTGATGACTACGATGCCTGAACCGCCTGCACCACCTGCCGCACTAGATGGATTTAATCCAGAACCGCCAGAACCTCCACCGCCTGATCCTGTATTTGCTATAGCACTAAAACCAGCAGTAGGCAACAATGAAGCATATCCTTTACCTCCATTACCACCACCAGCCACCCCTAATCCAACTGATGCAGTATCGGTATAGTAAGAGCCGGCACCGCCACCGCCTGCATATTGAACAGGACTTCCTGTAATAGACGAAACTGTTCCTGTTCCGCCACCACCTGCAGTTCCAATTCCTACACCATTTAGCCCTACTGAACCACTACCCCCGCCTCCACCGCCCGAATAAGATGACCCGCCTGTAGAGATTCCTCCAGCATAACCTTGTCCTGATGTGCCTGTACCACCAGTTCCAATTCCTTGCGTTGCCCCGCCTCCAGAGCCACCACTACCACCAGAGGCATTTCCAATTGCAGAACTTCCATATCCTCCACCAGTAGATGTTATGGTTGATCCACCAGCTAAAATAGAACTAGAACCTTGAACACCATTATTATTACCCGCCGCACCACCAGCGCCCCCAGCACCAACAGTAATTGTAATTGCTGATCCAAGAGTGATTGAATATCCTGTGGCAGTAAGCAAACCTCCTGCACCACCTCCACTACCAGCATTTTGCGGATAAGCGGCAGAACCGCCACCACCACCCCCAGCGACAACAAGATACTCTACCGTTGTTACAGGATAGTTCAGCCCATTGTATTGGGAAGAGATAACGCCACCCGTTTTGGTTAACGACATGGGTCAGTCCTTAAGTAATCGCTTCAAATGATGCAACATAGGTCAACGCACTGCTTGTTCCAGAAATAACGCCAACCGATTGAAATTGTGTTACATAGAATGCTGTGGTCTTATCTACCACAATCACAGATGCGTTGGCTGGCACACTAATTTGATAAGCAATGTAGTACGCCGTACCGCTTGCATAAGTTGGGTTATTCGATATTGCTACCGAGCAGTTTGCCGCCGATGAAGTAGTGTTAGACACAACAATGTTGTTGATCTTGTTTACCGTCCCAGACGCAGGAGTTAACCCCGTCAAAGATACAGAACCACTAGTGCTTGGATCAGCATAAGTCCATGCAACCGATACTGAAGTAGATGCTGGTAGCACATACGCCGTACTACCGTTGATTACTGATACGTTAACTATGTTTGGGTTTGCCATGATGTTTCCTTAAATTTCAAAAGCCAAAAATCATCGCCATCGCAATGGCTTTGCCTGTGGTTGTTAAAGTACCGCTTGTGGGTAAGGTGACCGCTGTATTTGCAGTTAATGTCAACCCAAGGGTATAGTTACCTGTAAATGTGATTGTGTTACTTGTTCCGTTTGCTACGCCTGTACCACCATTAGCGGGTAATACAATTCCAGAAGTACTAATTGATGCTGCTTTAGCGTAATCACCTGTGACGGTATTGTAGTAGACAAGGGCTGTTTCGCCAGCGGCAACTGCTACGCCTGTACCAGAAAGCTTTTTAATTGTGATTGCAAAACCACCTGTTGTACCATTGGTAACAAGAAAAGAACGGCTGGATGTAGGCGCTGTAACGCTTCTTGCTTGTGCTCTTGAACCAGACAAGTTAAGAATATAGTACTGCGCCACCGCTGTCGATGTGGTAGTTGTAGTAACAGAAGTGGCTGGAAAGGTTGATCCACTATAACCATTAGAAACAGATAAAGTAACATCCCCGTCATAGGTGATATTATTTGTACCCGCAATGGACATATCTACAAGAATTGTAAGGCCATTGTTTACATCGTCGCCCCATACCCCGGGTTCTGAACCTGTAGTTGGCTGGTTTAACCCCAGCAACGTCGTGTTTGCATATGTCATTTAACGCTCCTAAACTGTAGAAATCACCGTCCAAGTCGTTGATTCTGAATTATCAACATTTTGCCATGTAATAGATTGGCTGTCATCTATTAATTCCCATAAACGTCGTCCGTTTACTATATCTGTCCCCGTTGCCAACTCGGTAATCGAAGCTATAAAAGCCGCCGCCGCCGCCAATGTGTCTGCACTTGTTGCGGTTTCTGTTATTACAGGGTAAAAACCTTGTATCGCCGCAACAGAATCTGTACCCGTTGCACTCTCAGTAACCAAAGAATTTAACGTAAGCAATGAATTAACAGCATCTGTTCCTGTTGCCGTCTCGCTTACAGACCCATAAATTACAAAACTTGAAGTTACAGCATCTGTACCCGTTGCAGTTTCACTCACCGTTGACGCATAATTAGGGATACTTGATACTGCATCTGATCCTGTTGCCGTTTCACTAACCAAAGAACTCATTGTTAGCAATGTTGTTATCGCATCGCTACCTGTCGCTGTTTCATCAATTGTTGACGCAAAACCTTGATTTGATGTAATCGCATCTGAACCTGTTGCCGTTTCCGTTATGCTTACATTGACTGTTATTGTTGAAGTTACTGCGTCCGTGCCAGTAGCTATTTCACCACCTCCACCCCAAGAATTAGAACCCCATGCACCAGTACCCCAAGCTGATTCAGTAACCAAGGCCGTTAAATTAGCTAACGCTGTTACTGCGTCTGATCCCGTGGAAGTTTCGGCAACAGTGCTGTCAAAAGCTGTAAAGCCCCAGCCACCGTCACCCCATGAGCCGTCACCCCACGCTGCCATATTAGCCAGCCAAACTGAATGTGTAAGTCACAGACAAAGTGTCGCTAGAAACAACGGAACGGTCACCGGGTGAACCAAAGTCAGCCGCAGAGAATAACGTACCTGTATTGTAGTAAAGAGTTGGTGTTTTAATACTTTGGCTGGTTAGGAAAGCGCCGCCCACAGTTGCTGTAGAAGTAATGTTAAACACAGCAGGTGAAGCAGAGTTGGTCACCACTGAGGGATTGGCTGTTGTTGCAGCTACAAAAGTAGCCGCCACACGGGTTGCGTTACTATAAGGGGCAATTTCTGTCCAACCAGCGTGAGAAGCCATTGTATCCGCTGCCGCAGGATTGTTAGAAGACGCCGGACCATATAAACCAAGATACCAAGAGGTAATTCTAGCCGTTGATCCATCTAAAGCAGTGCCTGCCATGTACTGTAAACCGACGTTTACTACGAGGTTCTTAGAAGTGGCTTCCCATTTCAAATTACCGTCTTTATCATGGCACGCTATGTTAAATACACCTGTAGCTTTTGCGTCTTCTCCAGCTTGGAGATTAGCAGTAAGACCACTAGATACAATGTCAGTGGCTTTGAGTTTTTCGATAGTCATGGTGGCTCCTTTAAGCTATTCGTAATATGGCACTGGAGGCCACAGCGGTTGGAAATTGAATTGTGAATGAGTTCTGGCAGGTTTTATCCGCACCAAAGTCAAGAATACAAACAGATGCGTTACTTTGACTTGTATTGTAGATCATAGCCCCACGAGCTGTAAACGCAGCGGGTGTCCATACCACATTGGTAAACGACCAGTATGCGGTTGTTCCATTGGTGTCACCTGATGTGGGTGTTGTAACAATCGTTAAAGGTTGGCCGCCTTGCGTGTAACCTGTGCCTACAACCTCCCCAACAAGGGCACTACTGTATGTAGGAGTGGCTGCATTGATCGTAGACGCCGCTGTAAACAAAGCAATGTAGAACGTATTGGGGCTGGTTGGCCCAAAGTTATGCAAACCTTGAGCTAACTGAACTTTAAAGCTGGTCGTAGCCGTTTGGTATAAAGACATCAGTTGACCCCTTGCCTAAACTGAGGAGTACGGTACGCATCTTGACGTTCCAGACCATCGCCAAGACGTTTAGCCAATGCAAGGGCTTCCATGAATTTGGTGTTGTACAACTGCATCATGTCGGCTTCACCCTTCATAAAGGTATAAGCCTCGACCAAGGAAGCATACAGTAGCACAGTATCAAAGTTATCGCCAAGCCAAGTCTGACCGCTGGTGGCAACGGTAATAGACTCAGGATAATAGTAATAATGCAACTCAGCGTTATAGGCAACATCAGGGGTAGGCCCAAGAATAAACG
>Ga0114973_10001555_pt1 | contig 17025 bp, 23 predicted proteins | sample M_140807_MF_Meta_FD_87025 | JGI IMG/M metagenome (GOLD analysis project Ga0114973, IMG submission 87025) | Freshwater microbial communities from Lake Montjoie, Canada to study carbon cycling - M_140807_MF_MetaG | ecosystem: Environmental > Aquatic > Freshwater > Lake | place: Lake Montjoie...
GAAGCGATCATCAGCCACCTGAGCTGGGTTTCCCTCTTCCTCGGTTTCCACACCCTGGGCCTCTACGTCCATAACGACGTGGTGGTGGCCTTCGGTACTCCCGAGAAGCAGATCCTGGTCGAGCCCGTCTTTGCCCAGTTCGTTCAGGCCGCCAGTGGCAAAGCCATGTACGGCATGGATGTGCTGTTGGCCAATTCCGGAAGTCTGGCCAGCACATCGGGTGCCGCCTATCTTCCGGGCTGGATGGATGCCATCAATGCAGGCAACAACTCCCTTTTCCTGCAGATCGGTCCTGGTGACTTCCTGGTGCACCACGCGATCGCGCTGGGTCTTCACACCACCACCCTGATCCTGGTGAAGGGCGCCCTGGATGCCCGGGGTTCGAAGCTGATGCCCGATAAAAAGGACTTCGGCTATTCCTTCCCCTGCGACGGTCCCGGCCGTGGCGGCACCTGCGACATCTCGGCCTGGGACGCCTTCTATCTGGCACTCTTCTGGGCCTTGAACACCGTGGCCTGGGTGACCTTCTACTGGCACTGGAAGCACCTTGCCATCTGGCAGGGCAACGTGGCCCAGTTCAACGAATCCAGCACCTATCTGATGGGCTGGTTCCGCGACTACCTCTGGCTGAACAGCTCCCAGCTGATCAACGGCTACAACCCCTTCGGCACCAACAACCTCGCGGTTTGGGCCTGGATGTTCCTGTTCGGTCACCTGGTGTGGGCCACCGGCTTCATGTTCCTGATCTCCTGGCGGGGTTACTGGCAGGAACTGATCGAGACCATCGTCTGGGCACACCAGCGCACTCCGCTCGCCAACCTGGTGGGCTGGCGTGACAAGCCCGTGGCACTCTCGATCGTGCAGGCCCGGGTGGTGGGTCTGGCTCACTTCACCGTGGGCTTCATCCTCACCTACGCCGCCTTCCTGATCGCTTCCACGTCCGGCAAGTTCGGCTGATCGACAGATCTCGAATCTGCCCTCCTCTTGAGGGACCACTCACCCCCGGCTTCGGCCGGGGGTTTTTCATGGCCGACATCGCAGCATTCCAAGAGGTTCTGTTGCCGCTCGCAGCGCTTCAGACCCGCCACGATCGCTTCAGCCAGCTCGGCAGGCTTTCCTCCAGAAGAAGGCCGATCGGATGGGGGGTGACGGATCAAAGTTGCACCTCAACCCCGCTCGCGCCGGGGCTTCAAGAAGTGCTGGCTGCCCAGGTGCCCAACCGTGTACAGCACAGGCCACCGGCACCGATGGGAGCGGGCACTGGCCGGCTGCGTTGCCCGCTAGAGCCAGCAACATCGATGAGAAGCGGGCGTGCGGTGAGGCTTGTGGGATCGGGCCGGGCCCTGCAAACCATGAAAAAAGCCCCGCAGAGCGGGGCGATCAGCAGTTGCGTGAGAACGATCGCGGCGTTGGCTCTCAGCTTGCGCTCCAGACACCGCCAGCAATCTTCACCAGGGGGGCGACAATCGCGGTGCTGCAGAGGAACCAGGCGAAGGCAGCACCACCGCAGCCGCCTAGCCAGAAGCCGCTGGCGAACTCAGCCCAACCTGCCTTGGTGAACAGGTCAGCAGGTGGGTTGTCGACCGTGGCATCCGGGGGCTGCACATTAGGGCCGTTTCCGGCGGTGCCGTAGATCGAGAGACACACCGTGAGGATCGACACCAGACCGATCGTGGCCAGAAGGCCAGCGGTGGTGCCGTACTCCGTGAGCCGCAGGGGGCCGGTCACGGCGAAGGGCCCGTAGAGGAAGAAGCCATGGGCCATGCCCACCTCCAGACCACGACGGTTGGGGGAAAGGGAAGGCCGATAGGCCGGCAGGGCGTTGATGAAGGCCTTCGTGAAATAGCTGCTGTTGACGGGGGTGGCCAGATTGCCGACGGTCGGGTCGGCCACGGGGGTCACGGTCATGGTGTGGAGGTGGTGCGGAGGGATCGGCACAGGGGCCCGGTCAGCGAGGTCGGAGGGCTGAAGCTCAGTCGCGGGCCTCGATCACGTTGAAAAGAAGGGCCATGGCCACCGCGGGGGCCATGATTCCCACAAGGGGGACCAACACCGAGGGCAGCCAGGCGGCAGCGAATTCTCCAGTCATGGCTTGAGCCAGTACAACCGCCGGTACTGTACGGAGAGCTCCTGGATGGCACCCACTGCTACCGCAGGGTGCGACATAAAAGTTCAGCCTGCCCCCATGATCCCCTCCTTCACTGCTGCCCTAGCCGCTGCCGTGGTGGCCGCTTGGTGGCTGCTGAGCCGGCGCCGGCCACCGCTCATCCGGGACGCGGACACCAGTGCGATTGCGGCCCTGAACCGTGCCCAGATCGCCCTGGTGCAGGCAGGGAGCACGGATCCGGCGGTGACCGCGGCCTCGCGCCCGGCTGAATCCGGCGGAGCGGACTTCCCTGGTCCCTCGGGTTCAGGCGGCCTGGCGTACGGGGGGATCACCAGCGAATGGGAGCAGTCAGGGATGCTGGAGCTGCCCCAGCGCCGGAGCCTCCAGGAGGTGCTCCGGTTCCAGGCCACGCTGCGCAGCCTCTACCACCGGGGAGGATCCTCGCGGCTGGCGGCTATCCAGGCCGCCCGCCACTGGGGCGATCCCGCCACCTTGCCCATGCTGCGCCAGGCCTTGAAGGATCCAAATCCAGCGGTGGTGCGGGAGGCGGCGGCGGCGATCGATCGGTTCCGCGGTCATCGAGGGCCAGCGCTGAAGTCGCCGCTTCAGCCGGCGGCGGCGCCCCGCAGGGTGGCCCGCACCCGGTAGATCGGCCTTCCCTGGCTTTCGTGATAGGTGCGCATCTGCAGCTCACCCAGCAGGCCAAAACAGAAGAGCTGCACACCGCTAAGGATCGCCAGCACGGAAAGCAGAAGCAGGGGCCGGTTGCCGATGTCGCTGCCCAGCAGCAGCTTCTGGGCCACCAGCCAGAGCCCGGTGAGGAATCCCAGGCCCAGGCAGACCAGCCCCACAAAGCCGAAACCATGCATCGGGCGGGTGAGGAAACGCTTCATGAACCACACCGTGAGCAGATCCATCAGCACCCGGAAGGTCCGGTCGATGCCGTACTTGCTCTGACCAAATCGCCGGGGGTGATGGTTCACCTGCACTTCGCCGATCCGGGCTCCCTCGATGAAAGCCAGGGCCGGCAGAAAGCGGTGCAGCTCGCCGTAGAGATTCATGTCACTCACCAGCTCCCGCCGGTAGGCCTTCAGGGAACAGCCGTAGTCGTGGAGCTTCACCCCGGTCACCCTCCCGATCAGCCTGTTGGCCAGCAGGGAGGGCAACAGCCGGCTGAGGGCCGCGTCCTGACGCTGATGCCGCCAGCCGCTCACCAGGTCAAGGTTTCCCTCCTCCAGGCGCTGCAGGAGAAGGGGGATGTCAGCCGGATCGTTCTGAAGATCGCCATCGAGGGTCACGATCACCGCCCCGCGGCTGGCATCGAAGCCGGCGGCCATGGCGGCGGTCTGTCCGTAGTTGCGGCGCAGCAGCACAGCCACCAGTTCGGGCACCCGGGTGGTGAGATCGCGCAGCAGGGCGGGGGTGCCGTCGCGGGAACCGTCGTCCACCAGCACCACCTCAAAACGGAGCGGCAACGGGCGAAGGGCCGCCAGGACCTGCTCAATCAGGTGGGGCAGGCTCCCCTCCTCGTTGTACAGAGGCACCACCACCGAGAGATCCGGCGGGCTCGCGGAGGCTGACTCGGCCATGGCCGCGCTGCAGAAGAGCTGAGGCTCGCCACCGTACTCAAGTCCGTTGCCGGCCCGGAGCGCCGGTGGGAATCCCGGGTGGCTCAGGCTGGCAGGGGACTGCCATCGTGGCTGTGCATCACCCTGCCGGCACCGCGCAGCTCGGCCCGGTAATGGCAGGCCACCGGATCGTGGTTGCGGGGATGGAGATCATCGATGCCGATGCCGTTGCGGCCGTGGTCGCGGCCCGAACTGTGCAGATAACGGCCGCCGCCCAGATGCAGGCCCACATGGGTGCAGCGACGCGGGGTGCCGAAGAAGATCAGATCACCGGGTTCCAGCAGGCTCGTTTCCCCCACCCGAACGGCCACCGGCCGGCAGAAGCGCTCCTGCAGATAGGCATCCCGGGGCAGCCAGATGCCTGCGGCGGCATGGGCGGCCTGGACCAGCCCGGAACAATCAAAATCCGGACCCAGAGTGCCCCCCCAGAGGTACTGGTTGGGCCGCAGACGCGCCTGTTCGGCAAAGGCCAACACCCCATCCAGCCGAGCGGCGATGGCGGCGCGATCCAGGCGGGGAAGGCAGGGAGGGTCGGTGGGCAGGGCCGCCGCGGCCAGCTCCTGCCGCTCCAGCCAGCAGGGGTAGCCATCCTCAAGCAGACGAACCCTCAGACGCGGGCCGCCCGCTTCCAGCACCTTCAGGTGGCGACCCGCCGCCACCTGAGTGGCCAGACCCGCCCCCGTGGCGCGGCTAAAGCCATCGAGAGCATGCCGCAAGCACCAGAGGGTGCCCACGCGGAATGGATCGAACACGGGGCTGCCTAATGTCGCCATCACGTCGGCCAAGGGCGATGGCGTTCTACAACCCGGATCCAGCCATGGGCGAGACCCTGGTGCGCCTTGTGGAGCAGCTCACCAGCCAGGGAAGACCCGGCCTGCCCGATCAGCTCTCGATCACCTGGCTCCGCTACCCCCAATCGCTGCTGGATCGGGCCGCCAGCCTCAGCGAAGCGGAGTTCACGGCCCTGCCGGTAGCCGGGGCCAGCTGGGGGGGGGAGCGGCAGCGCTATCCGGCCAGCGTGGTGAAGCTGGTGTATCTGGTGGCGACGGAGGCCTGGCTGCAGCGGCGCCTGCTCGAGGAGGACCCCGAACTGAGACGGGCGCTGGCCGACATGGTGCGGGATTCCAGCAATGACGCCACCTCTCTGGTGATGGACCTGCTCAGCGGGACCCGCAGCGGTCCGGCCCTCCCCCCGGAGCGTCTGGCCCGCTGGGCCCAGCAGAGGCGACTGGTGAACACCTGGCTGGACTCCCTGGGGTGGCCGGAATGGCAGGGATCCAACGCCTGCCAGAAAACCTGGGGCGATGGACCCTATGGACGGGAGCGGCAGTTCTACGGAACCGACCTCGAGAACCGCAACCGGCTCAGCACCGATGGAACCGCCCGCCTCCTCCAGGCGGTGATCGCCGGGGGCCTGATCTCGCCACCCGCCTGTGAGCGGATGCGGCAGCTGCTCTGGCGATCCCTGGATCCAGCCCAGCGGGCGGCTGATCCGGAGAACCAGGTGGATGGCTTTCTGGGGGAGGGATTGCCCGATGGAGCACGGCTCTGGAGCAAGGCCGGCTGGATGAGTCAGGCCCGCCACGATGCGGCCTATGTGGAAGCCGATGGCGTTGATCCACTCCTGCTTGTGGTGTTCAGCGAAGGCCAGGCCTGCGCGAAGGACAGCGAACTGCTGCCGGCCATCGCCGCAAGCCTGGTGGACCACCAGCGCCAGAGCTAACCGGTTGAGCGGTGAGCCACGGAACGCAAAAAGAATGTGCCCCCTAACCCAAGGACCCAAGGGTCCAGCTTTTGGGCGGTGGATCGGTGTTACACACCGTGCTGGAACGGAGAGGGAGGGATTCGAACCCTCGACAGAAGTTGCCTCCTGTAACTCCTTAGCAGGGAGCCGCTTTCAACCACTCAGCCACCTCTCCAGCGGCTCTGCGAGCTTATCAGGGACCCGAGAACGCCCCTGCAGTTCCAGGCAGAGGCTCTGGGTCGGGTCCACCATCGCGCTGCGGCCAGTCCTCCTCCCCCCCATCCTCGAGCCGGGGCAGCCGGCGCTTGAAACCACAGAGCACCTCCCACGGGATGGTGTCGCAGCGGTCACTCCAGTCAGCGGGGGTGATCCGCTCCTGGCCCTGGCTGCCCAGGAGGGTCACCACATCACCGGTTTCCAGTTCGGGGGCTGCCGTGGCGTCGATCACCATCTGGTCCATGGTGATGGCACCCACCTGGGGTAAGCGCTTCCCCTGGAAGAGCACCTCCATGCGGTTGGAGAGCTGGCGCGGCACCCCATCGGCGTAGCCGATCGCCAGCACGGCCAGGCGGGTGGGTGCGGTGGTGCGAAACCGATGGCCGTAGCTCACCCCCACCCCGGCCGGCACCGCGCGGATCAAGGTGACCCGGGCATGGACCTGCATCGCCGGTTCCAGGGCCACCGTGTCCGCCAGATGGGTGGCGGGGGGATGGCCGTAGAGGGCAAGTCCAACGCGCACCATGTCGAAGTGGTGCTGGCGGTGACGCAGGGTGCCGGCGGAGTTGGCGAGGTGGCGGCAGCCCGCCGCAAGACCCTGCACCCGCAGGCTGGTGAGCACCTGCTCAAAGCGCCGCTGCTGGAGCTGGGTGAGGCCATCGTCCTGATCGCCTGGCAGATCGGCACTGGCGAGATGGGAATACAGTCCAGCCAGTTCAATGGCGTCGAGCTCCCGCAGGCAGGCCACCAGGCGGGCGCCCTCCTGCCAGTCAGCTCCGAGCCTCGCCATGCCGGTATCGAGCTTGAGCTGCAGCGGCATGGTGCGACCGCTGCCGCTCGCCAGGTTCTGGCAGAGCAGGGCCTCACGCATGCTGCTGATCGTGGGCATGAGCTGCCAGCGCAGGCAGCTGCGCAGCTCCTCCACCTGGGTGAGATTGCCGAGCACCAGGACCGGCGCCTGGATGCCCTCTCGCCGCAGCTCCACCCCCTCGGCCAGGGTGGCCACCCCGAGGCTCGCGGCGCCCCCTTGAAGGGCAGCACGGGCCACCGCCACCGCCCCATGGCCATAGCCGTCGGCCTTCACCACCGCCATCAGGCTGGTGCGATCGCCGATCAGCCGTTGAATCGCGCGGGCATTGGCACAGATCGCGGCGGTGTTGACCTCCACCCAGGCCCTCTGGCGGGAGCGGCCCGTTTCATGGGGCTCCGGCATGGGAGCAAGGGGGGATCGAGCCATTCGGGGGCGCGCGAAGAATCCTGGCGGAAAGGGATGGGGCGTGCAGGGCTCGAAAGGGGCCGGATGGCGTCCTGGAACACCAAAGCCCAGCGAAGAGCCCCGATAGCATGACGCCTAAACGGGGTACCCGGCATGGGCCACGTTCTCGTTCTCAATGCGTCCTATGAACCCCTGAACATCACCACCTGGCGTCGCGCCATGGTGATGCTGCTCAAGGGCAAGGCGGAAGGATTGGAACATGACGCCAACCATGTGGTCAGGCCGGATCTTCTGCTCCCCACGGTGATTCGCCTGCGCCAGTTCGTACGGGTCCCCTACCGCCAGGTCCCCCTCACCCGGCGCAACGTCTTCCACCGCGACAGCCACACCTGTCAGTACTGTGGCCGGGGCGGCGAAGCCCTCTCCATCGACCACGTGGTTCCCCGCAGCCGGGGCGGCACGGACAGCTGGGAGAACGTGGCCACCGCCTGTCTCCCCTGCAACGTGCGCAAGGCCAACCGCACCCCGCGGGAGGCGGGGATGCCGCTGCTGAGGGAACCGCGGCGGCCGCCTGGCACGCTCGGTTTCGAGGCCAGCCGCCAGATCCGCACCGGCCAGCATCAGGAGTGGGCGAAGTACGTGGTGGAAAGCCAGGTGCTTCAGACCCCGGCAGCCTGAGCAGCGAGCTCCTCCAGTTGCCGGCTCTGCTCCGCGGCCACACAGGCATGCACCAGCGGCTCGAGTTGTCCGTCGAGCACCGGCTCAAGGGAGAAGTTGCGACCCAGCCGGTGGTCGGTCACCCGGCTGTCCTTGGCGTTGTAGGTGCGGATCTTCTCGCTGCGATCCCCAGTGCCCACCTGGGCACGGCGGGCGGAGCGCTCCTCGGCGGCGGCGGCGGCCAGCTGGCGCTCATAGAGCTTGGCCCGGAGAATCTCCAGGGCCCGTTCACGGTTCTGAAGCTGGGAGCGCTCCTGGGTGCAGAACACCCGGATCCCGGTGGGCTTGTGGAGAAGATCCACGGCGGTTTCCACCTTGTTCACGTTCTGGCCTCCGGCGCCACCGGAGCGGGCCGTGCCGATCTCCAGGTCGCCGGGGTCGATCTGCACCTCCACCGGATCGGCCTCCGGCATCACCGCCACCGTGGCCGTGGAGGTGTGCACCCGGCCCTGGGACTCGGTGGCGGGCACCCGCTGCACGCGGTGTACGCCAGCCTCGAACTTGAGCCGGCTGTACACACTCTCACCCTCAATCGCCAGGATCAGCTCACGGAAGCCGCCCAGTTCGGCCTCGGAGGCGCTGAGGGGTTGCACCCGCCAGCCGCAGCTCTGGGCGTAACGCTCGTACATGCGGGCCAGGTCACCGGCCCAGAGACAGGCCTCATCCCCGCCGGCCCCAGCCCGGATCTCGAGCATCACACTGCGCTCATCACGAGGGTCCCGCGGCAAAAGGGACACCATCAGACCGCGCTGCAGCAGGACGATCCGCTCATCGAGCAGGGTCAATTCCTCGGTGGCCAGCGCGGCGATCTCGGCACCCTCAGGGTCCTGGCGCTGATCCTTGAGCAGGCGCCTGGTGGCGTCCCGCTCCTGCTCCAGCCGCAGGAGCTGGTCAAAATCCTGAACCAGCGGCTCCAACCGCGAACGCTCCCGGGCAATGGACTGCAGGCGTCCTGGATCGGCCGCCACGGCAGGATCCGCCAGCTGACGTTCCAGAGCGTCAAAGGTGCGGCGGGCGGTCTCGAGGCGCTGCCTCAGCAGAACGGGGTCCATCGCGTCTCAGGGGTGCGCGGTCATGGGAACGGGGCAGCCGGCCACGGCGGGGCTGGCTCCATGACAAAAGCCGGACGCTGAGGGGCGTCCGGCATCAAGGGCTGGGGGGATGATCCCGACTCCCCAGGGCGAAGTGAAACCACGGGGCTGGAGCGTGCCGATCTCAGGCCTCAACAGCTGCCGGCTCAGCGGAGGCTTCGGCAGGGATTGAGGCCTCAGGTGCAGGGGTGGTTTTCTTGGCTGCAGCCGAGCCATCGGAGGCGCCCATGCCGTACTTGCGCATGAAGCGGTCCACCCGGCCTTCGGTGTCAAGGATCTTCTGGGTGCCGGTGTAGAAGGGATGGTTTCCACTCCACACATCCACGTGGATTTCGGGCTGGGTGGAGCCGGTGGTCATCACCACCTCGCCATTGCAGATCACCTTGGCATCGGGATACCAGGTGGGATGGATGTCGGGCTTGGGCATGGCTAGAAGCAGACGGGTTAAGGCAGCGGATGGATCAGCGCTTGGAGAACTGAGGAGCCTTGCGGGCTTTCTTGAGGCCGTACTTACGGCGTTCCTTGGCGCGGGGGTCACGGCTGAGGTGGCCTTCCACCTTCAGGGGCTTGCGGTTGTCGGGTGAGAGATCGCACAGGGCCCGTGCAGCTCCTTGCTTGATCGCGTCGGCCTGGCCGGTGAGGCCCCCGCCACGCACGTTCACCAGCAGGTCGTACTGGGCTTCGAGCCCCAGCGTCTGGAGTGGAGCCTTCACCGCCGCCAGATAGACGGGGTTGTAGTTGAGGTAGTTGTCACCGGGGCGACCATTGATGGTCACGGTGCCGGTGCCGGGAACAACCCGGACCCGAGCCACGGCAGTTTTGCGGCGGCCGGTGCCCCAGTAGACGACGCGGTTGGAGGAGCTGGTCATTGGACGGCGGAGGCGGCGGGATCGAGGGCGAGGGGCTGGGGCTGCTGGGCGGCGTGGGGATGGTCGGCGCCCTTGTAAACCTTGAGCTTGCGGAACAGCTGGCGGCCCAGGGCGTTGTGGGGAAGCATCCCCTTCACGGCCGTTTCGATGATCCGCTCAGGCAGACGGGCCTGAAGGTGAGCGAAACTCTCGGTCTTCATGCCGCCGGGGCGCCCGGAGTGACGGCGGTAGAGCTTTTGCGTGGCCTTGTTGCCGCTCACACGCACCTTGTCGGCGTTGATCACCACCACAAAGTCACCGGTGTCGAGGTGAGGGGTGTAGGTGGGCTTGTTCTTGCCCCGCAGCACCTGGGCCACTTCGCTGGCCAGTCGGCCGAGGGTCTGGTCGGCAGCATCGACCACGTACCACTGACGGTCGAGTGAGGCGATGGAAGGAGGAGTTGTCTTGTTCATGGCGCCTGGTTGGGGCAGCAGCTCACGGAGAGCAGCCTTGAGAGCTTCGGTGCGGGCAGAACAGCCCGGCGTTCCTGGATTGACCCTACCGTGCGGTGGGTCCTTGGGTGATCAGGCAGAACCCTGGACGCCATTGGCGGCCGTGGATCGGATCCCGGAAGATCAGCCACCACCTGGAGCCGGACCCAGTTCCGCTGAATGCGGGATCCACGGTGCGGGAGGGTCGCTGAAACCCATCCGAAACTGCGGTTGTCCATCGTACCAGGCTGGATGAGGAAATGGATTCTCGGCATAGCCAACCCGCAGCAGACAGAGCCCATGGGGAGGGGCCGCCTCCTTCACGGCGTGGCGTTCTCGGCGCCGCCAGCGCTCCCGAAACGCCCCAGGGCTCAGGCGACCCTCCCCGACAGCAACCAGCTGGCCCATCACCAGCCGCACCATGCCGTAGAGAAAGCCGCTGGCCTGCAGCTCGGTGACCACCAGATCGCCCTCACGGCGCACCTCAACCGCCTGGATCGTGGTGCGGGCATGGGCGCGGCGACTGCCGGCGCGCTGGAAGGCGGAAAAATCATGCTCTCCCACCAGCTCCTGAAGGACCTCAGCCATCAGGCCGTCCGCCAGAAGCATCTGGTAGCGATGCCAGCTCCAGGGGGCCAGGAAGAGGTTGGGCGTGCGGGCGTTGTAAATCGTGTAGCGGTAGCGCCGATAGGTGGCACAGAAGCAGGCATGCCAGGCCGGTGCCACCTCGCGGGCCGCACGCACGCGCACACTGGCGGGGAGCCGGCCATTAAGGGCGCGGGCCCAGCGGTGGGCGGGGATGGGACCGGCACTGTCAAAATGCACGATCTGGCCGGCGGCATGGACACCGGTGTCCGTGCGGCCGGCAGCCACGGCCTGAACTGGGCGGTGGGGATCGAGCGCCGCAATCGCCGCCTCCAGGGTCTCCTGGACACTGGCCTGGTTCGACTGCCGCTGCCAGCCATGGAAGGCGGCGCCGTCGTATTGGATGCAGAGGGCAATTCGCCTCGGGGAGAGGTCCGTTGCCGGCGGTTTCAGGAGCGGCCACGGCACTGGCAACACCGGAGCTTCACCCAGGTCCTGAGAAGCCAGTGGCTGACTTACTGCCAGGGCCTTCACTGAAACGGGTGATGGCGAAGCCAGGCCGCTTGGAAATGGATCAGACCAGCTCGATGATCGCCATCTCGGCATTGTCACCACGGCGGCGCACCGTGCGGATGATGCGGGTGTAACCGCCGTTGCGGTCGCCGTAACGGTCCTGGGCCTTGTCGAACAGGGCATGAACCAGCTGCTTGTCGTAGATGTAGCCGATGGCGCGTCGCCTGGAGGCCAAAGTGCCATCCTTGGCCAAGCTGATCATCCGCTCGGCTTCATCACGGAGCGCCTTGGCACGGGCCTTGGTGGTGGTGACCCGGCCTTCGCGGATCAGCTGGGTGGTCAGGCCGCGCAGGAGGGCCTTGCGTTGGTCGGCGGGGCGTCCCAGCAGGGGGACGCGGCACTGGTGTCGCATGGTCGGGTACGGATGCGTATCGGGTGGGGAAAAGGGAACCGCCGATCAGGCGCTGGTGCGGCTCTGGGGCAGAGAGATGCCGATGCGCTCAAGGGCTTCGATCACTTCGTCGGCAGACTTGGAACCGAAGTTCTTGATCTCCAGCAGATCCTCATAGCTGAAGCCCATCAGATCCGACACGGAGTTGACTTGGGCACGCTTGAGGCAGTTGTAAGCGCGCACCGATAGGTTCAGCTCCTCAAGCGGGATCTGGGCTTCGGCCGAAGGCTCAGGCTCAACACCCGGCTCCTCAGCCATGGTGAGGGTGGCCAGGGGCTGGAAAAGGCCGATCAGCTGATTGGCCGCCTGGGCCATGGCGTCATCGGGGGTGATGCTGCCGTTGGTCTCGATCTCGAGCCGGAGGCGTTCGCGGGCGGAACCTCCCTCCCCCACGGCGGTCTCATCCACGCTGTAGTTCACCCGGCGCACGGGCATGAACACAGCATCGATCTGAAGGAGGTCGATGGCGCTGGTGTCTTCGTTGTGGCGGTCCACCGGCCGGTAGCCGATACCCCGTTCCACGTGGACCTCCATCTCGAGACTGTGGCCATCGGCAACGGTGGCGATGGGGCGATCGGCATCGATCACCTGCACCTGGGAGGAGAACTGGAGGTCGGAAGCGGTCACGGTGGCCGGACCGTTGATCACCAGCCGGCCAATCTCGAGTTCACGGCTGCGGCTGGTGACCGGCACGGACTTGCAGTTGAGAAGAATGTCGAGCACGTCTTCCCGCACACCCGGGACAGTGGCGTATTCGTGATTCACGCCGGCAATGCGCACCGCGGTGATCGCGCTGCCTTCAAGGCCGCCGATCAACACCCGACGCAGGGCATTGCCGAGGGTGGTGGCCTGACCCCGGTCGAGGGGGCCGATCACGAAGACACCCGTCTGGGAACGGTCACCGGCAACCTGGTGGTCGACCCGATCGATCTGGTATTGCAGCACGGTCTGTGGGAACGGAAGGGTGGACGGGGTCGGTGCCGATCAGACGCGGCGGCGCTTGGGCCGGCGGCAGCCGTTGTGGGGCAGGGGGGTGACGTCGCGGATCAGGGTGATCTCCAGACCTGCCACCTGAAGGGCACGGATGGCGGTTTCGCGGCCGGAGCCCGGACCGCGAACCAGCACCTCGATCTGACGCATGCCCTGTTCGAGGGCCCGGCGGGCCGCAGCCTCGGCGGCGGTCTGGGCGGCAAAGGGTGTTCCCTTGCGGGCGCCCTTGAAGCCGCTGGCCCCTGCCGAGGACCAACTGATCACCTCTCCAGCGGTGTCGGTGATCGACACGATGGTGTTGTTGAAGGTGCTCTGGATATGGGCAACGCCGTTGGGAACGTTGCGCTTGGCCTTCTTGGGGCCTGTTTTCTTGGCTGGCTTCGCCATGGTGAATGCCCTGCGATGGCAGGGAGGTGATCGGGGAACTGGGAGGACCCTGGTGACGCCGACAAGGGCGGCAGGGCCATGGGGCGAAGGCCCTACTTCTTCTTGCCGGCCACGGTCTTGCGGGCACCGCGGCGGGTGCGGGCATTGGTGCGGGTCCGCTGCCCACGCACGGGAAGGCCCATGCGGTGACGGCGGCCCCGGACACAGCCGATGTCCTGGAGGCGCTTGAGGGCCATGCCCTCCTCCCGCCGAAGGTCGCCCTCGAGGGTGAAGGATTCGGCGGCGCCCCGCAGTTTCTGCACGTCGCCGTCACTGAGGTCCTTCACCCGGATATCGGGGCTGACCCCGGCCTTGGCAAGGATCTTGCGGGCCCGGGTGAGCCCGATCCCATACACATAGGTGAGAGAAATCTCGACCCTCTTGTCACGAGGGATGTCGACACCGGCGATCCGAGCCACGTCAGGAAGCGTTCAAAGGAGTGGGGGGTGGTTCCGCCCGCCTTGGCGCCGGAACCGTGGTGCCCCCGGCGGCGGGGGCGATGGCCAGGCTCAGCCCTGGCGCTGCTTGTGCTTGGGATTGGTGCAGATCACCATCACCCGGCCGTGGCGACGGATCACCCGGCACTTGTCGCACATTTTCTTGACTGAGGCACGCACCTTCATGGGCGTTGTGCTCTCCGAATTTGCAAACAGCCACCCTATCACATCAGTCAACCAGCAAGGAGGCCAGGCGCTCCTCGATCGCCTCAATGCTGCCGGCCCCATCCAGGCGGCGCAGCAAACCGCGGCCTTCGTAGTGGGCGATCAGGGGAGCTGTCTGCTCGCGGTAAACCTGCAGGCGGTGGGCGATCACCTCGGCGTTGTCATCGGCCCGGCCCCGCGCCAGCAGACGCTGGATGAGCACGCTGTCATCGAGTTCCATCAGAATCACTCTCTCAATCTGCTGGTGCAGGGAGGAGAGCAGGCCATCGAGGGAGCCGGCCTGGCTGAGATTTCGGGGAAAACCATCCAGCAACCAGCCGCCCTGGTGCTGTTCAAGCCTGCTGCGGACGATCGCCAGCACCAGGGCATCGCTCACCAATTCACCCCGGGCCATCACAGCTTCAGCTTCCTGGCCGAGGGGGGTGCCCGCTTGTACCTCGGCCCGCAGAAGGTCGCCGGTGGAGAGATGAAGAAGACCCTCACGGGCGGCGAGACGCTGGGCCTGGGTGCCTTTTCCAGCACCGGGGGGACCAAGGAACAGGAGGCGTTGCTTCATGGCAGGGGCTTCATGACGGTGGGGGATGCCGATCAGCGGGCAACACAGGGCCCGCCAGGCTGGACGCGAATTGGAGGGGAAGGCCGGGGCGGATCCCAGGTCTCCGCATGCGATGGGATCAGAGGGTGAGGCTTACTGGCGAACCATGCCCTCATAGCGCTGAGAGATCACATAGGTCTGCACCTGCTTGGCGGTGTCGATGGCCACCCCCACGAGGATCAGCAGGGAGGTGGCACCGAGGCCCTGGAAGGTGCGCACCTGAATGGCCCCCTCCACCGCGGAAGGAATGATGGCCACCGCCGCAAGGAAGAAGGCGCCCAGGAGGGTGAGCCGGTTCTGAACCCCCAGGAGGTACTCAGCTGTGGCAGAACCCGGTCGAACGCCGGGAATGGCCACGCCGGTGCGCTTGAGGTTGGTGGCGATGTCCACCGGATTCACGGTGAGGGAGGCGTAGAAGTAGGAAAAACCCAAAATCAGGCCAAAGAACAGCAGGGCATAGAGCCAGGGGGTGCTGCTGTTGGGACTGATGGAGCCGGCCAGGCGGATCAACAAGGGGTTCTTGGTGAAATTGGCCAGCGTGAGGGGCAGGAAGACCACCGCCGAAGCAAAAATGATCGGCATCACCCCACCGGCGTTGAGCTTGAGGGGGAGGTAACTCTGGCGGGCGCTTAGAAGGCCTCCGCCGCCGGCCTGGCGTTTGGCACTCACGATCGGGATGCGGCGGTTTCCTTCCTGCACGAAGATGATTCCCACGATCGTGATCAGGAACACCAGCAACAGGATCAGGATCCCGGTCACCGTGCCGCGGTCACCGCTCTGGGCAAGCTCGATGGTCGATCCGAGTGCCTTGGGAAGCGTGGCCACAATGTTGATGAAGATCACCAGCGAAGCTCCCTGGCCGATGCCCCGCTCGGTGATCACCTCACTGATCCACATCACCACCATCGAACCGGTGACCAGGGCCAGGGCGGTCTGGGCCACGAAAAGCCACTCGGGCAAACCGGGAAGGGCATATTGCTTGAGGATCAGAGCAAAGACCGTGCTCTGCACAATCCCCCAGCCAAGGGCCACATAGCGGGTGATCTGGGCGATCTTGCGCCGACCGGCCTCACCTTCATTCTTCTGAAGATCCTCCAGCTGGGGCAGAGCGGCCGTCAGCAGCTGCAGGATGATCGAGGCATTGATGAAGGGCAGGATGCCCAGGGCGAACACGCCAACCGTGGAGAGACCACCGCCGGTGAAGATGTCGAGGAAGCCCAGCAACTGGCCACCCTGCTGGATGAAGGACTGGAAGGCGACTCTGTCGATTCCTGGAACCGGCACGTAGATGCCGAGCCGCACGATCAGGAGTAGGGCCAGGGTGATCAGCACCCGGTCGCGCAGCCCCTTGGCCTGGACCAGCTGGCTGAGGATTTCAGCGGCGCTTGGATTGCGCCCCCGGCTGATGACCATGGGGTTTGGGTGCGATGGGTGGGGAAAGGGAAGGGAAGGTCAACCGCAAGAAGCCGTCCGCCGGGCCCAGGGGCACCCACGGACGGCTTCGACGCTAACGGGAGGGCGGCACCGCCTCAGTCGAGGATCTCGCAGCTGCCACCGGCGGCTTCGATCTTGGCGCGGGCACCTGCGGTGAAGGCGGCAGCCCTCACCGTGAGTTTGGCAGCCAGCTCACCATGGCCGAGCACCTTGAGGGGGTGCTTGGGACTGGTGACCAGACCCTCCTTGACCAGGGAATCGAGGTCGACGGTGCTGCCCGCCTTGAGATCAGCAAGCCGGCCCACGTTGATGATCGTGAACTCGGTGGGATTGACCAGCGGGAAGTGTTTGAGCTTGGGCACCCGGCGGTAGAGGGGCATCTGGCCACCCTCGAAACCGGGGCGGGTGGGCCGACCGGAGCGGGACTTCTGACCCCGCATGCCGAAGCCGCAGCTGGCACCCTGGCCGGCAGCGATGCCGCGGCCCTTGCGGGTCTTGCGGCGGCGGGCGCCGGTCTGAGGCTGAAGGTTGTCGAGTTGGTAGGTCATCGGGGCTCAGGAGTAGATCTGCTCAAGGGAGATGCCCCGCTCTTTGGCGGTCTCCTTGTGGGTGCGCAGGGCCGCCAGGGCCACCATGGCGGCGCGGGCGTTGTTCAGCGGGGTCTTGGAGCCCAGACGCTTGGCCAGCACATTCTTGATACCGGCGAGCTCAAGCACAGTGCGGATCGAACCGCCCGCAATCACTCCCGTACCGGGGGCGGCAGGCCGAATGAGCACGCTCGCGGCGCCATCACGGCCGTTGCTGAGGGTGGGGATGGAGGAGTTCCGCGTGAGGGGCACCTTCACCAGATGCTTCTTGCCGTCGGCCACGCCCTTGCGGACGGCACCGATCACGTCGCCGGCCTTGCCGACCCCAACGCCCACCTGGCCGCGTTCGTTGCCGACGACCACGATGGCCCGGAAGCTCATCTTCTTGCCCCCTTTCACGGTCTTGGAAACACGGCGGATCTGAACCACCCGTTCCTGCCATTCGGAGTCACGTTCCTGGCCGCGACGGTTGTCGCGGTCGCGGCCGCGGCCGCCACCGCCGCGGCGGTCGCCCTTGCCCTCGCCGCGACCGCCACGGCGGTCCTGCTGGCCGTCGGCGGCGGCGGGAACATCAGCGGCGCCGGGAATGTCGCTGAATGCGGTCTGGTCGTTGGTTTCGGTCATGGTGAGAGCAGGATCAGAACTGAAGGCCCGCTTCCCGGGCGGCGTCGGCGAGGGCTTTCACCCTTCCGTGGTACAGGTTGCCGCCGCGATCGAAGACCAC
>Ga0114973_10001558_pt1 | contig 17002 bp, 13 predicted proteins | sample M_140807_MF_Meta_FD_87025 | JGI IMG/M metagenome (GOLD analysis project Ga0114973, IMG submission 87025) | Freshwater microbial communities from Lake Montjoie, Canada to study carbon cycling - M_140807_MF_MetaG | ecosystem: Environmental > Aquatic > Freshwater > Lake | place: Lake Montjoie...
AGGTATGGACTCGATGCCATGATTGAGGCGATTTTCTCTCTGCCAAAGAACCCGATTAGCTGGCTAAACCTTCTCAATTTGCTTCAACCGGTTCGATCTCAATAAATTTTGTCGTGTACAGAGCTCCTCGAGTCTTAATTCGTCCTGTACCTTTATAACTGCTCCATTGAGGTACTTATGGACACTCAAATTATTTCTCCTTCACCCCCCACCGACCGTTCCCAAAAGCCGCTCGACGTGCAACCGAACTTCACTGTGAACCTGCTCGGGGGACTCTTCTCCGTTAATCTCTTGGAAGGGGTAGCTCTTTGCCGCGCTGCGCAAGATTCTCTGCATCTTCGATTGATACGAGATAAAGCCGTCGTACAGGTCAGAGGATCGTTGGATATCCTGACCCGATTCCCAATAATCAACGAAACTTCTCTTTCGGAACGTTCGCTCTGCCAATATCTGAGGCCGAACTTTAAGGGAGATGATAAGGTCGGGCACGATAGCAAAGTTGTATATCTCCTTAACCCAATCCTCGTCGAGCCCCCGAATGACACTGCGCGCCATCAGAGTAAAAATGTACCGATCGGCAAGCACGATAAATCCGGCTCGTAATGCAGGAGCAACCACGTGCTCAAGCTGATCGGCAAAATCGGTAGCATAGAGAAGGGTGAGAGTGCGAGCATGCAGCATCGTAGTACCCATCACCTCTCCGAGCTCCTTGGCGACAAGTCTAGATCGCTTTAATCCGATAAGAGTGGTTGGATAGCCCCCTCTCTCGAGGAGATCTTGCAATAAGCGAATCTGGGTTGAACGGCCTGAGCCGTCAGCCCCCTCGATGACAACAAGCTTGCCTTTTAGACTGGACAGATCTAACGAAGGTGGCGGTTTTCCGTAACATCGTTTTGGCATGAGAGGACCCCTTGGAATACTATTGACTGGTGCGGAAGGATTCAAGATCTAGTGACTCACTTACGATCGAGCGAACGATCCGTTGCTGCTTCTCCGGTGACGCCAAAGCATCAATAACCTCAAACGAGAACTCTCTCGAAAGCCTTGCATATTCCTCGAAGATCAATCCTTGAAACTGCCGAAAGCTCTCTTCGCGGTCAGGAGCAAGGCCGAGATCCATCCCCGCTTCATAGAATTTTAGCGATGGTCTTCCCGAAAGAATGCGATCGAGGGCGTTCTCGAGGGGAACTTTAAAATAAAGAGTAATGTCGGGTTGACGCGCAAAACGGTAGAGACCTCTGAGCCATCGCTTGTCACATCGACGCACCCCATCGCGAGCAAATGCCGTGTAGATGTAACGGTCAGCAAGAACGATATACCCCGCGTGAAGCATAGGCAAAATCTGCCGCTCATACCTATCAGCAAAATCAGCTGAATGAAGGAGGGAGAAGGTCGTCGGAGTCAGCATCTCTCGGCGTTTCCCCTTCTTCGTGATATCCTTTACGACAGAGGATGAGTTCCACTCGGTAAAGAACACCTTGTATCCCTCGAGCTCGAGCCACCGCCTAAGCAGTCCCACTTGGGTTGATTTACCCGATCCATCGAGCCCTTCAACGGCTATCAAACGGCCGGGAAGAGCCACTTTTTGGCCTCTTTTCATTTTTTTTATTCCTCCACGACGACTCTCTTACCAAAGACCTCACAAAAGAGCGCTCCCTTTTTCTTAACCGCCCACCGCTCAAGAACGCAATCCCCATCTCCTTCGAGTGATAATGCGACCTGATTGCCGGTGAGTGCAACCCGAAAGCTGAGGACACGACCGAGGTGCTCGCGATCGAGAGCGTCTGCTATGCGAAGAAGTGCGCTCAGCTGTCGGACGATTTCGCGATCACTATCGTCGAGCATCCCAAACTCGGCGTGTTTCATCGAGGGAGAGGCTTTTCTGTGATATCGGGCAATGGTCGCAACAATCTGGCGCTGACGCTTTGAGATTCCCAAAAAGGGGGAGGTACTTATTATATAATACGAATGTTTGTGGTGACCCGCCATACTGATTACCTGTCCCACGTCGTGGAGAAGCGCTGCGAGACGGAGCAGAAGCTTACATTCGTTGGGGAGTCGGTGAAGCGGCGCGGTTGCGGTAAATAATGCCTCTGCATGACGTGCAACCGCCACTCCATGGCCTTCATCAAACGACAGCCGCCTGCCGAGATCGAGAGCGTATGCGACTGGTTGGATGTCGGAATCTATCAGCGAAAGCCCCGGCTTTTCCGGGTCCATCGAGAGAATAACGCCCTCTCGCAAACCAACCTTCGGAATCGAGATATGCGAAACTCCCGCACTAGCGGCGACCTGATGAAGTACCACCGCCGCAGGTAAGATCACATCCGCCCTGTCCGGCCGAAGATTTAGTCGAGCAATCCGATCCGAAACTGACATCGAGGAGAGCTTCTCTGAGAGCTTGGCCACATCTGTAACTGAGAGGAGCATGGGGTCTTTGGCCCCCAACAGTTGAACCGCGAGCTCGCCAAGCGCCTCGATGTTGCCGCCGGTTCCAACACAACAGGTTATTGTTTGCAGCTCAAGCTCCCGATCAACCTGCTTGGTGATACCGTACGTGTATTGTCGAATAAATCTATTGAGGACCTTAATAGAGGGGTTTTTATCCTCCATGAATTGCAGCAGCCGAACCGCACCTGCTCGAATGCTATCCGCGAATACAATCACACCCGCAACCGCGAGGGATACCTCGACACTACCTCCTCCAATGTCGATCAATAAACCTACCTGATGACTCAGATTAATCCGTTCACCTACCGCCCGATAGATGAGCTGAGCCTCCTCCGAACCATCGATTACCTCCACCGGAATGCCCGTCTCTTCCTCAATGAAGCGGCAAAAATCCTCTTGATTAGTGGCCTCTCGAAGTGCGCTCGTAGCGACCGTTCGAATTCGAATCGCTCCGTGTTTCGCCGCGATCGCCCCAAGACGCCTTAACGCCGCGGACGCCTTTCGCATCATACGGCGAGAGATAGCCCCTTTTGAGAATACATCCCCACCCAACCGAACCGCCTCGCGAGCAGTGGCGACAATCCGGAGCTTCCCCTGTCGATCGATGACCGCGACCCCGAGGCGGATTGCGTTTGATCCAATATCAATCGCAGCAAGAGGAGGCGGTGTTGGCATAGCTGTTTTCTTTTTAATTTCATTTATCGGACTAGGCGACAGCTTTGAAGCCATCTCCTAATTCGCAAAAGTGGCCGTGCCACCTCCTTACCCAAGCGGGATAGAGGTTGGATTTTGGGCACCCAAGAAACGAGAATATTACATAACTCCCAAATCAAATCCTAGCCGAGCGCCGTATCAATCCAGAATATCACCTAGACCCTACCTCTATACCCCTACCTCTATACCTCTGAGCTATAGAGATTGCTAGCCCGGGGCACCTCGTTTACCAGTGCCGAGGCGCAAAGTCGGCCCACGGATTTGAGGGAGTTGACCCTGAGTTACTCATCTTTGTTCGTGAAAAGAATCCGATTTTCTTGGAGCCACCGACAGAGATAACCCGACGAAATGAGACGAGCTGGACTTACTACTTGAGGGAGCACCTCTCCCATTAATACTTCGCGCTGACAGTGTTAAAGAAAACGGCGATGTTCGTTATTGACCTGAAATAAACCGATCCGCGAGCTCCCCCTGGCCCCTTTATGCCTTTGAGCCACAGAGTTCTTGGGGTTTGGAGGTAGTATAGAGGGTGGGTGGTAGATTTCTAAAATACTGACTTTTGATGGCTTTTAATTTGAGGCAATTTGGGAAATTCACCGTTAGGCGACTCGGGGGTGAGGTGATGGCATAACCAAAAAGATTTTATCTTGAGCGATAGTGCTCAATTTTTTGGACGACGTATGACGAAACTTGCCTCCCCCTCGAAGGACCCAATCACAGGCCAAAATGACCCAAGCCTCGTTACGCCTAGAATTGATGACGGCGACCGTAGGACGATTGCTGAGGGCCTAATAGGAGTCCGCAGCGCCCCTACAGCCGCCGGCGTGAAGGTACTTTTTGTGATTCCCCCAGGCAGCTTTCCAGCTCCGGGCTCTGGCCCCGCACCTTTAGAAGTCAAGCCTATCGAGCCGACTAATGTTTTTCCTTCCGTGACTGACCCTGTACGAGGAGTCTAACCCCAACAACAACACCCCACCCACCCCCCGGCTCCGGACCAACTCAAACTACGGCCCAGCCTCCAACATCGCCCCCCCCCGATCCACCTGCTGTTCCCCAATAGCAGGCTCAGGATCTCGGGGGGGCGACCTCTGCTATTCGACCGCCACCCCATAATTCGAGCTCCGGGCGATAATTGCCTCGTTCCTCTATGCCTCTGCGCCAAAGAGCTTTTCGAGTGTCGGCTCGGGGGTGGAAATGTCTTGGCGTTGGGGATGGCGGTGTAGTAGATTTAGCACTTCGTGGTGCGACGCAAATTGAAGGGGTGGTGGGGTAATTGTTAAGGGGAGAGGCTATGAATATCGGAGAGGGGCTTTTCGATTTTGAGAAGGGTGGGGAACCGACGCAGAAAGACTTTAAGACTGCAGTTGTTCTTCTTTTGGTCGTTGCTGCAATTCGTGACGAGGTTTTTGTTCCTGAAGAGTTATCAAAAATTTGTGAAATTGCGACTGCCCATCTAGGACTCAGCTCGAACGAAGCAGCCCACTACATTGAGGTTGCCAATTTCTGCATCGAAGAAGAGGAAACGGCGGATCGGATTTTTGAAAAAGTACGCGATCGATTCACCGATGCGCAGAGACAGAAGTTGTTGGGATTGGTGCGCGAGGTAATATTAAGCGACGGCCTCCTTTCCTCCGAGGAGGACCAGTTCCTGGGGGTTGTCGCCGAGTATTTAAGAGTTGAAGTGGAGATTTAAGCTCTTAGTCTCCTTCGTCATCTTTTTGGTAGGCTCATAGAGGTTCTTACCCACAAGCGCAGCCGCTGGAGAATGAATTCTCAAGTTCCCAAAATACCGATTCTTTAATGGCTTTTAATTTGAAGCAACTCGGGCCATTTCGGTTTAGCGCACGCGTTTGAGTATTGGGAGAATAACTTTCAAAGTGGCTGTCTTTTTTAGGATGAGCTTAAGATGAGTGTAAAAGAGACGTTGTTTAATGGGGCGGTTAGTGGGGCTCTTGACGTGGCTCGGGTGGTGAAGAACGACCCGAAGTCTATCGTGGATACCGCGACCGGAGTAGCAAGAGAGATTCCTGAATCTCTGGATCAGGTTCGATTAGAACTGGCCGCATCGGGTACAAAAATTACTAACCTAATTCGCGAGACAACAGCTCTTTCTGGTGACAAGCAACTCGAGGCTGTTGGTAAGGCAGCTCAGGCCGCTGGTAGAGAGGTCGCCCGGGGCGCTGGAGATTTGGCCAAGCAAGTACAGGCAAACCCTTTGGTTAATGATGCCGTTCACACTGCTGTGCCAGTGCTCACGCAAGTAGCAAGTGATTATGGCTTTACAAATGTCTTCGATGCCTTCAAATCATTTCAGGAAGGAAAATACGCAGAAGGATTGAAAGGTGTTGGTCTGGGAGCAGCGAACTTCGCTGCTGAATGGTTAGGGTTAAAGGATTTATTTGTAAGATTGCCTGATTCGTTATCTCGAGGGGATCTCTTGGGAGCTGGTTTGGCATTGGTTAGTGGGGTTTTTTCATTGTGCTCTGGTGGACTGTTCTCGCCAATTCGGAGCGTATTGTTCCGTTCGGCTCAAGTCGCGCTGAAGGCTGGTACCAGAGAGGCATTCGAGATATTTGCGAAAGAGGCGGCTGAACAAGTCAGTAAGCACCTCGCTTCAGATGCCGCAAAAGCCATCGGCAATAAAAGTGTTCAGGAGGTAGTGTCCGAGGCTTTCGAAACCACTGGTAAGGAGGTGGCGGAAGCGTTGGCGAGCAAGGTTCCGTTTGGAGCCAAGTTGTCAGTCAATAATGTAACGCAACTAGCTAAAGAGGCTGAAAAAATCGCCTATTCAAAAACCAAAGAAGCAACAGAAAAACTTCTGAAAAGTCTTGAAGTAGACACACTTATCACCGATCTGGTCGAGGGAAGACTTAACTCGATAGCAACGAAAGCCGCAGGCTCAGGTGATCAGCTTGCGAAAGAGCTAAAAGAGTTCGGAGTTGCCGACGATAAAATCAAGCAAATGGTTAAAGGGCTCCGGGCCCAATTTTCCGAAGCAGGCCGCGCCGGTAAATTTGGAAGTAAATTCGATGACGAGCTAATTCAGATATACACCGACGCGATATCAAAAGAGGTCCATGAAAAGCTAATAGCCGCAGGGTCGAAAAAATCGTTCGATGAAGGATTTGAAGCTGGTTTAGAAGAAGCATTACGCCGAAGAGGCGCTTCCATTGATGCCGAAGGTCTAAAGAAGTTGAAAGAATCTGCGGGGCGAGGCTTCGATAAAGGTCTGGCCGATGGAGTGCGAGAGACGGTCGAACGAGCTGTGAGGGAGGCCTTTGAGAGGTTTAGGAAGCAGCGTGGTGATGAGGATAGTAGGCTGGCTTCGACACATCAGCGTCGTGGTACGTTGAGTGTTCAAGAAACAGATCATACCGCAGTCCCCTCGAACAACATAGTGGGCTTTGGAGTCGTAAGATCATCTCCCAGTGATGTAGTAACAGCGAAACAAGTCGGGTCTGGAAAGTTCTCTAGTGATTTAGCCGCCGCTATGTCCAACGCCAGCGCAGAGGGTGCTAAAACCAACACTGAGCTTGCAGCCGCAAGAGATGCGGCAAACAATATTGTACAAATAACTAGGCCAACCGCTCCTACTACAATCACTCCAACAGCCACATCGGTAGCGACAAGCCCAACATCAGAGTCGACCAAAATTGCAGCTTCAACCACCACCCCCACCACCTAACCCACCAGCGGGGTGAGTACCACTACTCCCCCCGCACCAAGCCCCCAATCAACCCCTTCATAAGCAAAGCAATCGATTTCGCATCAATCAGCCCGCCGGACTCGATGAGCCGCTTTGCCTCATTAATTGACATTTCTCGCACCTCAATTACCTCATCGTCATCACCAGCAGCTGAAGCTGGATATAAGCCGGTGGCGGCGAAGCACCATTGTACTTCGTTGCAAAATCCAGGTGCTGGAAGAAGTTTGCCGAGGGGGATTAGATTTTTGGCGGCGAATCCGGTCTCCTCGATCAGCTCGCGCGCTGCACACGCTGCGGGGTCTTCGCCCTGCTCGAGAGTGCCGGCGGGCAGCTCGAAGATCGTTTCGTTTAGAGCGGGTCGATATTGCGAAAGAAAAATGATCGAGCCTGAGTCTGTAATCGGGATAATTACAACTGCACCCGGGTGTTCAAGAGTGAAGGTCGTTACCGGTTTGCCGTTCGGTAATAAAACATCCCGCAACACCCCAGAAAAATGTCTCCACGAAAAGAGTATGCGGCGCGATAACGGGGCAGTTGTCATACGGTGGTACTATGAGAAAAAATGAAAAGTCGAACAGCGCTGAAGTAAAAAGCTGAGACAACGCTTAAAACACAATCAGTCGATTAGCTTTTCGCGAAACGTGCTCAGCAAAACCCAGAGAGCTGCGCCCAAGACTGCGGCGCCAGTAGCAACGTGAAAGCTGGTCAGAAACGGCTCTCGAACCGATAGGATCGACCCAATCCCAAGAGCGATCTGAAGCCCCGTTAGGATGCCAAGAATCACTCCTGCTCGGTGTGTCGGTGTCCCGTGAAATGGCCCACGAGCAAGTTTTAAAAGCAACCATCCTATCGCCAGCGCCACCACAAATCCACCAAGTCGATGAATAAGATGGAGGGTTACCGCAAGGGAGGTGGTCGCAGGAAGATTTACCGCTGCCCGTAAAGCATTTGCGCGATCAATAACCTCTGAGGAGATACTCGGTAGCCAGTTTCCCCCCATAGTCGGAAAGTCAAGAAGCGCCATTCCTGCACCGTTATGCCGCATCACCGCACCAGCGAGAAGCTGAAAATAAAGGAGCGCGATGATCATTGCGGCGTGCTTACGACCATTTCGAAGTTGAGGCTGTGATACAGCAGGAGCGGCACTAAGCCGATATAAATTAGATTGAAGGAAGTAGAGGGAAATCGTGATAAGAAAGAAGCTCTGCGCGAGAAGGCCGTGGCAAATTGAAATAGCCGGCGGCAGCCGATACAACACCGTCAATCCGCCGAGCGTTCCCTGAAGGATAACGGTGAGCACCGCGATGATACTTAGTACCCGAGGAAGTCGGCGTTTGTCCCGCATGAAGGTTGCTAGTGCAACGATAACGGTCATCAGCCCAACTCCCGAGGCGAGCAGTCGATGGCCGTGTTCATAAAAAATCCCCCCAATCCAGAGCTGATAAGGGAATAGAAACATATTGTCCCCGTAGGTCGTCGGCCAATCAGGGACCGAAAGTCCAGCCTCGTGACTTTTCACGAGCCCACCGACGAAGATGAGTAAGAGACAGCTCAAGGAGAGAAGGCCCGTGAGCGCGCGGAGGAGCGGGTCAATAGCAGTGATGTGCGATTTGGAATCGGAGCCAGTTACGGCTGAAGTGGATACGGCGCGGGAAACAATAGTCGCAGTTGTCATGACGGCCCTTTTCTCATCGAGACATTAGCGGGTCCAATTATACCCAATACCCCCAGCATCGGCAAAAGGAGCAAAAAAGGGGCGTTTTGCGACAAAATAAGCGCGACAATCACAAACTCTCCAGCCTTCCCATTGGGACTGTGACACCCTTTTGCTACACTGCGGCTGAAGAACAAATCCCGATGCTCCCTTTTTTTTGCAGAGGCTGACTCATGGAGCTCTACAACACGGAAACAGGACGGAGAGAGCCGCTGAGATCTGTAGAGGACTCACGATCTAATCGGCCTATTACGATCTACGCTTGTGGCATAACTCCTTATGATCGCCCGCACCTTGGACATGCTGCCACTGCGATTCGGTGTGCCGTTCTCCGGAGATTCCTTAAGCTACTCGGGTATTCCGTTACTTTTGTACAAAATGTCACCGATATCGACGACAAAATCGTCAATCGAGCGAAGCAGCGCGGGGAAGATCCTGCCGTTATTGCGACACGATATACCGAGGAATATCAGCTTGAAATGTTGCTGTTGGGAGTTCCGGTGCCTGATCGTGAGCCGCGGGTAACAGAACATTTGGCGACAATTATTCGGTATATCGAGAAGCTCATTAATGGCGGACATGCCTATCAGGTAACTTCGGGAGATATCTATTTTTCGATTGCGAGTGCGCCCGCCTACGGGAAGCTCGCAGGCCACGATACGACGCAGCTTCTCTCTGGAACTCGTGCGCCGGTGCGGAAAGAAAAAAAACACGCTCTCGATTTTGTGCTCTGGAAAAGCAACGCCGATCCGATTGGAACGTTCGATTCTCCGTGGGGAAGGGGACGGCCCGGGTGGCACACCGAGTGTTGCGCAATGAGTAATTCGATACTAGGGGACACGTTAGACATTCATTGTGGAGGGCTCGATCTTCTCTTTCCTCACCATGAAAATGAGCTTGTTCAGGCTGAGTGCCACAATCATGCTCCCTTTGTGAGATCCTGGTTTCATCTCGGTTTGATGCTCATCGATGGGGTGAAGATGTCAAAGTCCGAGGGGAATGTTGTCACGATTCAGGATGCGAGAGAGCGGTGGGGAATACCACTAATTGTGTATAACATTCTCTCGGTGCATTACCGTTCTCCAATTAATGTGCGGGAGAAGATCTTCGAGGAGCGATTAAACAATCTCGTCGATCTCTTTTGGTTTGATCATCAGGTTGCAGCGCTCGCAAAGGTTCACCACACAACCGAGGAAAAACGGGGGCACCTCGCTGATGGTGCTGCAAGGGATATATTAGAAAGTGATGAGGTCCATGCTGATGAGCTTCGCTCCCGATGTATCGATGCGTTAAGTAATGATCTGAATACCCCGCTAGTGCTCGCTGCAATGCACGAAGCAGTTCAACGAGGGATCGTTCTTCTTAGCAATCCGCTCCGTCATCTTGCTGCTCTTGTCGCGTTGAGAAAGCAGCTTCGTATATTCGGTGAAACACTTCTTCTTTTCCCCCCGAGCTATTCGTTTGAGAGGGTGTACAGTGATGCTTCGCAAGTTGTGAAGAGGCGATACCAAGAGAGCGGAACTTCAAGCGAGATGCTCACCCTAGGTGAGCTTCATGAGCTCCTCGAAAAAAGAGATTCTTTGCGCGCCGTTCGGCGATTTCCAGAGGCAGACGCTCTCCGCCACCGTATTGCACAAGCAGGCATCACATGCCTCGATGGATCGCCCCGCCGATGGCGATTCAGCACGGTTGGAGGAAAAGAGGAAAGCTGAAAATAGCTGTGAGCAACTCGCTCAACGGAATAGTTGCCGAGCCGATAACTATTCAGCCTAACTTTTTTAAGAGAGTAATTCGAGAGAGATTAAAAGCATGAGACGCGGTGGTGATTCGGGTGGATCGACTCGCTAAACGCTCGTCGGCAGTTTTTTGCTGGATAGTTAGTTGTCTCCCCCCGTCGGGCTTTCGCCCGCCACCCCTAAGGGGTTGTGGGAGGTCGTTGGAAATTAAAGGGGTGAATAGTTGCCGAGCTGATTATATGATACCCTTCACGAATGAGTAACCGCCCCTCCCTCGTCTCGCGCCTCCTCTTCCTCTGGACAGGTCCATTCGTTCATCGGAATACGAAAACGGCTCTTACAGCTGAAACACTTCTAGATCTTCCCCCCGATTTTGATGCGGTCGAGCAGTTAGATAGGTTGAAAAACGCTTTGGTTAAACAAGCTCCACAGCGAGCCTATAGTTTGCTCTTTGCTCTACTCAATAGTGTTCATCGTGAACTGCTAAAAGTATTTTTTCTCTCCCTTTGCCTGCTAGTAATAGGACTTGTGAGCCCTCTTATTTTGCGGCAGTTACTTCTTTCACTCGAAGGGCGGGTGACGACCTTTCCATCGTTTGTTTTTGTCATCGCCTCTTTTACTAGCCTTTCTCCCCTAACCATTTATTCGCTAGGGTGTTCAATCGCACTTTTCCTCAGTGCGTCTCTCTCGACTATCTCCGTTCATCATCTATTTTTTAATCAGGTCGGCACGGCGGCCAAGATGCAGACCTCGCTTCGGGCTATTATCTTCGAAAAAGCGATGCGATTAGCGAGGTCGGAACGTCGTGATTCTCCATCGGGACATATCATGAGTCTCATGATAAACGATGCGAACAAGATTTGGTCGTGGGGATGTCTTCTTCATGCAACCTGGTATCAACCGCTTCAGCTCTCTCTTGCGCTATTTCTTCTCTATAGATTCGTCGGAGTTTCAGGGCTAGTTGGTGCTTTCACTCTCGCCCTTTTGGTAGGTGTTTCGGCTCTTCTCGTAAGACAGCAGAATAATATTCGCAGGGAGGTTTTGCGTCTTGTTGATAAACGAGTCGGCTTTACTGCGGAGGTTCTGAGCCATATCAAAATGGTGAAATTTCAGGCGTGGGAAGAGCCACTTCAGGAGCGTATTTCCACCCTACGTCAAAGGGAGGTCGAGGGACTCAGGAGAATTAATCGGCTAGCGAGTGTAGCGGGGCTCGTGTCAAACATGGGGCCACCGCTTGCGCTCGTTGGCACATTCAGTGTGTTTGCCGCACGTGGTGGTGAATTAACCCCATCGACCGTATTCCCCGCAATGGGGTTAATACTTCTATTGCGAATGACACTGAACACTCTGCCTGACACGATAGCAAATACGATTGAGGCGATTATTTCACTTGGACGGATCGAGCGTTTCCTCGGACGACGTGAGCATGGTGGGCCGCGAGTCGTTGAGGGTATTGATGTGGCGATTCGGATTGCTCAGGCCCGATTCGAGTGGCAGCAGGGAGAGGTTGCGCTAACTATTCCGGAATTGACGGTCAGAAAAGGCGAATTAATTGCTGTTGTTGGGAGCGTGGGTGGCGGGAAAACTGCTCTCCTTCTTGGATTGCTGAATGAGCTTCCTCCGAGCACCGGGTCTGTAGAGTTATACGCCGCTCCAGGATACGTTTCACAACAACCGTGGATAGTGAGTGATTCGATTAGAAATAATATCCTCGCAGGTCGCCCGTTCGATGAATTGCTTTATCATCGAGCATTGAAAGCAAGTTGCCTCGATCTAGATCTTTTCGCATTTCCACAGGGGGATGCAACGGAGATCGGCGAAAGAGGGGTAAATCTCTCAGGAGGCCAGCGGCAGCGGATAGCTCTTGCTCGGGCATTTTATGCGCAAGCAGAGATGTATCTATTCGACGATCCATTGAGCGCGCTTGATCCTGCGGTTGCAAATGCAGTCTTTGATCGCTTGATCAAAGAGGAGCTTTGCGGGACAACACGAGTTCTTGTCACTCATCGGCTTGAATATGCTCTGAGATCTGATCGTGTTTTAATAGTTGAGAACGGTTCTATAATTGAGGATGGAACACCGAGCGATTTAATAGAGCAGGGAGGCCGCTTTTCAGAGCTCGTTGGTGTGCATCAGGAGATGGCGACAGGAGGAGCGGTTGCTCCTGAAAAAAATGAAGATCAGCCGTTGGATGAGTCAGGTGTCTCTCCGGAAAACGGTAAACAGCTATCGTCTGAAAATACATCAACCCAATCGGTGATCGCTGGAGAGGAGAGAGAGGTTGGAGCAATCGCTCCCCGTGTGGTTTTTGAGTATCTACAAATTTTTGCCCCGGGCGGTCTATTAGTGCTTCTGATTGTGATGCTCGTTGGTCGACACGCAGTTTCGCTTACAACCGATCTGTGGCTTGCCTCGTATTCCCGAGGATCGATCTCCTCTGCATATCTCTTTATAAGTGGTTATTGCGGCCTTGCACTGCTTCTCGCCTTTTTCCATTTTATGCGATGGTATCTCTTTCTCTCTGCTGGGTTGAGAGCAGGTGTTTCGGCGCATTCTGCCCTTTTACATGGCATACTTGCGGCCCCGCTCCGTTTCTTCGAAGAAAATCCTGTAGGGCGTATTCTCAATCGATTTAGTCGTGATCTTGAGACGATTGAGGTGTATCTGCCGCGAACCCTTCTCGATTGCACTCATTGTGCCCTCGAGGTAGTAGTAGTATGCGGATTGCTTCTATTTATCGATCCGCGCACAGTCATTGTCTTGGTGCCACTCTTTTTATCCTACTTCTGGATCCAGAAGAAAATACGTCCAACAGGTCGTGAAGCTCAGCGGCTTGAATCAATCGCTCGCTCGCCGATTTTTGTTCACTACGCAGAGTCGTTAAATGGTGTTGATACGATTCGATCGAGTGGACTAGTGCGAGCATTTACCCGTCGACTTGATTCGATGCTTAATCATCATGCGCGTACATGGTTCACCCTTACCTCATCTGCTCGGTGGGTCGGATTGCGTCTTGAATTTCTTGCAGCCGTTGTTGTTCTAGCTGGCGGTGTAGCAGTATCGTTGACTCCCTCATCAGCAATACCAACGGCACTCGTGGGGCTGTTATTGACCTACGCGATCAATGTGAGCGGTTCGATGAACTGGTTCGTTCGCTCTCTTGTTCAGGCTGAGAGCCATCTCACTTCGTACGAGCGTATCACCTATTACGCATCAACTCCGCCCGAGTCGCGATCCGCAGTCATTCCACCTCCTGATTGGCCACTCCACGGAGAGATAAAGCTGCACGATCTTTCGGTGCGATATCGACCAGAGCTTTCGCCCGCGCTGAATCGAGTAACTTGCACCATCCCCGCAGGAAAGCGGGTCGGTGTCATTGGTCGAACCGGCTCAGGAAAGAGCACTCTAATTCTTGCGCTCGCCCGACTGGTCGATATCAGCAACGGGCATGTTGAGATAGATGGAGTAAACACCTCGACGCTCTCCCTCGCCGCACTCCGCTCCGCGCTCACAATCGTTCCGCAGGAACCTGTTCTCTTTTCCGGTTCACTTCGGATGGCTCTCGATCCCCTTGGCCTGGCGAGTGATGATGAAATCAGGTCTGTACTTTTTCGTGTTGAGTTAGAGAGCTTTGTGCGATCGCTACCAAAAGGGCTTGATTTTGAGCTTCAAGAGGGGGGATCCAATCTGAGCTCTGGCCAGCGCCAATTACTGTGTCTGGCACGCGCACTCCTTCGCGGAAGCCGCATCATCGTACTCGATGAGGCAACCGCGCAAATTGATGTCGAGACCGACGCATGTATCCAACGGACTATTCGGCGCGAATTCGCGCAATCTACCGTTGTTGTCATCGCACATCGCCTCGGAACCGTGATCGATTCTGATTTCATCATGGTGCTTGAGCGGGGAGAATTGCAGGAGTTTGGTTCACCTAGTGAACTTATGGAAATAGAGGGTTCTCGACTGGGTGAATTTATGCGGGAGATGATTCGGTAGGAGTTGCGTTAATTGCGACCCAAAAAAATGCTAGCAGTTTGGTGTGAGTTGAACTTTTTTCGGTCAATTCATCAGATCGGCTCACCGACAAAAGTGCCATTTCGCTCAAATATCCGCAAAGCTGCTCGCACTGGATCGTGCTGAAATACGACGATTGCCTCGTGTCGGGCTGCATAAGTGAGAAAATCCCGTTTTTCGCGAAGGACTTCGCGAGCATTCATATCGTATCCCATGGTGTAGGCGGGATGAAGATGAGCTGATGTTGGGATTAGGTCAGAGGGAAAAAGTACAACATCGGAACCGGAGCGAATCTCAACCCACTGCATTCCGTCGGTGTGACCATTTACCCGATGAACCGTTATACCGGATGATATCTCCTGAAATCCGCTGTGCCGTACCGTCTCAGTTAAAGAAAGTGCTGAGACATTTTCGCGCAGATAGCTTGCACGCTCCTTTATCGAGGGAGAAGAGGCCGCTTCGATATTCGCTTCCTGAATATGAATTCGCGCTTTTGGCCAGGTAAGCGCAATAGTTTTATCATCTGGGTTGATCCATCGACTAATTCCGCCGCAGTGATCAAAATGAAGATGGGTGAGGATGATATCGGTCGGATCTACGCTCTGTTCCCATTTCGGACTATTGTTTATCTCATAAATCGCTCGCTCTTTGTCGGACATCTTATCTCCCAGTCCGGCATCGATGAGAAACACCCGATCGGTCGTCTCGACAACAAGGCTACGAGCCACCATCGGAATCCGATTTGAGTCATCAGGTGGGATGAGCTTTCCCCAGAGTGCCCGAGGCACCGAGCCGAACATCGCTCCGCCATCGAGGCGAAATCTTCCAAAGACGATCTCTTTCACCCGAAACGGACCAAAAGAAAGATCTAGCGTTTCCATGAAGGGCTCCTTTTTTCGAGGAATGCAGAGATACCCTCAAGCGCTTCTTCGGAGCTCGCAAGAATACCGATACGATCAGCGAGAATTTCAAGTGAATTAAAAAGCTCTTGATCGCGCGCGGTCCAAAGGGTTTTCTTTGCAACAGAGACAGCTTGAGGAGAGAAGCCCGCGATTCGGGTCACAATTTCTTCGGCAACCGAATCTATCGCTTCGCTCGGCGCTACTCGAGAAGCAAGACCGAGTGCCAGTGCTCGTTCCGCGCCGATACGCTGACCGGTGAGGACAAGATCAGCGAGCGCTTTGTGTCCTATGCACCGAGACAAAGGTGCTAAGATCATGAGGGGTGCTATCCCTAGCTGGATTTCAGGGAGTCCAAAGAGCGAATCTTCGGAAGCAACAACGATATCTGAAGCAGCAACTAATCCACATCCTCCCGCGAGTGCATAGCCCCTAACTTTAGCGATAATTGGTTTCGCACACGAGGTAAATGCCCCGATTAGAGCACCGATTGCTCCAAAAAAGTCGCGCCGTTCAGCGGTCGATGAGAGTGCGGCAAGTTCCTGAAGATCTGCACCCGCGCAAAATGCTGCTTCCCCAGCACCAGAGAGGAGAATCACCCGAATTGCAGGATCTGTAGCTGCTCTATTAATTTCATCATGCAACAAACGAACAAGAGATCGATTGAGAGCGTTTTTCTCGTTTGGTCGATTGATGGTGAGGTGTAGCACCCCCGCCGCTTCTCGGCTCAGTAATGTATCTTCCATCGCTCGTTGCTTCCTCTATTAATTCCTCGCCTCATCAGCTTTTAAGCTCGGAATCCCAAAAAGCCGCTCTGCATTTCGGGATGTCACTGCCGCCAGCTCTTCGAGCGATACGCGATGAGTTGCTGCGAGACACTCGGCTGTATATCTGGTAAATGCAGGCTCGCATCTTTTTCCTCGGTGAGGCTCAGGCGCCATATATGGCCCATCGGTCTCAATCATAATTTGCGAGAGCGGAATACTCGCCGCTATCGATCGAGTAAGCTCAGCTTTTTTGAAGGTTAGCACTCCGGTAAACGATACGAGAAAATTCAAATCTCGCAGTCGCATCGCAAATGAGGCATCCTCCGCAAAACAGTGAAAGACTCCTCCAACCTCATCGGCACCATACTCTCGCAGGAGTTCGATGCACCGCTCCCCAGCCTCTCGAGAGTGTATGATGAGCGGTTTCCGAACTCGCCGAGCAAGCTGAATCTGATCGATAAACCATCTCTCCTGAATCGGCAACGGATCTTTATTCCAATGAAGATCGATTCCGGCCTCACCAATTGCAACTACGCGAGGGTGGCGGGCGCGCTCCTCAAGAGCACTTAACAGCTCGTCGGTGTGAGGAAGAGATGCATCTAGTGGATGTACCCCAACCGAACACCACACCGATTCAGGATAGCGCTCGGCAATCGCAATTGCTCTCTCTGCTGATTCAATCCCATATCCTGAGCCGATGGTGATCATACGAGTTACCCCGAGCTCTCTCGCTCTACCGATGACCGCGTCACAGTCATCAGCAAAAACTGTAGCATCAAGATGAACATGGGTATCGACAAGATGAATCTCTTCAGAGCTGTTCATACGATCTTCCCTCGACATACCTACTACCATTCCATCAACTATCGAGCAGTGAGAATCTCTCTTACCGTACCCGCGCTCCGAGAGGAAGCGAAGCATCTGGTTCAATAATCGCGAGCACAGAATCATCGTCAGATGAACCCGCAAGAAGCATTCCTCGACTCTCAAGACCCATCAGC